>OGCN01002920.1_pt1 | contig 17472 bp, 9 predicted proteins | sample 1570181 | NCBI WGS metagenome assembly OGCN01 (sample SAMEA4370584, study PRJEB24528) | human gut metagenome | reverse complement strand
GTGAACCGAATTTATTTAACTTTTAACCTTGTCCATTTTTAGTGGACAGTAGTGAAATGGTGAATGTAAAAAATTAGTTTTAATCTAAATTAGTTTCTTGCCCAGTTAAACCGAATGCCGATATATCCTTTTGCTCCGTGCATTGGTCCCCATACCATAGTGGCATCGAAGGCATCGCCCCAGGGGTTGTCTGCTCCAATAATCGGATTCTTTTGGGTAAAATTGGTCAGGTTTTCTCCTCCGATATATACAGACCATCTGCGGAAATTGCGGGTAATCTGCATGCTTAATTGTCCAAAGGATTTGTAGCGCGCATCCCAGGAAGCATTGCCGTTTTCCAGTGTGTAAGGTGTCGGCATACGGCCTCCTCCGTTCTGTTGCCAGGTGACATCAAACTGCCATTTGCCGAGGGGAGTTTTGTAAGAGGCAGTAATCAAGCCTTTGTATCTGCCGGTCAGCGGCTTTTCGTATAAAATACCGTTGATTTCATTTTTCACATATGTCATTCTCCATGCGGCTGTCAGGTTGAAACCTTGGAAGAAAGGGTAAGTGGCTTCTACCTGAAATACATGAGAATACGACTGTCCGTTCAGGTTGGAGAAGATGACCGCATGGGGATTGGTTTCCATATCTACTACCACCTGATTGACAAACTGTGTGTAATAATATTCCCCATTCAGGTTTAATGTCTTTCCACATACCGGAAGATAGCTGGCGATGCTGAATCCGTAATTCCAGGCTTCTTCCTGCTTTAAGTCCTTGTCAATCTGGATGCTTCTGCTACTAGCCAGTAGGAAATTGTTTTCGGCCAACACATGATTGGTGCGGTAACCTTTTCCGGCAGAAGCACGGAAAGTGACGTAGTCATTGGGTGCATAGCGGATGTTTGCACGTGGAGTGACAAAAAAGCCGTACATGTCGCTGTAATCGCCGCGCAACCCCAGCATCAAGGTAAGCTTGTCGTTGGGAGTGTAAGTATATTGGGCATATCCACCGGTAACTGCCTCGTCATCGATGGCCTTCAGCGGAGTGTCTGCTACGTTGTTGGTCAGGCGGTAATCTTGGTCGTAACGGTCGTAGTTGAAGCTGAGTCCGGCCGACAGGGCATGCTGGTCTGTGAAGTTGCTTTCAAAGATAAGCGACGCATAGGCATTTTGCTGGTTCACATTATACAACTTGTGTCCGTAGGTTGCATCCAAGTTATGGATGGTCCCGGTAGTAATCAATGCCAGGTTGGTGTTATGCTCTTTATTGAAGATATAAGCCTGCTTTACGAATGCCTCATAGCGGTCGGTATTCATGTCAATCAAGTAAGGATTGCTGAATGAATGTCCACCGTGTGAAACCTGTCCGCTGGTACGTTGTTCGTTGAGGGCCTTGATACCCGCTTGGAACAGATATTTACTACCCATGTAGGCCCAGCGATTGAAGAAGTTGTACTGTTCCACTTCGGGGATATCGGTGAATCCGTCTCCGTTGGCATCGTGCGCTTTCGTTTCGTTTTCGTAGTGAGCCAGTAGCATGGTGCTCCATTTGTCATTCAGCTTGACCGTTGCATCGGCATTGGCTTCGTAACGGCTGGTGGTGCTGGCAAAAAGGTTGGCCGATACCCAGTCGGCCTCCGGGTTCTGTGGTTTCTTAAACTCAATGTTGATTTGTCCGGTCAGTGCTTCATAGCCGTTCTTCACGGAAGAGGTGCCTTTGCTCACTTGGATACTCTGCATCCACGGACCAGGTACGTATCCCAAACCATAGGCTGAAGATGCGCCTCTGAAATTAGGGATGTTTTCAGTCAGAATTTGTACATAGGTACCGGACAATCCCAGCAGACGAATCTGTTTGGCTCCGGTAGCCGCATCCGAATAGTTGACATCGACCGAAGGATTGGTTACAAAACTTTCTCCTAGGTTACAGCAAGCTGCCCGGAACAGCTCGTCCTTTGAGATTAGGTCAGCATTGCTCACACTGTTACGGATTTTTTGTGTTCCAGCCTTACGGGCAACCACGTTGACTTCCTGGAGTTCTACTCCTTCAGATAAGGTAATGTCGATGTATTCTTGTTCAGAAGAGATGTTCAAGGTGTCGGTGTTGAATCCGATGCAGCTTACTACCAGTTGGTTGTTTCCTTCTGCTCGTTCCAGTTCAAATGCACCGTTGGCGTCCGTACTGGTTCCTGTGGAGGTGTGCAACCAAATCAGGTTGGCTCCTGGGATGGTTTCTCCTTTCGTATCGGTCACACTGCCACTTAATGTTCTGTGAACAGTAGTGGCGTAGGTTGATAAATTCAATAATATGAATAGAAATGTAATGGATAAATGTCTCATAAAACTTGTTCTAATTAATAGCATAAATCATTGTGGAATTTATATGACATGTCGGTTAGAAACGTCGGGTGTTTCTAACGATATCTTCCATTTTGCCCTGTGGAGGGATTGGTTGCTAAATAATCAGAATGGAGTGCCGGATGAGCCTGTTTCTGCCACTCAGCGGAGGAGCATGGGACAAAATCGGATGGGACTGGAAAAATTGCACCGGGAAGAAATACCATGTAAACACTGGAGTTGATAAATCCATGGGCATTACAGCAGGCAACACATAATCTGTGTGGCTGAAATAAAATTCCGCAGTGTAATCGATTTGGAAACAAGTGCATGACGCTGACAGTTGCTGGGACGTGGTCTTTGAAGATGGAGACGCTTTGCAGCAACTGTCAGTGTCGGGTTGTATAGGAGAATGCATCAGGCATGACTTTGCTTTGCAACACTGGTCGGAGCATATATGGATATGACTCATTCCGGTACTCAGGCAAAGGATTGTAACCGATAAGATAAATATCAGAAAATGATGCAGTCGTTTCATGTCATGAATGCAGTTGATTAATTCTTAGAACCGTTTGTCTTTTCTTTATAATAATCTTGTTTGAATTTCTCTACCTCTCTCTTTAACGCAGCAAAATGGCGTTGGTTCAATAATGATTCTTCTTTTTGGGCCAGGTGCGCATCCAAATAGGATTCAACATCATCCAGATGAGACTCTACATAGAGCTTGGCATCGGAACGTGAAAATGCAGTATTGGCCTTCCGGGATTCTTCACTTTGGGGAACCAGCATGTTGAGGAGGAAGGATACATACATGCGCTCCATCTGCCGTGTGTAATAATTGACACGCTCCGGAGAGGACTCTATTGGCTTCCAAATAGCATTGAACACATCTTTCAGGTATTTATCCACAGGATAAGGTTCTGAGGCCACAAAGGATGCATTATGCAGGTTGCAGAGCAGTCCGGGAGCCAGTAGAAATGAGATGACAGAACTTTGACGGTCGAAGATTTCTGTGACGGGATCTACCTTGGAAATATGTTCCAGCACATCTTGCGGATACAACCAGAGAGGTGCTTCAAACAGATTCCGGCCAAACCATTCTATGGCTTCTTTTTGTCTGGAAGCAGGAACCCAGTCCTTAAATCTGGAGCCGGGAAGATTGCCTTGGTAATAGCGTCCGATATTTTTCTGTACATGTCCGATGTAGCGTATGTATTGGGCTCTTACGGCATTATAAATTGTATTCAGGTCGTCGTATTGTTCATCCGGCTGGTGTGTCCACTCTGTAATATGTTCCATCACTCGCTTCAGGTTCTGGATACCATATTCATTGGCCTTCATGTTGTTGTCGCCCAGATCCTCGCTCTGGCTTCTTGGATCGTTGCCTTTTCCTTCATCTCCTACATAGAACAGGCGTGGGTCTGCTTTCAGCTTCTGAGTGACAAGAGTGCGTAAAGCGTGTTTTTCATCCTCTGGGTCCTTAAACTCCGGATGCCATCTGTATCCCCAGTCAATTGCCCATTTGTCGTATACTCCGATACGTGGAAACAACCCTTTCGGGGAGATATGGTCTTCGGGTTGCGCTACATAGTTGAAACGGGCATAGTCCATAATAGAGACTGTATGTCCGTTCTTTTCTACCCATTTCTTGTTACGCAGGTTCTCCACGGGGGTAGCTGAACTGGCTATCATGTTATGACGCAAGCCGAGGGAGTGACCTACTTCGTGGGAAGATACAAAACGAATCAAGGTCCCCATCAGTTCGTCATCAAAATTCATAGTACGTGCGCGTTTGTCCAAAGGACCGCATTGCACCATATACCATTTTTTCAACAGGTTCATTACGTTATGGTACCAGCAGATATGACTTTCGATAATTTCTCCGCTACGTGGGTCTACAATGCGGGGACCGTATGCATTTTCTTTCTCGGAAGGAAGGTAGCGTATCACGCTGAACCGTGCATCGTCCAGACTCATCGTGGAATCGTTGGGCCATTCTTTAGCTATAATGGCATTCTTGAATCCGGCGGCTTCGAATGCTACATTCCAGTCTTCCACTCCCGCTTTCAGGTAAGGAATCCATTTGGCCGGTGTGGCTGGGTCGATGTAGTAGACAATGGGATGCTTCGGCTCGGTCGGCAATCCTTTGGCGTAACGGGCTGGGTCTTTGGGTTCCAGCCGGTAACGGTGAATCAGGCTTTCGGCCTCGGTCTTTTGTTGTGTGTCGGAGAAAATGGTAAAAGCATTCTGGAAATAGCCTACCCGATTGTCTGCCAGACGCGGACGCATAGGTGTTTTAGGGAGCAGTACCATACTGGTATTCAGCTTGAGTGTGACTTTTCCGCTTTGTGCAGCTGGATATTTTCCTGATGACACCGCATACGTACGCAAGGTCTGTACCTCCGTATTGATAGGATACGTCTTGACGGTATCCATAAAGCAGTAGTCTTTTTGAATACTGTTTACGTTCAGGATTTTTTTATCATTGGTCGTAAAACCACATACTTGGTTATCTTCCAGAAAGAAACTGGTCACTTTGATGAGTTGTGCATGAGTTTTAGGATTACGTCCGATTACCGTGAATTTGCTGATAATCGGGTCGACGGTTGATTCCTTCAGTGATTGTGAAATATGGTCTTTATCTTCTGCAAACTGGGTTTGTACGTATTCTCTTAGAAATAAAGTTTTGGTGTCATGTTGTTCCAAATAGATTACGCAATGATTCACTTCTTCTCCACTCAATAAATTGAAGCCTTGGGGAACGGCTTTAAAGCGGGTGACTGCCAGTATGTGGCGTTTTAAGAGGGAATCGGGTACCTCAAAATACCAGTCGTCTTTAATATGACGAACGGTGAACATTCCCACCTTTTCGCTGTGGTCATCTTTTACAAGTTTGGTATATTCATCTTCACTCACCTTGGTGGTGTCTGCCTGGGCGAGATGAGAAGAGGCTTTTGCCGGATAAGCATAGAGAGAAACACTGACCGGCTGAAAAGCCAGTCCGGTCAATGCGGCTATGAGTAATTGTCTGTACATCTGTTTTCTATTATTCATCGGTGTTGAGTGTTAAATTCGGGTTCTTTGTGCGTGCATCTTTGGGGAACGGAATGACGTACAAGCGTGAATCGGGCGCCAAAGTATAGGTCTGACTGGGAACCTCGGTGGATACCAGCGGGAAACGACGGGTTTGCGTCTTGGCATATTCCGGTTCCGTGTTCAATCTTTTCAAGTCCCAGAAACGGTTGAATCCGAACAAAAGTTCTTTTCTCCGTTCGTCAATGACAAGTCGGACCATCTCCTCTTTAGTTGAAGGCTGTGAAGGAACGGCTTCTTCTCCTTTGATGCGTTTGACTCTCAAGTCGCACAATGCCTGCATGGCTCCATCCAAATCATTCAGGCGAGCTTTCGCTTCGGCTAGAATCAGGTATACTTCGGCTGTACGCATGCCGACAGTCATATATTGGAATTTTGAATACGTGATGGAAGAGTTCCAAAGGGCTGCTCCTGAACCTTCATCAAAATAATAAGGACTGTTGCCTGTTGTGCGGAAAAACATTGTGAAGCGTGTATCGTTTTCATCGAATAGCTGAACGAGTTCAGGGCTGATCATACCGTAGCAGTAGGTCGGGTTGTCGGAATAGCTTCCCATGTAGGCATAGTTTAATACTTCCGGATTGCCGCCTTTTGCATAGGTATTATCCGATAATGGACCTCCATTGTTTTCCAGGGCGACGTAGTCAATCAGGTCACTTTTCAATTTCAATGACTCTTCTGCCGCGTTTTTGGCTTTTTCCCAATCATGATGGAACAGATAGACTTTGGCTGCCAGGGCATAGCCGAAGGCTTTGGACGGGTGGTATACATTCGACGGATTCTCCTGCAGATAGGGGAGCGCCTCTTCTATATCTCGGATGATGAAATCGTAGACTTCGGCTACCGTTGATTTGACCGGTACCGCTTCCAAGTCATATTTATCCATAATGGCTACGCCTCCATCTGTAGCAGCGGTAGCAGGATTATATGCCTTGGCAAAGGTATTGATTAGAATAAAGTGGTCCCATGCCCTGAAGATTCTGGCTTCCGCTTTGGCTACTTCCTTGAGTTCCGGATTGCCCAGACTTTCGTCTATCAGTGAAATGACGATATTTGAGCGAAGAATGTAGGAATAACAGTTGGCATATAAGTTGTTGTCACTTAATTCTTTTCGGTCGGCTGCTTCGTTGAAGGTCATATTGATTCCGTCCCAACTGATAAATTCATTTCCTATGATATTGGATTCTTTGGCCCACGTGTTATCACTGAGAAGAGCAAAAGCAGAAGGATAATAACATCTGTTGGGCAATACAATCAGGTCATAATAAGTGGCTGTTGAATCAACCGTTTTTTTACCTGTTGGAGTGATGTCAATGTATTGTTCACAGGATATAAGTCCCAATGTAATACAAGACAAGAGAATATAAATGAGCTTATGCATAATTGTCTGTTTTATATAAAGTTAGAAACTTGTTGAAATACCGATGGAATACGTTCTAGGAATAGCCATTCCTCGTGTTCCAGAGTTCAGACTATAGCTTTCTGGGTCGATTCCTTTGCCTGCTTTGCACCATGTGAACAAATTATCTACCTGAAACTTGAAACGCAAGGAATTGAGTCGCATCTTCTTACAGATAAAGGTAGGCATGGTGTATCCTATGCTCAGGCTGCGCAGCTTGAAATAATCAGCGTCTTTTACATTGAGATTGCCATATTTCCACCAGTTGTCGAGGGTGCTGGCATAGGTCCGGTTTTCAGTCGGCATATCCATGTACATACGTACATTGGCATTGGGATTATCGGCATCCCATCGCGCCGCTATTTCTTCGATGGTTTGAGAACCTGCCATATCGTTCATGCTGATGACGCAGTTACGCATCTTGTGACCGCCGGCAAACACAAAGAATGCATTGAAGTCAATGTTTTTATAACCGATTCTCCAAGTGAAGGAACCGTTGTATTTTGGGGTCAGTGTACCCATATTCACCAAATTCTCCGTTCCTTGCATCGTTGTTTTGATGTCTTTGACCGTTCCATCTTCATTAAATGTAATCAAGTCATTTCCGTCTTTATCTACCGCAATCGGATACCCGTTTTCTATGCGGTCTATGCGATAGGCCCATAACGTATTGTAGCTGGTTCCTTCGATGAAATAGTTTTGCGGACTCAGAATGAAGCTGGTAGATGAAGCCGTCGCATCGTGGTCTACTTTAGTCATCTTGTTTTTGTTGTATGAAAAGTTAAAGTCCACGCCCATGTTCCAGTCTTTTTTCCGGACGATATCCAGCATCAAAGACAATTCCACTCCTCGGTTACGCATCTTTCCGTTGTTGACCACGCGTGAGTCAGCGCCGATAGTAGGATCCATGTAACGTCTGACAAGTAGGTCGGAGGCACTACGATTATAGTATTCAATACTACCTCTGATTTTGTCGTTCAAAAAACGGAAGTCGAGTCCCATATTATAAGTCGCTGTCTTTTCCCATCGCAATTGTGGATTAGGCAAGTCATCGTCTTCATACGTGAGATAATTGGTCTTGATGGGGTTACTCTGCACTTTTTGCTTGACCACAAAGTAGGTGGTAGAACTTTGGTCTACGTTTCCGTTGATACCATAGGTAACACGTAGTTTCAAGTAATTCAGCCAGTCAATGTTTTTCAAGAAAGATTCTTCCGATAAAGTCCATGAACCTCCGACAGACCACAACGGATGACGCTGGTTACGGATGTCCAATCCGAACAGGTCGGCTTGGTCCCAGCGCAAACTTCCTGAGATGTTGTATTTTGACTTGTAGGAATAGTTGGCATTGGAATAGAATGAGGCGTATCGGTGACGGGTTTCCTGCAACGTGTTGGGCAGTCCGTTTAGTTTGATGGTAGAACCAGACAAGGCACTGGTGCCCACACCGTCTTCAAAGTCCTGCCAGTTCATGATGTCGGACGTCAGTGTTTGTGGGTCGTATCCATAGAGTAACTGCAGGATGGGTTTGGGAATTTTGTTTTCCCGAAATTCCAATCCGGCGATGGCTGTTACGGTATGGTCTTTCCACGTTTTGTCAAAATTAATCTGATTACGCAGAATGTAGCGGCGGCTGCCCAGTTCTGAACGGTATAAACGTCCTCCGTCGGGCATGTGGGATACGCCGTCTGTATCAATCATACTGTTGTAGGTCATGCGCATCTGATAAGAATCTACGGAATCAAATAATTCACTTTGTCCGTAGTTCCATTCATATTGATACATCAGGTTGTAGGTGAACATTTTCAGGAACTTGGCCTGCAGACTGAAGAAAGGACGTATGCTTAAATCTTGTGTCTCTGTCATTCCTTCGTACAAGGCATCAAGCACATTGAATCCGAATGATTTGTAGGGCTCCGTGTTTTCATACATGCTGACTACGCTGCCATTATAAGCGCTGCCGGTATATCCGCTTACATTGACATAGGGACTGATGTACCGGTTTCCATCGGCGTCGAGTATGCGTTCATATCGTTGTTGCAGGGTATAGCTGGTATAAGCACCGTTGGCGGTATTGCCATGGCTTAGGTTCGCATCGATGCCGAGGTTCAATGTCAGCCAATGGGTGAGGGCATAATTGGATTTGTAGTATAAGGAGAACCGGTCATTGCTTTCTGAAATGATACGTCCTTTTTCTTTTTCGTAGCTGAAAGAGGTGTAATGGTTGCTTTTTCCTCGTTTCTGCGAAATGTTGATGTTGTAACGCTGGCGCAGAGAAGTTCTCCAGGCATTATCCCGGAATTCTTTATAATAATCGTTGTTTCTCCATTGACTGAGGGTAGCATTGACTTCTTCTTGGCTTAGCTTGCCAGTGGATTGGTCCTGATACAATTGAAATAAAGGATTATAGTATCCTGACCGGTAGCTGGACAGAAAGTTTTCAATACTGCCGGCTTCTGCTACATTGTCATTGAATACCGCCGTCTGATAATCGATGATGTCACTCGTAGAGGCCAGATGAAGATTGTCAAAGCGGGGCTTGGTGGTAATGAACCAGTCTGCATTTATATTGACGGCAGTCTTTTCCTGGCTTGCCTGTTTGGTGGTGACCACAATTACTCCGTTGGCGGCTAATGCTCCATAAATACTGGCTGCCGCTGCATCTTTCAATACAGTAATGCTTTCCACGTTGTAGGGGTTGATGTCGTTCAAGGTCATGTTGGTAGGCATGTCGTCAATGACAATCAACGGTGAGGTACCAACTTCGCTGGAGAAAGTACCCACACCTCTCAGTACCGGAGTCATATCGCCGGTGTTGGGATTGATGTTCATCTGGAGTCCGGCAATTTTTCCTTCCAGTGAGGAACTCAGGTCACTGTGCATCTGTCGGTTCAGGTTTTCGGAGTTGATGAACCCGTAGGCAGCCGTCGACCGTTCCCGGCTGATATGCTGATAACCTGTGACAACAACTTCCGACATCAGATGAGTGTTTTCTTCAAGGATAAAGGTGTTTGTGGAGTTGAGTTTTACTTTTTGTTCAATACTTTTTTTCCCAATATAGGAAATCTGCAAAGTGACTTTCCCGTTATTGGAATGAATGTGTTCCAAGCGGAACCGGCCATTCATGTCGGTAGCCAGTCCTTGCCGGGTTTCTTTTACGACAACAGTGGCGCCAATCACGGCTTCTCTGGATTCATCGAGGATTTGTCCGGCAATGAATCCTTCCTGTGAGCGTAGAGTAGGTTGCTTTACCTGAATAGTGTAAATCCCGTTGTGGTAGGTGTAAGTCAGGTTGGTTCCTTTCAGCAAGAACGTGATGACATCGTTCACTTCCCTGTTCCGGAATGAACAGGCCTTGCATTTAATGTTTGAAGCCACATCCGTATTGTATACTAGCTGGATATTGTTTCCTTTCATGATTTGTTGGAAAGCCTGATCCAGGTTGCCTTGTTTGATGTGTACGGTTACTTGCTGTGCCCACATTTCTCCAGGTAATATGGAGGCAAGGCCTAAGCCGAAGGCCATAAGTACCTTCCCCAACCGTTGGGTGCTACTTTTGTAAGAACTTGCATGTTTGTGTCTCATCGTTGTATAGTATTTTATTGTGTAATAATGATTTCTTTTTGGTTTATCCGGAATTTGATGCCGGTGCTGGCTTCATAACTTTGCAACAAGATGCGTATGTCTTCTTGGCGGTTCAGTCGTCCGGACAATCTGATGTGACGTATTTCATCGGATTGGAATACAGGGGTGAAGTCATACCAGCGTGACAGCGTATTCATAATATTTTCCAGTGTTTCTCCTTTGAATATAAACTGATGATTGATCCAAGACGTGTAAATCAGGGTATCTACCTCCTGCACATCGATGTGGTCATATTGTGTATGGTAGACTACACGTTGTGAGGGACGTAACCGGACTGATTTCCCATGGGGCGATTGATATTCAATACTGCCGCTCACCAATACAGCCGAAAAATCTTCCTGATCATAGTCGGTGACATTGAACCGGGTGCCATACACGCGTATATCTCCTCCGGAAGTCGTGACTGTAAAGGGGTTTCGGGTGTCCTTCGTCACGTCAAAGAAAGCTTCGCCCTTGAGGTATACATGCCGCCCTTCTTTGTCGAAATTCTCCGGGAAGCGTAAGTTGCTTTTGGAGTTGAGCCAGACTTTGGTTCCGTCGGGCAGTACGTACTGGAATTCTCCTCCTGCAGGTACGCTTAGTTCGTGATAGGCGATCTGGTCTGCTTCTTTGAGGGCATCGGCTTGTGCCACTTGTTGAAGTAGTGTGTGCAGGCTGTCCGGATTAGTAGATTGCATGTCGAATTGCCGTCCGTCTGCCAGCGTCAGTATGGCAGCTGTGCTGCCGGGCTGAATCAGACTGACAGGAGTCGGGGGCTGTGCAGGCTGTGATGTGTGTTCAGGAAAACGGAATAAAACTGCGAGGAGTATGCAGGCTGCCGTCCCGATAGCTATGAATGTGTGTTTCCATAAGCGACGATGTGAGGACTGGAGGCGTTCCTTCTCAAAACGTTCGGCCATACGTGAGCCGTAGCCGCTTTTCTCCAGAAGCCATATTTGTTCTACCAAGTCTGTTTCTTCTACGTTCTGGTAGGTTTGCTGGTTTTGCGTCGATGTCTCCAACCATTGGTCGAGTTGGGCATTCTCCTCATCGGTGAGTTTATCTCCTAAAATACGACGGGCAATGAGTGAAGCTATTTCTTGTGGGGTTTCCATTTCTTTTGGCTGCATTGTTTTATTAAATAGACTGCAGGGATAAAAGAAAAGGATGACAGCTTATAGAATTTTTAACATTTCAATAAGCTAGTAGCAGAAGCAATAACAGGAAATCCTCTTTGGATAATAGGCTGGACAGACGTTTTAAAGCTCTGTATTTTACGGTTTTTACGGTATTGATAGACAAGTCTAATTCTTGTGCGATTTCGGGTATACTTTTTCCTTCCATACTCATCAAAAGAACTTGATTGCTTTGTTTGGATAATTTTTTTAATGCCTCGGTGATGAGCTGGGTACTTTCCATTTCCACAATATGATGGAAAAGAGAGCTGTCTGAAGGTATTTCTTGTATTTCTGGGGATTCTATTGATACCTTATGCGTCGGGGTGGATGCTTGTTTGTCCAGGATGGTGTGATAGAGGAGGGTGTAGAAGTAATTGCGTAATGATTTTACTTCACCGATGGATTTGCGGTGAGTCCATAATTTGATATAGGCCTCTTGCAGGAAGTCGTCAATTATATCAATGTCTTTTACGTAACGACTGGCAAATACACGGAATAAAGCTGAATTTGTTTCGATAAAGATTTTCATGCAGCGTTCGTCCCAGATTGACAAGTCGGAAGGTAATTCGTTCTCCATTTTATTGTTTCTCCTTGTTTCTGTTTCGCAAAGTAAAACAAAAACATAGAATTTATATGTGTTTTGTTGAAAAAAAGAATGGATTATCCACTTCTTCTAAATAAAAAGAATAGGATAACCCATTTAAAGTTGACAGATGTTTCTTCTGTTATTCCGACTTCAGACAGTCTATCGGATTGCTGGTGGCTGTCCGGTAATTCTGTATCGTAATGGTGACCAAGGTGATGGCGCTGATAAGCAGGCAGGTGCAGAGGAAGACCCAAGGCGAGATGGGAATCCGTTCATTGAACTGCTTCAGCCATTCTGATACGGCATACCAGGCGATGGGACTGGCGATGAGGGAACATACCACTGAGAGTATCAGATAGGAACGTCCGAACATCCAGAGGATTTGCTGGATGGAGGCTCCGTAGACCTTGCGTACGCCGATTTCTTTCTGCCGGTGTTCGGCCTCAAATATAATCAGGCCAAAGACACCTACCAGTGAAATGAGGATGGCCAGCAAGCTGAACCAGGTAATGATTTTTTGCTGGTCGGTTTCCTTCTGATACAGTTGTCCGTATATTTGGTCATAGAACTTCACTTCGGTGGGATAACCGGTGAAGCAGTCGCTGATGGTCTCGCGGATGTGTTTCAGGGCAGTGTCCATGTCGCTCCCAGCTTTTACGCGGACATAGGCAAACGGCAAGACTTGGTTGCTGTAGGCACCGTTGGGGCAGAATACGTAAGGCACGGGATTCATCTTTAATGAAGTAAACTGCACGTTGTTCACATATCCTTTGAGGAGGGCCTTCATTCCCCACGAGGAAAAGTCGAGTGTCTCTCCTGCCGGAATACCGCTTTCTTGCTGCAAGTCTTGTGTGGCGATGAAGTTCAGCTGGGAGGTGTAAATGGAATCGCTGGGCAGGAAGTCGCTTCCCGACAGGATGTGCAGACCCATGACACGGCAGAAATTGGGAGTGACGTCAATATACAGATGCCCGTATTGAGTCCCTTTGTAGGTGAAAGCATATTGCGTGTATCCTTCGCTGGCCCCCAGTTCCCATTTGGCATAGGCGATGTCGTCGATTTCCGCAAAACTCTTCAGCTGGCTGTCAAACTTGCGGTAAGGACTGCTGTGGAAAGGCTGTTGGGGGAGGGAAGCTACCAGTATCTGGTCTTTGTCGATGCCCAGGTCATGGTTGCGCATGAAGCGGTTCTGCAGGAAGATGAAAGCGGCAGTAGTAATCAGGGCGAACGAAACGATGTACTGGAAGCCGATGAGTATCGTACGCAACCGTTGTCCTTTTCCACTCAGGGCGTAGTTGCCTTTCAGCACGAGGGCAGGCGGGAAGGAGGTCATGTACCACGCCGGATACAGTCCTGCCACGATGCCGGTGAGTAGGGCTATCAGTCCGGTGTAGACCACGTATTTCCAGTAGACAAGCAGGGAGGGCGTGAAGCCCATGAAGGATAGTACGTTCAAGTGAATCAGGGCGGCCACGATGCACAATGACAGCAACCAGCTGACCAGTACGATGACGACCGATTCGAGGGTCAAGGCACGGCGCAGTTCTCCGTTGGTACTTCCCAGCACTTTCTGGGTGTTGATGCTGCGCATGCGCACCGGAGCCAGTGCTGTACTGAAATTGATGAGGTTGATGCACGCAATGAGGATGATCAGGAAGCCGATGCTTACCAGCAAGGTCATGGTGCTGCGGCTGCCCGTCTTGAAGTAGTAGGGGGAATACATGTCATAATACAGTTTCTGTATCGGGAAGACATAGAGTTTCTGTGTGCCTGGATCCCCGGTGAACAATCGTGCGTCGGCCCCTGTAGCCGTAATCTGTTGGTTGACTTCTTCTACGCTGACGCCCGGTTTCAGCAGAAAGAACGCATAGAAGTTCTGGCTGCCCCAGTCGTTCTCCTGCAGCTTTCCCATCGGTACGAAGAGGTCGTTCTTGAACTGGCAGTTCTCGGGGAGGTCTTCAAAGATACCGCATATCCGGAACTTCGTGGCTTCCGGGCTTCGCCAGTCTGGGGTGTCTGCATACAGATAGGAGCCCAAGGCATTTCCTTTGGGGAACAGCTTGCGGGCATAGCTCTCGGAGATAATGACACTTTCCGGCTGGTTCATCTCCTGGTTGCTGCCTTCCACGAACTTCAGTCCGATGATTTTGCCGAAATCCGGATATACGGCCCACGGTTCCTCGTAGAAATATTGCGGATTCTTGGGGTCGGTGTAGAAAGCCTGCTTGGACCAGGCGGGGGAATAGATGGTACCGTATTCGATGCCGGGCACTTGCTGGATGAGGTAGTCGATGGGGCCTCGGGGAAGCATACTGACATAATTGCTTCCTTTGGATTGTGACAGGTTCAGCATGACCAAGCGGTCGGCATGGGGATAGCAGGTATCGAAATTGCGTTCGTAGCTCACCTTCATCATGAGCAGGACAAAGGCGGCAAATGCAGCCGAAAGTCCCAGGAGGTTCAGCACGGAGGCGGTCCGGAAGCGCTTCAGGGTGTAAAATAGGTTTCGTAAAATGGTTTTCATATCGTTGCTATTTTATGTTTTGGGTTTGATAGGAATTATTCAGTCTTCAGGTTGCACACCGGATTTTCCCGTACGGCCTTTCGGCTGATGAGCCAGACGGAGGCCAGGGAGATGAGGCTCACAATCAGGAAGGAGGCAATTGGTACCCACCAGGGGAAACTGCTTTCGTAGGTCACAATCTTGTCTATTTGGTGGATTCCCATATACATCAGCGGGATCGCAATCAGCAGGCTGATAACGAGTGAGACAGCAGAGAATTTCATCAGTTGGAGCATCTCGTGGCGGCTGTCGGAACCGAAGACTTTGCGGATGGCAATGTCGCGTTTCCGCTGGGCGATGAAATAGATGCTCATGGCGGTCAGGCCCAACAGGGAGATGACCAGTGCCGCACAGGTGAAAATGCGAATCAGCTGGCTCATGCGGCTAATATTCTCATAGATGTCCTGCATCAGGGTGTCATACCATTTTGATTCAAACGGGTACCCGTCTATCACCCTAGAATAGAGCTGGTCGAGTTGCTTTTTGTAAGTTTCCAGTTGGCCGTCGCGTACTTCCACCAGAATGTTCCAGGGACTTATGCTGTCGGCAGGAGCAATTTGCATGCGCAGCGGGTGAGGGTCTTTTTCTAACAGGGAGCGGATTTGAAAGTCTTTGAATTCGCCGGTGATGTTCCAGGAATAGTTCCCGTCACTGCTGTTAACATGGTCGGTAAAGCCCAGCTGTTTCAGTTTCTTCATGGCCGATTGGCTCACCAGGTAATTGTGCGTATCGAATCCGGCATGACGGTCGTCCGTGATTTGGATGTGAAACATGTCGATAAAGGCCGAATCAACAATAAATGTCTGGAAGCTCAGCACCTGGATACTGTCTGCGGAGTTAAAGTTCATCGTGTCGTTGTTGCCTCCGTCCAAAGGAGTACCGCTTGAAAAACTGACGCGCTTCACAAAGGGGAGTTTTTGAGCTTCGTGGCGGAAGAGTTGCAACTTTTGGTCGTTGGACATTCGGGGATAAGAGAGTACATTTCCGTATTCATATCCTAATGGGGCGTGCAGGATGCGGTAAATCTGTACAGTCAGGTAGAGGGCACATCCCAACATGGCGATGGTCAGCCCGTTTTGCACGATGTTCAGCAAGCGGAGATATAACGTCTTGGTCTTCCGGCGGAAAGTACCTTTCACGATGTCCAGCGGATGATAATGCGACAGCATCGTGGCGGGCACGAAACCGGAAAGCAGGGAAAGTACGACAATCAGGAGCAGATAGCAGGATACGGTGACAGGATTTAATCCTCCTACGATGTCGAGCCGTATGTGAAGCAAGTTCATGGCGGTCGGTTCTGCAGCTTTGGCCAGCAAGAAACCCACCAGGAAGGCGAAGGTGGTCATCAGGAACGACTCGGCAATCATGCGCCAGAAAATATTTTTCTTGGAAGAACCTAGCAGGCGGCGGGTAGCCATTTCCTTTGCCCGGTAGCTGGTCTGGGCCACGCTCATACTGATGTAGTTGAAAATGGCCATGCACAGAATCAGGATACCGATGGTCAGGAAAATAAGTACCAGTTTCCGGCTGTACTGGTTAAGGTTTGCTCCAGCAGCAGGAATGTCGGAGAAATAAAAATCATGCACAGGTATAAAGCGTACTTCCTTGACGGCATCGTATTGGTAAATCCAGAAGAATTCCTTGAAGAAGCGGGCAATGTCACCGGCCTTGTCGTTGGGATTGACACCCGGATGGAAACGCAGGAAGAAGATGCAGCTGGCGGCATTGCCCAACTCGGTATTTTCTTCGCTGGCACTCCAATACACATACCGTACATTCTTATGAGGACTGAATGCTTCAATGTGGGAAGGAAAGATGGAGTTGTCAATGTCTTCTATGATACCGCTTACCGTACATTTCTGGTTGCCGAATGCTTGTTCTATGAGGGTTTTACCCAGCGCATGCTCCGTACCGAACAGCTTGATGGCGCAGGAACGTGTCAGTACGATGTTATTTTCATTGCTCAGTAAGGTTTCGGGATTCCCTTCCAGCAGATGGAAATTAAAGAACCGGAAGAAATTTTCGCGGACAAACATCATTTGTATATTCACGGGCTTGTCATTGGTTTTGACAAACTGTTCGTAGGAACCGCTCACGGCGCACCAGTCTTCTATTTCCGGATAACGGCTTTGTAGTTTGTCGCCCAGTAGGATATGACCTCCTGCCCATATTTCGCTGGCCAGTACGTAAGTGCGGTCTGCGTCTTTCATGTCTTTGTCTACAGTGAGTTGTCGGGTTACCATGTGGCTGATCAGCAGGAAGAACATCAGGGAGATGCTCAACCCGATGACGTTGACAAAAGTGAAGAGCTTGTTTCGTTGTAAGAATGTAAGGTAAGTTTTCATGCGCTATGGTTATATTTTTGTTTGTTGTCATTCTTGATACAATTTCCGTGCCATTATCGCAAGTAGCTGATTGATAGAATTATGCTGATTTTGCGATGAAGAAGGAGTGTCTAATTTTTTGACAATGAGTGTATGATTTTTAGACAACCGTAAGTCTTATTTCAAGAGTATAATATCCCGCATCGTGGAGTGTTGCACTTTTTCAGTTTTAATCCTTGTTCTGTTAATGGATTTTATCGGACAGTGTCAGATGGTTAATATGTGTTGTAAAACATAACTTTTCAGCTGTTTCTTTTGTGCTTTCAACAGGAATGTTTACTTTTGCACTGTGTTTTTCATAGTATTAGATTTAAGGTTAACAAA
>OGCN01002918.1_pt1 | contig 17481 bp, 16 predicted proteins | sample 1570181 | NCBI WGS metagenome assembly OGCN01 (sample SAMEA4370584, study PRJEB24528) | human gut metagenome | reverse complement strand
TTCTCTCGTCCCTCAGTCCCTCATGAAACTGTCCCGTTTATTGTAGCCAATCCACACTTCCCGGGCGTTCCAGCGCTGCCTCGAGTCCCATGGAATCGCCCAATCCATGTCGCGGCCAGGCAACCCATGGGACAACGCGCTCGCGGAATCCTTCTTCAAGACGCTCAAGCGCGAGCTGGTGAACGGCAAGGGCTACAAGACGAGGGAGGAGGCGAAGCAGGACGTGTTCAAATACATCGAGCTCTACTACAACAGGCAGAGGATGCACTCATCGATCGGCTATAACGCCCCGTGCGACCTAGAGCGAGATGTTGCCTGAAGAAGCTTATTTTTCCGTCCAAGAAACCTTGACCAGTCCAAATCGCCTAACCCGAAACGGTCCAGGATTTCCACCGCAGTCCCGGTCCGAGCATTTAACGGGTTTGGCTTCTTGGTGCGTCTTCCTTTTGCGATTGCGGCATAGAGACCTGTTAAACGCTACGAGCATTTAACAGGTTCGAGCATTTAACAGGTTCGAGCATGAAAAAGGCCGCCCCGAAGAGCGGCCTTTCCTGAGCACTGATAGTTTCCGCGGCTTACATGCCGATGAGGGTTTGCAGTGAGGTGAGGAAGTTCGTCATGTTGCGGTAGCAAATGAACAGCGTAACCACGATGATGATGACGCCAGCGATATTGGCGAAGGCATGATTCTTGAACTTGCCCAGGTCTTTGCCGTTTGCGCAGAAGATGACGAAGAACGCCATGATAGGCAGCAGAATTGCGTTTGCGGCCTGCGCAACAAGGATGAGCTGCGTCGGGCTCTTGCCCCAAGCGATTGCCATGCAGCAGCCGCATACGAGGACGATGGCCCAAACGATCTTGAACTTCGCATCCTTCAGGCCCTTGCCCCAGCCGAGCACGCCATTCACGGCGTACGCTGCGGAAAGGGGAGCGGTGATGGCCGAAGAGAAACCGGCGGCAAGAAGGCCGAGACCGATCATCCACGTAGACCAGTCGCCCAGAAGCGGGGTGAGGGCGAGAGCCATGACCTGGCCGTTGATCTTTGCGCTTGCGATTTGGTCGCCCGCGGCGGTCGTGATGCCGGCGACGGTAGCGCCGTCAACTTCCCAGGTCGTCCACAGCGGGTGAAGGTTTGCAGCGGCGCAGACCAGAATGGCCATTGAAATGATACCGCCCAAGGCAATGGAGAGCACGGCGTCGAAGCGGGCATCGGAAATCTGCTCAGGATCCTTCCAACGCTCGGCTGCGGAAGAGGCATGCAGGAACAGGTTGTATGGAACGATGGTGGTGCCGACGAGGCCGATGGCGGTCATAAGGCCGGTGGAGTTATTTGTGGGCAGCTGAGGCGTGAACATGCCAGAGACGATGGCGCCCCAATCGGGGTTGGAGGCAAGTGCGGTGACCAAGAACACCACGCCCATGAACACGACGATGGCCGTGAGCACCTTTTCGATGAGGTTGTAGTGGCCGATGAACATCACGACGGCTGCCAGCAGGCCCACGACAACGACGATGGCGCCCATGGGAATGCCAGGTGCGACGGCCTGGATGCCCAAAATGCCGCCGGTGATGTTGCCGGTTTCATAGGCGACGTTGCCGATGAAAATAGCGATAATGACGATCGCGATAGCCAGGCCCTTCAGCACAGGATTGGGAATGCGGTCGCGAATGTTCTCGCCCAGGCCCTTCTGGCTGGCGATGCCGACGCGGGCGGCCATTTCCTGGAAGATGATGGTGGCGACGGTGGCGAACACGAGGGCCCACAGCATGGTGTAGCCGACGCTCGCGCCAGAAACGGCGCACGTGGTAACCGTGCCGGGGCCGACGAAGCCCGCGGCCACGAGAGCACCCGGGCCAACGTTCTTGAGCTTTTCGATGACTTTGCTCATGGCGTTCCTTTCTTTTTTCGGGCTTCGGCCTTGCGTGCGCCCCGTCGTGGCGGGCGGTGCGAGCGCAAAACCGAATAATGTAACTTGTTTATTATGATGGTACCCAACGCTTTAGTGCATTAGAGTGGCAGTGGAAGAGTTTAACAAGTCGGTAACTGGTGGGATGGTGAGGCGACTTGTGAGGCTTGGGGGGTTCGAGCCGAAACGTGCCCGGATTGCGGCAAGCGGTAGTCTATTTAGCATGAACGGTCCTCCACGGAAGCAAAAATGTTGTGCAATAGATTCTGCGATTTGCGAGGGATATTGGGACAATTCTGTGGCGGCGGAAGTACCCGAAGAGTCGGCCGCTGACAATCGGCAAGCGGTAGATTCCAGGGTGCGGGTCGCCATCCAGTAGGCTGTCGAGGCCGCGAGTGCTGTTGGCGTGCAATCCGGCGAAACTGGTTCCGCTGCGCAGATTGGCAATGGCAAATCTGGGGAGTCTATGAGTGGATGATAGACGACGAAGGCTGTCTGGCGATTCACCCAGAAGATGGGGTGGAGATAGGGCAGTTGCTGAATGACGATTCTAGGATTCCTTAGCTTAATCAAGAAGTAAAACAGCATATTCACACTGTTGAGATTCGGACTGGCGTTGTGGTGTCGAAGATATGAGTGGATTGCTCGAGGGACTTCCTGCTAAATCGATGGATTTGAAGAACCTGATTACCTTCCGACCGGTTTGGATGTCGAGCGTATTCAACGGTTGCTCGTTGCTTAAATCTCTCAATATCTCAGGTTGGAACAGACCTCCCTCGTATAGGTAAATATAGCGTATTTTAAGGATGCTTTGCTTTGCGGGAAATCCGTATTGGCCCCGCCACCAAGGTTGACCTGCTCGACCCTGTCGGCGATGACGTAACCGGCAGGTGGGTGTTGCCTGCGGACGGCATCGCTTACCGGCCGAAGTACGTCCCGTTCGGGGTGGCCGCGAAGTACATGGCGCAGCGGGTCGAAACCGCGCTAGATTTATCTAGCTGGAAGCGGTGAATACCCTTATGCTCTTCTATAACCGCTTCGTGTGCGGTGTTTTGCGAGCGTTTTCAGTTGAGACACCTCCCATGTTTAGGTATTTTCGACCTCGCCATTTGCGGAATGGGGTTATTCGTGCGGCCGATTTCACGTGAGGTGGGGGATAATGAATCCAATGCGTTTCGCGTGATAGGAGGAATTATGAGGAGATCGGCTAAGGCCGCCCCCCCGTACGTTCGGGTGCGTCGTGGCGCTTGCGCTGGCGACAGGCTTGGGCGCGGCTGTTCCCGCGATGGCCGATGAGGTTGCGGCTCCATACGAGGGGGACCTCCAGGTTTCCGCGCAGGCCGAGAGCTGGCAGGCCTGGGGCGGCTGCGAGTGGATGGTGGATTCCGAGGGCTGTCTGACGATTCGTCCGAAAGATGGTGCCGATGCGGGGCGGCTGCCGGATAATGAATGGCACGATGCTTTGCCTTGGCATGATTATGCTTGCAGCATCGAAAGCGTAAAAGTGGAAGATGGCGTCTGGGCTTCGGGCTCTTCTGCGAATGGTTTGTTCGCGGGGCTTTCGTCTGCTGCGTCTATCGACCTTTCTGGACTCGACATTTCACGAGCGACTAGTATGAGCGGTATGTTCTGGGGATGCTCGAGCCTTGCTTCGCTGGACCTTTCCGGTTGGAGCACTCCGAACGTGACCAGCATGAGCGACATGTTCCTCAATTGTCCGTCCTTGACTGTTTTGGACCTTTCGTCGTTTGATACTTCGAATGTGGTTGATTTTCGAGAGATGTTCAAGGGCTGCTCGTCTCTTGAAGATTTGAATATATCGAGCTTCGATACTCGTAATGCTTCGATGATGGATTCCATGTTCGACGGCTGTGACGGCCTTTCTATCGTTCGTCTTGGTAAAAACTTCTATTTCACGAACGAATCGGGACGTATGTGCTCTCTGCCTGATGGATATTGGTGCCAAGAGAGGACCCATAAGTTTTACAACGCCATTGACGTTCCCGACGGCGTTGATTCGATTTACACCCGAGGAATTTGGGCGGTCGAAAGCCATTGGGAGCAGGATGCAAATGGCTGGTGGTATCGCAATCCCGATGACAGCTACCCGGCGAACACGTGGTACTCGATTGACGGGTCTTGGTATTACTTCAACGGGTCGGGCTATATGGCTACCGGCTGGCAGAACATCGGGGGCACCTGGTATTACCTGGGAGGCTCGGGCGCCATGGCAACCGGCTGGCAGAGCATCGGCGCCGCGTGGTATTGGTTCGACGATTCCGGCGCAATGGCAACCGGCTGGCGATCGGTTGGCGGCACCTATTACTTCTTCGGCGGATCCGGCGCCATGCAGACCGGCTGGTGCAGCGTGGGTGGAACTTGGTACTGGTTCGACGGGTCGGGCGCAATGGCCACGGGTTGGGAGTCTATCGGCGGCTCGTATTACTACTTCAACAGCTCTGGCGCCATGCAGACCGGTTGGCTGAGCAGCGGCGGCGCTTGGTACTGGCTCAACGGCTCGGGAGCAATGGCCGTCGGCTGGCAAAGCGTAGGTGGAACCTATTACTGTTTCAACGGCTCCGGTGTTATGCAAACTGGCTGGTTGAACGATGGCGGGACTTGGTACTACCTTTCTGGCTCGGGCGCCATGCAGACCGGTTGGCAGAGCATCGGAGGCTCGTACTACTACTTTAAGGGCTCCGGTGCAATGGCCTCATCCGAATGGGTGGGTGACTACTACCTCAGCGCCGGTGGCACCATGGCCACGAATCAATGGGTCGGCAGCTATTACGTCGGCTCGGACGGCCGTTGGATCCGGGGCTACCAGGGAGGCGGCCAGCAGGGAATCACGCAGAATGTGTATTATGTGCCGGGCAGTGACGTCTACCACACTCATTGGTGCAGAACAATGGGGACGGTGGATAACTATGATACGTACTCGTCCGTCGACGAGGCGATTGCCCACGGCGCGAAGCGCGAGTGCAAGAACTGCCAGCGGATGGACTAGCTCTATTCGAATGGGCGCGTGACATTCTTGTCTCGCGCCCATCTTCCGCAATACAAAAACGGCCGAGACGCAAGCCTCGGCCGTTTTTGTGTGGTCCTGTTGTCTTTATTCGCAGTAGGGCTTCAGCTCGACGTCCGCTTGCATGAGGGCTTCGCGAATCTTCTTGGCGAATTCGAGCGCGTGGGCATTGTCACCGTGAATGCAAATGGTGTCGGCGGCGACCTCGATAGTGCTGCCGTCAACCGCTTCGATGGCGCCTTCCTGAACCGCGCGTACCACGCGCGCTACGGCGAAGTCCTCGTCGGCGATTACGGCGTTTTCCTGCTTGCGCGGCACCAACGTGCCATCAGCCATGTAATTGCGGTCGGCGAAGAATTCCTGCGCGGTGGCAAGGCCCGCTGCTCGCCCCGCTTCGATGAGCTTTCCGCCCGCGAGGCCTACGAGCACGAGCGTGGGGTCGAAATCGTGCACGGCGGCGGCGATTGCCTCGGCGAGGGCGGCGTCTTTCGCGGCACGATTGTAGAGCTGCCCGTGCGGTTTCACGTGGGCGAGCGCAGTGCCTTCCGCTTTGCAGAAACCGGCAAGCGCCGAGATTTGATACAGCACGAATGAGTAGGCTTCATCGGGGGAAAGCGCCATGTCGCGGCGGCCGAAGCCCTGCAGGTCGGGATATCCCGGGTGCGCGCCAATCGAGGTGCCGGCGGCCGCTGCGGCTGCAACGGTGCGACGCATGACGCACGGGTCGCCCGCGTGCATTCCGCATGCGATGTTCACGCTCGTGACCAAAGGAATCACCTGGTCGTCGAGACCGAGGGAATAGCGGCCGAAACTTTCGCCCAAATCGCTGTTCAGATCTACACGTGCCATAAAGGCGCTCCTTTCGGATGTGGTGGGGCGGAATTTGCTTTACGCTGAGACCTGTTAAATGCTCGTAGCATTTAACAGGTTCAAGGTCGAATGCGTCATGGAGTGCGGGTCGCGGGCGGCATTGCAGGCGGAAAATCGCCGATGGGTTAACGCGGTTTCTGCCGACCCGATTCCTGCCAATTGTGTTTGGCAATTGTCTCGGGCGCTTTCGGGTTGCGATAAACCTGCTAAACGCTACGAGCATTTAGCAGGTCGAGTAGGTTGTGTTAAACGCTACGAGCATTTAACAGGTGCGGTTCAGGGTTGCTAAAACTTCAGGGAGATGTTCTTCGTGTCGGTGATGAGCATGCAGCCGGGCGCGTGGGTGATGGCGAACTTCGGCTTCACGTTCATGACGACCGACTGCGGGGTGACGCCGCATGGCCAGAACACGGGCACCTCGCCTTCGTGAATATCGACCGCATCGCCGAAATCGGGCTTGGAGATATCGTCAATGCCGATGACGCTGGGGTCGCCGATGTGAATCGGTGCGCCGTGGACCTTCGGAATGGCGCCTGAAATTTGTACGGCCTGCACGACTTGCTCATGTGGGATGGGGCGCATGCTCACGACCATGTTACCGGACATCTTGCCCGCCGGCTCGCACGCGATGTTCGTGATATACATGCTCACGTTGCGGCCCTGCGTGTTGTGGCGCATCTCGATGCCGGCCTCGATGAGCTCGCTTTCGAAGCTGAACGAGCAGCCAATGAGGAATGCGACCAAATCGTCGCGCCACAAATCTTCGATGCTCGTGGGGTCGTCGACCATCACGCCGTCGCGGTAGACGCGGTAGCGCGGGAAATCGTTGGCGATGTCGCAGTCGGTGCTGCTGGTATGGAAGAAGCGGTCGCCCACCTCTGAAACCTCCAAAATGGGGCAGGGTTTGGGGTTGCGCATCGCGAACAGCAGGAAGTCATAGGCGTCTTCCTTCGGCAGTACGATGAGGTTGCCCTGCGCGTAGCCTGGGCACAAGCCGCTCGTGGGACCGCTGAAGCGTCCTTCGCGAATGATATGGCGCATTTCGCGCGGGGTGATGTTTGCGGGAATGTCGGAAATGCTGAGCTGTTCTTGTGCCATGGTGCTTCCTCGCGTATCTTTCTGCCGCTTTGTCGGGGCGGCGCCCGCCACTTCATACGCCGTGGTCGCGTTCTGTATGCTGTGCGCGGCGCTCGGCCAAAGCCGCATGTCGCGCGTATCGCATCGATTTGTTCGTGCGGCTCGTTTTCCGGGCCGCGACCGTTTCTTCTTCCGTTTATTCCACCGGAGGCATGGTGGGTTCGCCCGTGTGGTCGTTCGGCTCGATGCAGGGCATTTCCAGCGTGAGCCTGCCTCGCGCGTTGGCGCGCACGTTGCGGTAGTAATCGCGCTCGGCCACGAGCAGTCGCTGTGCTTCGATAACCGAAACGGGCTTGAACTGCACGTACTGCTTGGTCGCGCGCTGTACGAGCAGCGGAATGTCGACGCTCGCGACGGTGGCGATTTTCGCGTAGCCGCCCGTTGTTTGGCGGTCGGCGAGCATTACGATGGGGGTGCCCTGCGCGGGAATTTGAATTGAGCCGAGCGCAATGCCGTCGGAAATGATGTCGGAACCGCGGCTCGATTCGATTTGCGGGCCATCGAGGCGGCAGCCCATGCGATCGGTTTGCGCGCTTACCTGGTAGCGTTCCTTATAGAACGTGTCAATGCCGCGGCTCGTGAACAAATCGCTTTGCGGACCGGGCACTACGCGAATTTCCTGCGTGAGGTACTCGAAATGGTAGAACGGGTCGTTGCGGTAGTGGTTGGGGCCGAAATCGTAGTAGGGGTTCGGCGTGGTGTCGTGAAAGTTCACCACGTCGCCGAACGCGAAGCGCCGCCCCTCGAAGCCGCCCAGGCCGCACTTCAGGTTGGTGGAAGCGCTGCCCATGACGCGGGGCACATCCACGCCGCCGTTGGCGATGGCCAAATATCCGTATACGCCGCGCTCGGCGGCCGGCATTGAGAGGCGCTGGCCGGCGCGCACCACGAATGCCTGGTACATGGGTGCGCGCTCTTCGTCGAGGCGCGGGTTGAAATCGGCACCCGTAATGGCGACGACGGCGTCGTTTTCGAATTCGAGCGTAGGGCCCGCAAAGGCGAATTCGATGGCTGGCGCATTCGCCGCATTGCCCACAAGCAGGTTTCCGAGCGAGAACGCGCGGCGATCCATGACGCCCGAAGGCGAGAAGCCGCTCGCGGCGTATCCCATGCGGCCGCGGTCTTGCACGGTGGTCAGAAGACCTGGCACGCACACGGTGAATTTCGCCATTTACATCGCCTCCTTCACGCGGTATTCGTAGGTTCCAGCCTGCAGCGCGGCCTCGATTTCCGCATATTCATCGGGGGAAATGGCCTCGAATTCAATGGAATCGCCCGCGGCATACAAAAACGCCGGCTCGCGTTCTGCGTCGTAGGGGCGCAGCGGGCTGCGGCCGATGATTTGCCATCCGCCGGGCGAGGGCAAGGGGTAGATGCCCGTTTGCGCGCCGCCAATGCCCACAGCGCCGGCTTCGATGCGCACGCGCGGCACTTCGAGACGGGGTGTTTCCAAATCGGGGTTCAAGCCGCTTAGGTAGGCGAAGCCCGGCAGAAAGCCCAGCATCGCGATGAGGTACGTGGGCTCGGTGTGCAAGCGCACCACTTCATCGGGGGTGATGCCGTGGAATTGCGCGACGTGTTCAAGGTCGGGGCCGAATTCGCCGCCGTAGCACACGGGAATCACGATGGTCTTGCCGGCCGAGGCCCCTTCGGCGGAAAGGCCGTCGAGGTTGGCGTGCACGGCCGAAACCAATTCCTCATAGGAAATAGTTTCGGGGTTGTATGCGACCATGACGGCACAAAACGTGGGAACGATGTCTTCGATGCCTGCAATGCCCGCTGCCTGAATACGTGCGGCGGCGCTGCGCACAAGGGCGCTCGCTTCGGCCGAGATGGCATCGGCGACAACGATATTGATGGCGGAATCTCCGCACACGCTGATTTGATAAGGGCGCATGGGTGCACTCCCCCTAGTTTTGCTTGAACGTTCGGCGAAATGCGCGGCGTGGCGTGCCGCGTCGGTTAATTGCTTTGTATACTTTAGCGCACGATAGTACAGAGTTGACGCGAAGACTTCGTTGTTTACAATTTAGCAACCGCAAGCGGCGAGAATGCGTGCGAAACTTACGGGGCGGTTCGTTTCCGCTGGGCGCGTGCTTCTCCTTGGTCGGGCTTGGCCTTTGGGCGAATCTATTGCGATGTATGCCGTCGCGTTTCCCGAATGAGGTACGCCAGTAGAGGCTGCTTGTTTCGAATATGAGAGATTGAAAGGCTGTTTTTCGTGGTTGGTCGCGGTTTATTTTTGGGCGTATTCTTCATTGCCTATGCCATTCAGGCGATAACAGGTTTTGCCGGCAATATTATCGCGATGCCTGCGGGCATGGCGACCGTCGGCATGCAAGAGAGCGTCGCCATGCTCAACGCCACCGGCATGATCGGCTGCGGTCTTATCGCCATTCAAAATTGGAAGCACATCAACTGGCGCGAGCTCGCGATTATGCTTGCGGTTATGACGCCGTTCATGTTTGTGGGCATTTGGCTCGACACGGTGTTGCCGCTGGGCATTCTGTCGAAGATTTACGGCGCCATTGTGGTGGTCGTGGGTGTGCGCGGATTGGTGCTCAAGCAGCAGCGGTTCATGCCGAAGTGGCTGCTCGCTGTGCTGCTGGTGCTCGCAGGCCTCATTCAAGGCATGTTCGTTTCGGGTGGCGCCATTCTCGCGATTTACGCGCTCCAGCGCCTTCAAGATAAAGACCAGTTCCGCGCCACGCTTTCGTGCATTTGGATGGTGCTCAATTTCGTGTATGCCGCGCTGCAGCTTAGCCAGGGGCACTACACGCCCGATTGCCTGGTCATGGTCGCCATTGCTATCCCACTTCTGCTCGTGGCTACGTGGCTCGGCAACAAGCTGCAGAAGCGTATCAGTCAGGCAACGTTCATCAAGGTGACCTATGTGCTGCTCACGGTGATTGGTATCATCCTTCTTGTGAAGTAAGCGCTGTTGCATGCGGGCGACCGCGAGTGAGCGCGTGCCTGTTTTCGGGCCGAAGCTTGCGCGGCGTTGCGCGAGTTTGCCCTCGGATTGCTTCGGTCGGCTCGATGGGCCGACGCGTTCATGCGGCCAAGAAGGCGCTCGTTGCAGGGCGAACATATAAGGGAAATGAGAGAAAGAGGCGTACGCGATAAGGGCGGCGGCCTCTTTTTGCTGTGCCCCGTTCGAGGGGCATGGGGGTTGGCATTATGGCAGAGAAAACGAAAAAAGAGGCGAAGTTTCGCCACGGGATGCTCGCCTTCGGCCTGCTTGCGGCGGTAATGTTCGGCTGCGTTGTGGGGCTGGGAACCGATCCGCAAATTCCCATGCTCATCGGCTGCGTGATTTCGGGCTTTATCGCGCTGTACCTGGGGTTTGATTGGGAAGAAATACTCGATGCCATGAAGAAGGGCATCGACGATTCGATGGAAGCGTGCCTGATTCTTATTTGCATTGGCGTTATGGTCGCGGTTTGGATTCTGTCGGGCACGGTGCCCACGATGATTTATTACGGGCTTGAGGTGGTTACGCCGCAACTGTTCTTGCCGGTGTGCTTCCTGGCGACGCTCGTGATTGGCATTGTCGTGGGCGCATGGGGCGCCGCTGGCACCATTGGCCTGGCGTTCATCGGCATCGCTGCGGCGCTCGATGTGCCGCTCGGCATGGCGGCGGGCGCCATTGTGGGCGCGGCGTATGTGAGCGAGATTGTATCGCCCCTGGTCGATGGTCCAAATTTGGCGGCCGCTATCGCCGAGGTCGACGTGTTTGCGCTGTGCAAGCGGTTCCTTCCTTTGGTGATTGCCGTGTGCTTGGCGTGCGCGGGAATCTATGCCGTTATCGGCTTCGGCCTTGATGCGTCGGGCGATGCTGGCGCGTCTACGGCGGCGATTCTTTCTGGGCTGGAGGGTTCTTTCAATATTGGCCCCGTGACGCTCATTCCGCTTGTGGTCATGGTCGTTTGCATCGCTTTTCAGGTGCCTGCGATTCCGTCGTTTTTGGCGGGTATCGCTGTTGGCGCGATTGAAGCCGTGTTTTACCAGGGCGTCGATGCGTCGATGCTTCTGGGCGCTATGGTGAGGGGCGCCGAGTCGAATACGGGCGCGCAGTTTATCGACACGCTGCTTTCCACGGGTGGTATCAACGAGATGCTTGAGACCATCTCCATTATTTTGCTGGTTATGGCGTATGCGGGCCTCATGCAGCATTGCGGGCTCATGGCTTCGATGGTTGAGCCTATTGTGAGAAGGCTCAAGAATTTTGTGGCGCTTGCAGGCGCAACCGTGTTCTCGGGCGCGCTGTTCAACGTGCTTTTGCCCGACCAATATCCGGCGATCACGATGTCGACGTTGGTCTACCGCGACGAATACAACCGCCGTGGCGTCGACCGCGCGGCGTGGGGCAATATCGTGAATTCCTCGGCGGGCATTACGTCAGTGCTTGTGCCGTGGAACACGTGTGCTATTTACATGGTTACCATTCTGGGCGTTTCTTGCGTCGATTACATGGGGTATGCCTTCTTCTGCTATTTGTACCCAATCGTCGTTTTCGTTGTGGCCGCGCTTTTCGGCAAGAAGCTTGGGTGGGTTTCGAAAGGCGAGCCGAGGCTGGCGGCGCGGGATGCTGAGGCACCCGAAGGCGTGCCGCGCGAGGCGTAGGTTGCACCGAGCCCGGGCGGGCCGAAGCATGGGTCGCTGTTTGATGAGTCGAAACCTGTTAAATGCTCGTAGCGTTTAACAGGTTTCAGTTCCAACTTGAGTGCGTTTTGGTTTTGTTCGAGGCGGTTTGGACTTTGCTCCGATTTCATGACGTGCCGTCGGCTGTCCTCAGCTCGTGTCTCTGCGTTCTCGCGTACAGCTCGCATTCCTCTGCCAGATGGATAGCTGTTTGCGGTTACGGCAGGTGCTGGGGAGTTCCGCTATGGGGCCTGTTGTGAGGGGGTCCACTATGGGAGGTTCGCTATAGGGAAGCGCATTGCGAGGAATCTGCTGTGGAAAACCTGCTAAATGCTACGAGCATTTAGCAGATGTCGAACGTTTAGCGGGTAGTAACTGATGGCAGTCATGGGAGGTTGGAACGCGCGCGAGGAGAACCTGTTAAATGCTACGAGCATTTAACAGGTGACGGGTTGTGCTGGTGGTGCGCCTCTACAACCCAAATACGCCCTGGCGAGCGTGAAATATCTGTGCGTGACGGTTGGAAAAGCGGCAGCGCCCTTCTATAATCACGACACTATGTCTGAAACAAATTTGAAACAAAACCAGGCGGCGGTTGAATCTGCCGCCGCCGAACGAGACGGCGCTGAATCGGGCGTCGTTGAATCGGCCGCATCCGAACCCGTTGTTGCCGAAACGAGCGTCGCTCAAAAAAGCGGCGTCTCTGCCGTTATGCAAAAAGAGGCCCTCCAGGCCGCGTGGCCCATTGTGCTCGGCTATATCGTGCTGGGCATTCCGTGCGGCATCTTGGGCGTGGCTGCCGGCATGGACGTGTGGATGATTGCGGTAATGAGCCTGCTGTTCTATTCAGGCGCCGGCCAATACATGATTCCCAATATGTGGCTCGCGGGCAACCCGATTTCGGCCATTATCGCCAGCGTCGCGCTTGTGAACACGCGCCAAATGCTCTATGGTGCATCGCTTTCGCAATTCTGTGGCAGCGCGGGCAAGCGCCTGGCGTTCATTTTCGGCGCCACGGTAACCGACGAGAGCTTCGGCGTGAATTTGGCGCGCATGATTAATGGCAACTGGTCGGTGAAGCACGCCTTGCTCGTGAATTTGTTCTCGCTTACGTCGTGGACCGTTTCCAATGTCGCGGGTGCGCTCATCGGTTCGGCAATCTCGCTGCCCACCGCACTCGCTTCGTTTGCCATGACGTCGCTGTTCATTTGCTTGCTGTGCATGCAGAAGGTGACTCCTGCAAATCTGGTCGCCGTGTTTGGCTCCATCGCGGGTGTCATTGCCTGCAAATGCGTGGGCCTTGCTGGTCCCGCCATTTTGATCGGAGCGCTTGTGGGCGTGGGTGCCGCGTTCGCATTCTCGAGCGTGCGCCACGATGATCGCAACACGACTATGAAAGTGGGGGAGTAGACAATGGACGTTACGAGCTTCCTCGTCATTTTTGGCGTGTGCCTGGCGTGCATGCTCGCCTGCCGTTGCCTTCCCATCTTCTTGCTCAAGGGCAAACAATTGCCTGAACGGTTTGTGCGTGCGCTGAATTTCATTCCGCCCGCGGCTTTTGCCGCCCTGGTGACGAATGACCTGTTTGATCCCGCGAAAGTCGCTTCGGGCGACATCGCGCTGTGGGGCATGCCTCTGTTGGCTGCCGCCGTGGTGCTCGTGGTGGGTGCGAAGACGAAATCGATGGCGGCCTGCATCGTAGTGGGTGTTGGCATGCTCGCTGTGCTCACGTATGTGCCTGCGCTGTTGTAGGCTTTTGCCCCTGCTGCTTTTCTGCTAGCCTCATTTGAATATGGTTTTACGAGTCCCGTGGCGGCACGACTGCCACGGGACTCGCTGTATTATCGGCCGTTGGGCGGGGCGTACCATAAGGCACGAAGCGCCGCCAGGTGAGAAGTGCTGCCAGATGCACTGCGTCGCTAGGCGCGATGTGCTGCTGGATGGGGTGCGCACCGCAGGGCGGACGTGCTAGTGGGCGGTATACCTTATTAGACAAGACGCCCCGCTAGGCGGACATGTCGCCAGGTGAGGCATGTCGTTAGATGGGGCGCGTCGCTGAGCAGCGAAGGCGCACCGTCAAGTGAGAAGCGTTTTTGCCAAGATGGCGCCTTCGGAGCAATATGCGCCGCGACGCAGTTTAGCCGCTACGTGGGTTTTGCGCTCAGGTGCTGACGCGGACGATGAGCGGCTCGACGTGTTCTTTCGTATGCATACAAACTCCAATCTGGGCTGATGTTATCGGTCCAGCTTTTTTGTTCGTGCCCCCGCCTTTCGGGCTCAGCGTAAATGATTCCTCTGTTTTCTGCCAAAAGTTGCGAATTCGGGGGCATGAAACGCCCTTTTTCAAGGGAATACGCTGTCGAGAAGGTCAATTGCCCCACGAATTGTTAACATGTCCTAACCGTGACCTGGGGATATATGACTAAAGCAACGGGCTCGCACTTTTGCCAAGCCCCCGAATTCGCAACTTTTGGCAGAAAATCGCATTCTGATTTACGCCCGCCGCTCACCGCGCTTTAGTGTGGTGGATTATAGAAATTTCCTCCATAGACGTGATTCGCCGTTATAATCGCCCAAATGCAAATCAAGGGTTGTTTAATACACTTTTCGTTATAAATATGCAATTTAGAGCGAAAGTGCCTTCAAACCGGTACCGAGAGACCGAAAAGGAGACGCAAATGGAAGCTACCCAAACCGCCACAGGGCACGTGTCTGCGGCAACGGTGTTGGCGGCTGGCCAAAAAGGGGCCAAAGCCGTGACAATTGCAGAGAAACTTATAGCCGCCACGAGCAAAAAAGCTCGCAAGGCGGCTATTTTGTTATTGGAGGACGGAACCCGATTCGACGGCTGGGCATGCGGTGCCCCGGGCGAAGTTACGGGCGAGATTTGCTCCAACACATCGCTCGAGGGCTATCTTGAGGTTATTACCGACCCTTCGTATGCGGGTCAAATTGTCACGATGACGTACCCCCAGATTGGCAACTACGGTGTGAACCTCGACGACACGCAGTCGGCCAAGCCCGCTCTGCGCGGATTGGTCGTGCATGACATGTGCCGCACCCCTTCGAATTGGCGTTCGAGCATGAGCCTGCCCGAATTTCTCGAGCGCGAGAACATTGTGGCTATCGAAGGCATCGATACTCGTGCGCTCGTTCGCCATATTCGCGATTTCGGTGCGCAGACCGCTATTTTATCCACCGAAGACCTCGACGCTGCTTCGCTCGCGGAAAAGGTCACTGCAGCTCCGAGCCTGGTGGGCCGCAACCTCGCCAAAACCGTGAGCCGCGCCGCCGCGGAATCGTTCGATAAGGTGCCCGAAAGCCAGGCGTTCGCCGTGGCCGCTCCTGCGCCGAAGAAATATCACGTGGTTGCATATGATTGCGGTGTGAAAGAGTCGATTCTCGCGGGCCTCGTGCGTGTGGGCTGCGACCTTACCGTCGTGCCGTGGGACACTTCCGCTGCCGACGTGCTTGCCATGGAACCCGACGGCGTCTTCCTCTCCAACGGCCCGGGCGACCCCGATGCCGTGACCGAAACTTACGAGCAGGCGCGTGAGCTTATTGGCAAGGTGCCGGTGTTCGGCATTTGCCTGGGCCACCAGATGATTAGCCTTGCAAGCGGCGGCGAAATGGAGAAGCTCAAGTTCGGTCATCGCGGCGGCAACCAGCCCGTCATGAACCTCGTGAGCGGCCAGGTGGAAATCACCGCACAGAACCACGGTTTCGGCCTGGTGTTCCCGAGCCTCGGCAAGCTTGTGCCCGAGCTTTCGGGCGGCGTGGCCGAGCATCCTGCCGACGACGACCTTCGCTTCTGGTCGCAGCGCCGCATCGCTCCCGTCGTTGAAAACGAGCGCTTCGGTCGCATTCGCCTGACGCACGTCAACTTGAACGACGGCACTTGCGAAGGCATTCAGCTGCTCGACCAGAATGCATTCTCGGTGCAGTACCACCCCGAGGCCAACCCTGGCCCCACCGATGCGCACTACCTGTTCACGGCGTTTTGCCGCCTGATGGACGGCGACGCCGACTACCTGAACATCAACATTTCGCAAGACCGCCTCGCTGGTTGGGTCTTCGGCTCGAAGGAGGCCTAGGCAATGTCCAAACGTACCGACATCAAACGCATTCTCGTTATTGGCTCGGGCCCCATCGTTATTGGCCAGGCGTGCGAGTTCGACTACTCGGGCGCTCAGGCGTGCAAGGTGCTCAAGGAAGACGGCTACGAAGTGGTGCTCGTGAATTCGAACCCCGCTACCATCATGACCGACCCCAGCTTGGCCGACCGCACCTATGTGGAGCCCATTACCGCTGAGTTCATCGAGCGCGTTATCGCTAAAGAACACCCCGACGCCCTGCTGCCTACCCTTGGTGGCCAAACGGGCCTGAATGCGGCCGTTGAGCTGGCGAAATCGGGCGTGCTCGATCGCTATGGCGTCGAAATGATTGGCTGCGATTTGGCGGCTATTGAGCGCGGTGAAGACCGCAAGCTGTTCGCCGAGGCCATGGAAGAAATTGGTTTGGAATGCGCGCGCAGCGGTTATGCGTACTCCGTTGAAGATGCCGTCGAGCTTGCCGGCAAGGTGGGTTACCCCTGCGTGCTTCGCCCGAGCTTCACGCTTGGCGGCGCGGGCGGCGGCATCGCCTACGACGAGCAGGAGCTGCGCGAGATTGTGGCGCAGGGTCTGGAGCTTTCTCCTGCCGGCGAGGTGCTTGTGGAAGAAAGCATCATCGGCTGGAAAGAATACGAGATGGAAGTCATGCGCGATAAGGCCGGCAACGGCATCATCGTGTGCTCCATCGAGAACGTTGACGCCATGGGCGTGCATACCGGCGACTCTATTACGGTGGCGCCTGCGCAAACGCTTTCCGATGTGGAATACCAGCGCATGCGCGTGGCCTCGCTCGCGATTCTGGAGAAAATCGGCGTCGAAACGGGCGGCTCGAACGTGCAGTTCGCGCTCAACCCGAAAAACGGCCGCCTGATCGTCATCGAAATGAACCCGCGCGTGAGCCGCTCATCGGCGCTCGCGTCGAAGGCGACCGGTTTCCCCATTGCGAAAGCTGCTGCGCGTCTGGCCGTGGGCTACACGCTCGATGAAATCACGAACGACATCACGCGCGTGACGCCGGCATGCTTCGAGCCCTCTATCGACTATTGCGTGGTGAAGGTGCCGCGCTTCGCATTCGAGAAATTCAAGGGCACCGACACCACGCTGTCCACGCGCATGAAGGCCGTGGGCGAAATCATGAGCATCGGCCGCACATTCGAGGAAGCGTTCGGCAAGGCGATGCGCTCGCTGGAAAACGGCCGCGCGGGTCTGGGTGCCGATGGCAAAGACGCTTTCGACGAAGAGCATTTCGATGAATGCGTGGCACGCCCCACGGAAGACCGCATCTTCTATGTGGCCGAGGCCCTGCGTCGCGGTTGGACCGTTGACGCGGTGCACGAGGCGTGCGGCATCGACCCGTGGTTCCTGCATCGCATCGCCGATATGGCCGCTGTGCAAAACCAGCTCGAAGGTCTGCGCCTGGAAGACCTCGACGCGCCGGCTATGCGCATCGCGAAACAATACGGTTTTTCCGATGCTCAAATCGCCCACCTCACGGGCACGAAGGAAGTTATTGTGCGCGCCTATCGCAAGGGTCTGGGCGTCGTGCCTACGTTCAAGACCGTCGACACGTGCGCGGCCGAATTCGCGGGCAAAACCGAATACCACTACAAGACCTACGAAACGCCCCATGTTGCGGCTGCGGGCGCGGCGCCGAGCTTCGGCGATTCTGAAATCGTGCCCGTTGACAAGCCCAAAGCCATGATTTTGGGCGCAGGCCCCAACCGCATTGGCCAGGGCATTGAGTTCGACTACTGCTGCGTGCATGCCTCCATGGCGCTTCACGAGG
>OGCN01002912.1_pt1 | contig 17527 bp, 10 predicted proteins | sample 1570181 | NCBI WGS metagenome assembly OGCN01 (sample SAMEA4370584, study PRJEB24528) | human gut metagenome | reverse complement strand
GGTTCTCGGCCTGCAGCTCCTCGATGTTGGAGAACTGGATCTTGGTCAGCTTGGTCACGCCGTCCACCAGCAGGGCCACTTCCTCGCCAAAGGCGGCGGTCAGGTCCTCCAGCGTGGTGGGGGTATCCTCCACCACGTCATGGAGCAGGGCGGCGGCAATGCTCTCCGAATCCATGCCCAGATCCAGCACCAGGCGGGCCACGGCCAGCGGGTGGCAGATGTAGGGCTCGCCGCTGCGGCGGCAGACCCCGTTGTGCGCCTTGTTGGCAAGGTCGTAGGCTTTGGTGATCATCTCCATGTTGTAGGCCTTGCCGCTGGCCTTGATGGCCTCGCAGAGCTTCTCCCAGGTAACGATCTCAGGCCGCACCTCGCTGGGCAGAGCACCCTCGGGCGCGTCGGCCGGCAGGGCCGTGGCGTTCACGGTAGACACCTCCGGCACCGGCTGATGCAGATGCGTTTTTGCGGAGTAAAGATCCTCCGCCGGTTTCTTTCCCTCTGGCATATTTTCATTCCTCCAGACATTTCAGGATGGGGGCATCGGCCAGGTTCTTCTTGCCTGCCGTGGGAACCAGCTCCCAGAACTTTGCCCCGCCGCGCTCCACGGCGGCGATCAGGCCCACCTGTTCCAGGGCCGTCAGGGCCACCAGCGTTTTGCCGCTGTGCTCCTCCCCCAGCTTTGCAAACAGGGGCTGCATATCCTCGGCGTGCCAGCGCCGGGCCTGCAGTTCCCGGTAAACGGTAATGATATCACTGCGCTCCGGTGCGATCAGGGCGCGCTGCTGGGCAGTCAGCGGGCTGCCGCGGCGCAAGGCCTGCACCAGCGCGGTCTGCTGGGCGGCGGCGTTGCCAAAGCCCGCCGGGTGCAGCTCCAGAATGCGTCCCGAAAGCTGTGCGCCCCGGGCGGCCTCGTAAACCGAGAGGCTCAGGGCCGCGTCCACCACATCACCGGTGGCATAGGGCAGCTGCTCCGGGTGCATCCCGAACCAGACCGCATAGATGCAGGCATTGCCCTGCCGCAGGCGCAGGCGGCAGTGCCGCCCCTCCGAGACAGGGTAGACTCCCTCCACCACGGCCTTTTCCAGCAGGAACACCGGGGCGGGGTTCTCGGCACCGTAGGGAGCCAGCTGGTCCAGCCGCCGGACAGATTCCACGGTGATGCGGTCAAGATGGATGGACAGGTCGCATTCCAGCGGCGGGGTCACCAGCACCGGGCACTCCCGGGCGGCCCACTCGTTCAGACGGCGGCGCAGCTCCGGCAGGTTCTCCTCCCGTACCGAAAGGCCCGCCGCCATGGCGTGGCCGCCGAAGCGGAGGAGAAGATCCTCGCAGGAGGCAATGCAGGCGTGCAGGTTGAAGCCCTGCACACTGCGGCCGCTGCCCTTGCCCTCGCCGTGCTCATCAATGGACACCACGATGACGGGACGGCCGGTCTTTTCCACCAGCCGGGATGCCACGATGCCAATGACACCGGGGTGCCAGTCCCGGCCCCAGATCAGGATGACCCGATCCTCCAGAATGGCAGGCTCGGCCTCCAGCTGGGCCTGCGCGGCCTTGGCGATCTCGCCCTCGGTCTCCTGCCGGGCGGCGTTGATCTCGTTCAGTTTATGTGCCAGCTCGGCAGCGCGTTCCTCATCCTCACACAGCACCAGCTGCAGGGCGGTCACAGCGCTGTCCATCCGGCCCGCCGCGTTGATGCGGGGGGCAATGGCATAGCTGACATTCTCGGCGGTCACGGGCTTGCCGCCCAGCCCCACCTCATCCAGCAGGGCCAGAAGGCCGGGCCGGTCAGAGTGCTGCAGCAGGTGCAGGCCCGCCTTGACCAGAGTGCGGTTCTCGCCGGTCAGGGGCATCACGTCTGCCACGGTGCCCACGGCAGCGAGGTCGCCGCAGTAATCCAGCATCTCCTCGGGCGGGCAGCCGTCCAGCGCGGCACAGAGCTTGAAAGCCACACCTGCGCCGCACAGGCCCTTGAAGGGGCTGGTATCATCGGCGCGGCGGGGGTCCACCACGGCAACGGCCTTAGGCAGAGTATCATGGGGCAGATGGTGATCGGTGACGATCAGGTCCACCCCCAGTGAAGCCGCAAACTCGGCCTCCTCCAGTGCAGAGATGCCGTTGTCCACCGTCACGATGAGCTGGCAGCCCTTATCGTGGATGGACTGGATGGCATTTTTGGAAAGGCCGTAGCCATCGCCTTCGCGGCTGGGCAGCATGCACTTGACGTTGGCTCCCATTCCTTTGAGGTGCTGGTAGAGCAGGGCGGTGGCGGTCACGCCGTCCACATCGTAGTCACCAAAGACAACAATGGTCTCTTCCCGGTCGATGGCATCGAGGATGCGGGCACAGGCCTTGTCCATGTCGGTCAGGAGCATGGGGTCGGTCAGCTCCTCCTCGCCCGACAGCAGGGTCAGGGCCTCGGCGGGGTCGGTGATGCCGCGTGCGGCCAGAATGCCTGCCAGCAGGCCCGCCTCCTTCTGCTGGGCGGCCAGCGTCATCTGATATTTTTCCTCGCTCCACGGCTCCGCATCCATCGTTTCCATGGCGCGGCTTTCCAGCTCCTCGGTGCTCTGCTGGGCAATGGCCGCGGTCAGCTCCTTCAGGGCGGAGCGGTCCAGCGGCTTCAGGTTCCAGGCCCGGTAGGTCGTCATAACAGTCCCTCCCCGGTCAGGCCGTCATTGGCCAGCATTCCCTGCAGCGCGGCGATCTCGCTGGAAACATCCATGGCAACGTCAGAAAGCAGGTTATCATACAGGTTGCTGTAAGCCTGGTTCAGGGTGTGCAGAATGCCCGCGATATCCCGGCGGATGGTCTCTGCATTTTCGCCCTGCTGGCCCTGCACATCGTTGTAGGTGTGCAGCAGCTTGAGGGTTGTGGGGATATAGTATTCCGCAAAGCGGCGGGCCTTGGGCAGGCTTTCCGGGTGCGCTTCCAGCCACTCGCAGATGGCGGTGGTGGTCTTTTGCATCGTTTCCAGCTCTTCCCGGCCCTGTGCGTCCTGCATGAGCTGCTGCTCCTGCTCCAGCACCTTGGCAAAGCGGCGGGCGGTCTCAAGGTTCAGGGGCGTTTCGGTGTTTTCCCCCTGCTCAGGCTGTGCGGGGGCGGGCTGAGGCTCCGGGCGCTCCTGCGCGGCGCGGTAATCCTCCGCCGTCAGGTACACAGTCTCCGTTTTCTCATCCAGCCATGCATTCAGCCAGCCTTTGCGGATGCTTTTTTTCAGCCGCTTGAGCGTTTTTTTCTTCTTCTGGTGGGTCAGGTCGGCCAGCATCTCCACCGGCAGGCCCTTGCCGCCGTCCATGCTGTCGGCAAGGTCGGCCAGCTGGCCCATCTGCCTGCCCGCTTCCCTCTGGGAAACGCCGCAGGCCGCCATCCAGCCAAAGCCCGCCGTGGCAAGGCCCAGCACACTGCTGACGATGCCAAGCACGTTGTAGGCGGTGTTCATAGCGTAGTCCGTACCCGTCATCAGGATGCCGCCGCCCTCAGCAGTTGACACCACAACGTCGCCCAAAGCAGCCGGCGAAATAATGCCCAGCCCGATGAGGCAGCCCACTGCGCCCAGCCCGAAAAGCACCGCAAAGATGATGCCCACGGCCAGCAGAGCCACGCCCGAGCTGTAACGCTCCTTGGCGCATTTCCGCAGCTTTTCCACCGGGGTCAGCTCCGGGCGCGATGCAAAGAAATTTCTGGCCCACTGGGGCATCCCGGCGTACCGCTCTGCCGTGCCGCCGTTGGCATGGGCCTGCCGCTGGCTCTGGTAGTAGCTGTCCCGGGCCTGCCGCATGGCCTTGCCCGCCTCCGAGATGCCATAATTGGCCGCATGAACAGCGGCCTTACCCACACCAAAGGCCCGGTCGCCGATGTCCATGCCCCGGCCCTCAAAGCCGTGGGCAAAGGCATCGGACATGGTGTCGCCAAAGGCGCGCAGCTGCTCTTCCAGCTCCTGCTGCACCTGTTTTCCCTCGTTTTCTTGTGTTGTATCGTTTTCACGATGGTTCATCAATATTCCTCACCCTTCTGCCGGTGCATACCGGCCGATGATCGCACGGGCGACCCGCAGGCCGTCCACGGCGGCACTCATAATGCCGCCCGCATATCCGGCCCCCTCGCCGCAGGGGTACAACCCCGCCAGCTGGGCCGATTCCAAGGTCTCCTCCCGTTTCAGCCGCACGGGGCTGCTGGTGCGGGTCTCAAGGCCCGTGAGGATGGCTTCCGGCGCGGTGTAGCCCGCAATTTTACGCTCGTAGGCGCGCAGGCCCGCCCGCAGGGTATCGGCCAGCTCCCCGGGCAGCAAAGCTCCCAGATCCGCAGCCACAACGCCCCGGTCATAGGTCGGCTCCACCCGGCCGATGTTCAGCTGGCCTTTGCCCTCCAGAAAGCTCTGCACGTTCTCAGCCGGGGCCGCATACGCCCCGCCCCGGCGGCCTGCAGCGTAGGCTTTTGCCTCCAGCTCCCGCTGGAAAGCAATGGCCCTGCGCGGGTCGCCTGCAAAATCCTCAGCTCCCACGCTGACCACCACCGCCGCGTTGGCGTTTTTGCCGTCCCGGGCGTGGTAGCTCATGCCGTTGGTGACCACATGGCCTGTCTCGCTGGCCGAAGCCACCACCTGACCGCCGGGGCACATGCAGAAGGTGTACACGCACCGGTCTCCCACATGTTGGGAGAGCTGATACTCCCCGCGCGGCAGGGCCGGATGCCCGGCGGCCTCGTGATACAGGCTCTTTTCGATCTCGCTCTGCAGGTGCTCCGCCCGGAAACCCACGCTGAAGGGCTTGCACTCCAGCACAAGACCGCTGTCCATCAGCATCCCGAAGGTATCCCGGGCCGAGTGGCCCACGGCAAACACCAGCGCCTCACAGGGGAAGGTCCCGCCGGTGGTAAAGATGCCGGTCAGCCGGCCGTTCTTCTGCTCAAAACCGGTGAGGGCCGTGTTGAAGTGCACCTCGCCGCCCAGAGCTTCGATCTCCCTGCGGATGGAGGTGATAACGCCCCGGAGCAGGTCGGTGCCCACATGGGGCTTCTGCTTCCAGGCGATCTCCGCCGGGGCACCGTGCTGCAAAAACACCTCGGTGACAAAGCCGCAGAGCTCATCCCCGATGCGGGTGGTCAGCTTGCCGTCCGAAAAGGTGCCCGCGCCGCCCTCGCCAAACTGGATGTTGGCATTGGGGTCCAGCTCGCCGGTGGCAGAGAAGTGCTCCACCGCCTTCACACGCTCGTCCAGCGCCGGGCCGCGCTCCAGCACGATGGGCTTGTAGCCCTGCCGGGCCAGCAGCAGCGCCGCAAACAGGCCCGCCGGCCCCAGCCCGCAGACCACAGGCCGGTGGGGCAGGCGCTGGGTGCCGTTCTGAACGCTGAGATCCGTTTTGCCGCGGATAGCAACGCAGGGCGAGGCCCCTGCATACGCAGATTCCTCACCCTCGTCCTTGAGCGTTACCGCTATGGTATACACCAGCTTTGGCTGCCCGTGGCGGGCATCCACCGACAGCCTGGCTACGCCCAGATGGGCCGCCTTGCTGCGGGGGATGCGCGCCAGATGCAGCGCTTTCTCGAATGCCTGCGGCTCCCCGGCAGAGAGCGGCAGGCGGATATCTCTTACTAGTATCATCTATCAGGTTTCGCTTTCTATTTTCAGCCTCCTCACCCTCTCCGTCATTGCTAACGCAATGCCACCTCCCCCAAAGTGGGAGGCCTTGGCAATATTTGCAAACTTCATCTTTATGCCAAGGGCTCTCCCTTCGGGAGAGCTGGCGAGCGAAGCGAGACTGAGAGGGTGAGCCAGCTCAGTTACTTTCTATCTTGCACTGGATGACATAGCTCCCCAGTGCAAAGATCTTACCATTGGAGGGCACATACAGGCGGCAGGCAATGTTCTGCTGCCCTGCGGCCACATAGAAATCATCCGCATCGATCTCAATGACCACCTGCTCGGGCACCAGCGTATCCAGCAGACCCGCCGGGCCGCAGAGGGTCACGTTCATCAGCCGCTCGGTCTGCACGGTCAAGGTATAGGTGGAGGGCAGATTGACCACCTGCACGCAGCTGGCGGGCAGGTTCATGGTCTTGGTCTCGAGCTTGGAGCTGTCGAAACTGACCGTGATGCTGGAAATGTTGTCCAGCAGGCGGATATTGCCCGGCAGCTCGATGGGCAGCTCATACACCTTGTTCAGCGCAAAGGTGGAAAGATCGATGGTGCCAACAGACAGGGTGGAGAGCTTTTCGATCTGGCTCTCGGGCCCGGCGACATTCAGGGTCTGCTTGCTCAGGGAGTAGACCAGCACCGAGGGATCAAAATTCCGGGGCGCGTTGATAAAGCTGACCGACACGGGCAGGGTGGCCATCTTGTAGACCTCCAGCGTGACCTCCACGCTGGACTCCTCCAGATTCGTGTATTCAAACTTGACCTCACTGCCGCTCTTGGTATAAAAGCGCAGGGCGGTGTCCAGCGTGACAGAATCGGTGAGCTCCCCCTTGTGGGTCACCTCGGCGGTGCAGGTCTCCACCTTATCGATCTCAGTGCTGGGGCCGGAGAGGGTCACTGTCTCCTTGGAGAGCTCGGTGCCATAGAGGATATAGCCGTCCGCAATGGTCAGGTAGTTGGTGGTCACGGTGATGGGCACCGTTTTCTCCTCCACCACATCAAACACCACGTCCACACTGTTGTCGCCGCCCTCAATGGAAACGGACACGCCATTGAGCAGGGTGTTCACGCCCCGCACCTGCAGGTGCAGGGTCTTTTCGCCGCTGTCCCGCACGCCGGACCAGTCCGGGTAGACCACGAAATCAGAGGAAGTCAGGCTGCCGATGGTGTAGCCATCGCCCGAGAGCTTCAGGCTGACGTACTTTTCCGGCGCGCTGACGATGCTCAGGCCCCGGGAGGTGTACGCGGCGGAATCATAGGTAAAATCCACCGGCACGTTGTTGATGGTGCGGGTGGTGCCGGGCTGGACGACGATGGTGACCACCATCCATGCCACAATGGCACCCACGATGGCCAGCAGCAGCCGGATGCGGCGGTCGTCCAGAATGCTCTTGGTGTGCTGGATGGCAGGCTTTGTGCCGTTGGTACGATTGCTGCTCACTGCTGCTCATCCTCCTCTTTCTGGTTCATCCAGTTCAGCAGGCTCTTGACCTTGCCGCGCCAGCCGTCGGCAGCTGCCTTTTCGCTGGCGGTCTCCTTGGGGATCATCTCATCCACCAGCCGGGTGTACAGGGTCTGGCGGTCAAAGTGGCGGATCAGCACACCGTTCTTTGCCATGGAGATGATGCCGGTCTCCTCACTGACCACAACGGCAATGGCATCCGAATTCTCCGCAATGCCCAGGCAGGCGCGGTGGCGGGTGCCCATATCCTTGCCCAGATCCAGGTTGTTGGACAGGGGCAGCACACAGCCCGCCGCCTTGATGCGGCCATTCTCAATGATGGCGGCACCGTCGTGCAGAGGGGTCCCCTCGTAGAAGATGGTGCCCAGCACCTCCAGATTGACGGCACTGTTCACGGGTGTGCCGGTGCGCACGATCTCAGAGAGGTTGGTGTTGCGCTCCAGCACGATCAGGGCACCGGTCTTGGTCTCGGAAAAGCGCTCGGCGGCATCGCAGATGGCAATGATGGCGCTGCGCCAGGCCCCCTTGAAGCTGGGGTCATTGTAGCGGCCCTTGATGTTGAAGAGCTTACCCGCCCACTGGTCGGTCTGGCCCATCCGCTCCAATGCGCGGCGGATCTCCGGCTGGAACAGGACCACCAGCGTCAGCAGGCCGACCTGCAGCAGCGAGTTCAGCAGCCAGGTGACGGTGCGCATGTTCAGCACGTTGGCCACCAGATAGACCGCCAGCACCAGCAGCGCGCCCTTGGCCAGCTGCCCGGCGCGGGTGCGGTTGATGATGCCCAGCAGCTGGTAGATCAGGAAAGCAATGATGACGATATCCAGCAGATCGGCCAGCTTGAAGGTCTGGAAATTGGCGATGATCGAATTCAGAGTCATCAGAGTGTCTCTCCCGTTACAGCTTCTCGATCAGGGCGACAGCATGGGCGGCAATGCCCAGGCCCTCGCCGGTAAAGCCCAGATGCTCCTCGGTGGTGGCCTTGACGCTCACAGCATCCACCGGCATCCCGAAGGCTGCGGCCAGATTCTCCCGCATGGCGGGGATGTAGGGGGCCAGCTTGGGCTTCTGGCAGAGCAGGGTGGAATCGATGTTCACGATCTTCCAGCCCTTCTCCCGCATGATGCGTGCCACATGCTGCGCCAGCTGCAGGCTGTCGGCACCGGCGTAGGCGGGGTCGGTATCCGGGAAGTGCTTGCCGATGTCGCCCAGCGCGGCGGCACCCAGCACAGCGTCCATCACAGCGTGGGCCAGCACATCGGCATCCGAGTGGCCCAGCAGGCCCTTTTCAAAAGGCACCTCCACGCCGCCCAGGATCAGCTTGCGGTCCTCGACCAGACGGTGAACATCATAACCATGACCAATGCGCATATCATTTCCTTCTTTCTGTTCGGCGCGGGGCAGATCCTCCCGCGTTGTAATCTTCAGATTGGCATAATCCCCCTGGGTCAGCTGCACCGGGCGGCCGGTCAGTTCAAACAGGCTGCAGTCATCGGTGACCAGGCGGGCTTTTTCCGCATCCAGCTCGTCCAGCGCGGCCAGATACGCCGCGCGGTCGAAGCACTGGGGGGTCTGCACCGCATACAGGGTGCTGCGGTCAGGGGTATCAGTGACCATGCACTGCTCCGGCACGGTCTTGCCGTCGCCCCGCACAGCCCGCTTGACGGTATCCTTTACCGGCACGGCGGGGGCGGCAGCACCGCAGGCAGCGGCTGCTTCCAGCGCCGCCGTGATGACAGCCTGACTGACAAAAGGACGGGCGGCATCATGGACAGCCACCAGTTCTCCGTGGGCGGCCAGTACTCCGTTCTTCGCGCTCTCGGCACGGGTCGCGCCGCCCTGCACCACCTGCACCGGCTTTGTGCAGGCTGTGGCCTGCTGTTCCAGAAATGCCCGGTTCTTCCCGGCCACCAGAACGATCTCGCTGACCAGCGGACACTCCGCAAAGACGCGGATGCTCCGCTGCACCACGGTCTCCCCGCCCAGATCAAAGCTGAGCTTGTCAAACCCCATGCGGGTGGAGGACCCTGCCGCCACCAGAATGGCTGATACTTTCTTTTCCAATTTCTGCACCTGCCCTGCTCTTATTCTCCCGGGAAATACCACCCGGGGCACAGATAGAATAAACCATGTTTTATTATACCGTATCGCCCGGCAAACTGCAACCGATTTTATACAGCAAAAATGCCCCTCTGCGGCAGGGCAGAGGGGCAAAAACGCTTCTTTTTTCAGGAGATCACTTCAGGATGGGCTCGATGGCGGCAGCCAGAGCATCCTTCTGTGCCTGGGCTTCCTCCAGGGTCTTGCCCAGGGTGGTGAAGTAGGTCTTGATCTTGGGCTCGGTACCGGAGGGACGCACCACAACGGTCGCGCCATTTTCCAGCGTGTAGATCAGGACATTGGCGGCGGGCAGGCCGGTCTCCTCGGGCTTCTTGTAGTCCATGACCTTGACGACCTTGTGGCCGCCGATCTCGGTCAGGGGCTCGTCACGCAGCTTCTGCATGATGGAAGCCATCTTCTCCATGCCGGTCAGGCCGGGGAACTCAAAGCTGTCCACCTTGTTCAGGTAGCGGCCGTACTGTGCGTAGATCTCTTCCAGACGCTGCTTGATGGAGGAACCGATGCTGCGGTAGTAAGCGGCCATCTCGCAGATCAGCATGGAGCCGATGACGGCATCCTTATCGCGGACATAGGGGCCTGCCAGGTAGCCGTAGCTCTCCTCAAAGCCGAAGATGAAGCGGTCCACTTCACCGGCAGCTTCCAGATTGGCGATCTGATCGCCGATCCACTTGAAGCCGGTCAGAACGTTGCGCATCTCCACGCCGTAGTGCTTTGCCACAGCGTCGGCCAGCGGGGTGGAAACGATGGACTTGACCGCCACGGGGTTTGCGGGCATGGTGCCCTTTTCAATGCGTCCGGCGCAGATGTAATCCAGCAGCAGAACGCCCATTTCATTGCCGGAGACCAGCTCATAGCTGCCGTCCGGGCACTTCATGGCAATGCCCACGCGGTCTGCATCGGGGTCGGTGGCCAGCATCAGGTCAGCACCGGTCTTGGTGGCCAGCTCCAGACCCAGCTTCAGGGCCTCAAAGATCTCAGGGTTGGGGTAGGAGCAGGTGGTAAAGTAGCCGTTGGGGTACTCCTGCTCGGGCACGATGGTGATATCGGTGATTCCCATATCGTTCAGCACATGGGTCACAGGCACCAGACCGGAACCGTTCAGGGGGCTGTACACCAGCTTCAGGCCGGCAGTCCGGCACAGACCGGGGCGCACCTGACGTGCCTCGATGGCATCGTACAGGGCCTTCTTGCAGTCATCGCCCACAAAGCGGATCAGGCCCTGCTCCACGCCAGCGGCAAAGGAGATGTACTTTGCGCCGGTCAGAACATCGGTCTTCTGGATCTCATCATAGACGATGGCGGCGGCATCATCGGTCATCTGGCAGCCATCCGGGCCGTAGGCCTTGTAGCCGTTGTACTTGGCGGGATTGTGGGAAGCGGTGACCATGATACCGGCGTTGCACTCGTAGTAACGGGTGGCAAAGCTCAGGGCAGGCACAGGCATCAGGGCATCATAGATGCGCACCTTGATGCCGTTGGCGGCCAGAACACCGGCGGCGGTCTTGGCAAAGATATCGCTCTTCAGGCGGCTGTCGTAGCTGATGGCGACAGTCTGGCTGCCACCCTGGGTCTTGACCCAGTTTGCCAGGCCCTGGGTGGCCTGACGGACGACATAGATGTTCATGCGGTTGGTACCGGCACCCAGCACACCGCGCAGACCGGCGGTGCCAAACTTCAGGGCCACGGCAAAGCGGTCCTTGATCTCCTCGTCATTGCCCTCGATCTTGCTCAGCTCCGGTTTCAGATCCGCGTCCTCCAGATCCGCAGCCAGCCAGCGCTTATACTCATCCAGATACATATTGCACACCTTACCTTTAATTCGTATTTCGCACAGGGATAGTTTTTCCAAACCTATTTATACTATAAACCCTTTCTTGGTACTGTGTCAATTCCATATTATGTAAGAATTTTTGCTCCGCAAATCATACAAATATTACAAAGATTTCAGCCTTTTCCATCATTTGGGGCTTTCGTGCTGTCCGCAGAGCCTGCGGCAGTGCCCGCGCATTGACAAGCCCACTGCCCGACACTATAATTGGGACAATAGAATATTCTGCCGAGACCGGGCATTTTCCCGGTCATTTCCCCGTCGGGCCGCAGACGCGGCGTGAGGAGGCCCCATGTATTCCGTTCTGAAAAGCTATGGTCTGAACGGCCTGAACGGCTTTGCCGTGGCCGTGGAAGCCGATGTCTCCGGCGGTCTGCCCGCCTTTTCACTGGTGGGCCTGCCGGATTCCGCCGTGCGGGAAAGCGGCGACCGTGTCCGCTCTGCCGTGAAGAATCTGGGCTACAAATGGCCCGACCGCCACATCACGGTCAACCTTGCCCCGGCGGACATCCGCAAGAGCGGCCCGGTGTATGACCTGCCCCTGCTGCTGGCGGTGCTGGCATCCTCCGGCCAGATGGAGGAGCCGCCCGCCGACGCGGCTTTTCTGGGGGAGCTGGCACTGGACGGCAGCCTGCGCCCGGTTTCGGGCGTGCTGCCCATGGCACTGGCGGCGGCAGCAGACGGCATCCGCAGCCTGTATGTACCCGCCGAAAACGCCGCCGAAGCCGCCGAGGCGGGCGGCGACGCGATGCAGGTCTACCCCGCCCGCACGGCCCGGGAGGTCGTGGATGCGCTGCGGGGCCTTGTACCCCTCTCCCCTGCCGCGCCCATCCCCTTTGACCCCGCTTCCGGCTGGAATGCCGCCCCGGATTTTGCGGACGTGATGGGCCAGCCGCTGGCCCGCCGGGCCATGGTGCTGGCGGCAGCCGGTGGGCACAACGTGCTGCTCATCGGCGCGCCCGGCACCGGCAAATCCATGCTGGCCAAGCGCCTGCCCGGCATCCTGCCGCCCCTGACCCGGGAGGAAGCCGTGGAGACCACCAAGATCTATTCCATTGCGGGCCAGCTGCCCAAGGGGCGGGGCCTGATCTCCGCCCGGCCCTTCCGCAGCCCGCATCACTCGGCCAGCGCGGCGGCGCTGGCGGGCGGCGGCACCACCTTCCGGCCCGGCGAGTGCAGCCTTGCCGACTGCGGCGTGCTGTTTCTGGACGAGCTGCCGGAGTTTTCCCGGGACAGTCTGGAAGTTCTGCGCCAGCCGCTGGAGGACGGCCAGATCACCGTGAGCCGCGCGGCAGGCAGCGCCACCTACCCCAGCCGGTTCCAGCTGGTGGCCGCCATGAACCCCTGCAAGTGCGGATACTACGGCCACCCCACCCGTCCCTGCACCTGTTCGCCCAGTGCGGTGCGGCAGTATCGCAGCCGGGTGTCCGGCCCCCTGCTGGACCGCATCGACCTCTGTGTGGAGATGGACCCCGTTGCCTTTGACGAGCTCCACACCAGCACCCCCGCCGAGAGCAGCGCAGACCTGCGCAAGCAGGTGCTTGCCGCCCGGGCCGTGCAGGCCAGGCGCTATGCCGCCCCCGGATACGAGGGCGTGCGCTGCAATGCCCAGCTCACAGCCGGGCAGGTGCGGCGTATCTGCCGGATGACCCCCGCCGCCGAGCGGCTCCTCCGTGCCTCCTACGACACACTGGGTCTTTCTGCCCGCGCCCATGACCGCATCCTCCGGGTGGCCCGCACCGTTGCTGATCTCGCAGGCAAACAGCTGCTGGATGAGGAGGCCCTGCTGGAAGCACTGCAGTACCGCGCGCAGGAAAAGGTGGAGACGTTCTGACCCGTCATTTTTCCGCAGCGTCAATGTTTCTCATCCTCACATTTCACGATCTGATCTCTGGATGCGATCCAGACACCGGAACAGCAAAGCTGAAGATCATCCATTTTCCTGACACCACAAAAGGGACGGCGTGTGCTCCACGCCGTCCCTTTTTCCTTGTTCTCTCAATCCACCACCGGGATATCCAGCCCGAACTCAAGGGGGCGGAAGCGGGGGCAGACATTTTCCGTGATGCAGATGACCGAGGCGGCCAGGCGGCTGCCGATCTCACAGGATTCAGCCAGAGTCTTGCCGTAGGTCAGGCCGATGACAGTTCCGGCAAAGAAGGCATCCCCCGCACCGGTGGTGTCGATGACATCCACCTTTTTGGCAGGCACGATGCCGCACTCGCCGTTGGCGCGGGCAAACACAGCACCCTTGCCGCCCATGGTCACCACCATGCAGGGGATGTTGGCGCTGTGCACATTGCCCGCCAGCACCCTGCACATCTCCTCCGGCTCGAGATGGTCGTAATTGTCCGAGAAGAGCAGCCCTGCCTCCTGCTGGTTGCAGACAAAGCAATCGATTTGCTGCAAAAAGTCCCGGCGCTCCATGGCGATGCTCATGTTGGAAACGGCCGCATACACCTTTTTGCCGTACTTTTTGGCGTATTTCAAGGTCTGCTTGACCGTCTCCTTTTCAAGGTCCAGCTCCAGCGCGATGCTGTCGCAGTCGGCAAAGATCTCATCCCCCTGCTCAGCCAGCAGGTCGATGAGCGGTGTGGTATCCGGCCGCTTTGAGATGGCGGCAGTTACATCACCCCTGTTGTCAAAGATGGCCAGCCAGGTGCCCATGCCGTCCGGTACCTTTTTGATGAACCGGGTGTTGACCTTGTGGTTCTCCAGCTTGTCAATGACATCCTGACCCATGCCGCTGTCATCGACAAGGCTCACGAAGGTGGGCCGGAGCTCCACGTTGGCGATATCCTCTGCCACGTTGCGGCTCACGCCGCCGTGGACCTGCTCCATTCTGCCCGCGTTGCGCCCGCCGGGGATATAGGTGGAAAGCGGATATCCCTTGATGTCCACAAACACTGCGCCGATGACTACGATGCCCATAAATTTCTTGATTCCTTTCCGGATTTTACTTTGATATCTCTTATTATATAACAGCTCCTGACAAAAAGCCAATTTTTTCTCTCAAAGCCTACTCTGCCCTTGAAAAACTGTGGCAGAGCTGCCCCGAAGAAAGAGCCTCCGGCATCCACCGATAATCGCTGCTCAGGCTCAGGATCGCATCATACTTCACGCAGTCCGGCCGGGCAGGCGAGGCCAGCAGGGTATCCGCCTGCACAGGGGCCGCAAGCGCAGCACTGCCGCTCAGGGTAACAAAGATCTGCCCGGCGGCGTGGATGCGGGCCACACAGCCGTTCCGGGTGCGGAGCACCTCCACCTCTGCCGGGCCGCAGCGGACACGGCGGGTGGCATAGAGCGCCATCCGGTCAACGGCAATGCGCTGTTCTGCCCCCATCCGCTGGGCGCTCCGGGGCCTGAGCCGCAGGTCGATCAGGCACTCCACCGTGCGGATGTTCCGGCGTTCCAGCGTGGTCTCCACGGCGCTTCGGGTCACGTCGCCGCCGCGGAAGAGGATGACGGCGCTCTCGTTCCGGCTGATGACCACCGCCGGGGCATTCCGGCTGCCCACCAGCTCCACCCGGACAACATCCCTGCTCAGGGCATTGCCGGTGAAAACGGCAAGCCCCGCCGTCAGCAGAAGGGCAGGCAGGGCCACCCGCAGACGTACCCTGTTATGGAACGCCAGCCAGCAGAGCCCGGCCAGCAGCAGGCAGACCACGGCGGCATAGGCGGTGTCGAACCAGATCTGTGCCCCGGGCCAGCCGGACACCCAGAGCGCCCAGCGGTCCAGCACCTCTGCCAGTAATTCCGCGCAGCACGAGCACACCCGCTGGGCCGGAGCCAATGCGGGCGCAAGCCCCAGCAGGGCTGCTCCCAGACCGGTGAGCAGGATGGGTTCCACCAGCCAGAGCACCGCCGCACCGGACACCAGCGCGTACAGGCTGGTGCTCATCCCCCGCAGCACCAGCACCGGGAAGGTGGCCATGGAGGCGCAGGCCGAGATGCAGACCGTTTCCCACAGACTTCCCGCAAGCCCAAGCGCTTTCCGCTTCCAGAACCGGAAGCGGGGGCGCTTTTTCTTTGCCCGCTGTTTTTCCCAGGTTTCCTGACTGCGGCGCACCACGGCCCCACCGGCCAGGGTACCCACCACCGCCGCAAAGGAGAGCTGAAAGCCCACGTCACAGACGGCGCAGCTGTTGCCCGCCGTCATCAGAACACCGGCCACGCCCAGCGAGGTCAGGGCATCCGGCGGGCCGTAGACCCAGACCCCCAGCGCACTGAGCCAGACGGCCCCCGCCGCGCGCAAAACAGAGGGCGTGAAACCCGTCACGCCCACCAGCAGCAATGCCAGCACCGCACTGAACAGCGCCCTGACCCGGCGGCCGGTATAGCTGCGCAGACGCTTTTTGCGGCGGGGCAGCAGCCTGCCCAGCACATCGCCGCACAGGATCGAAACGTGCATTCCGCTGATCACCAGCACATGGGAAAGCCCCGCGCCCCGGTAGGCCGTGCGCAGTTCCTTGGAGAGATGGGTGCGGTCGCCTGTAACCATAGCGGCCAGCACGCCCGCCGGGCCGGAGGCCATCCCCTGCCGCAGGGCGGCGCTCAGCCGCTTCTGGAGCCGGGCCGTCCGGGCACGGAAGGAGGTGCTCTGCCCCAGCAGCGCAAAGCCTTTCTCATAAGCAGCGTTCAGGGCAATGCCATCGGCCAGGGCATTCAGGCGGGCGGTGTCATCGGGCATTTCCAGCGCAAAGCGGCCCTTGACCCGGTCGCCGGGGCTGCAGGCGGGCAGACTGGCGCACTCCACCCGGAGGGAGGCCGCCTCCCGGTCCACCGTTTCCACCCGCAGGACCGCCCGCACCCTGCCGGGGAAATAGGAAGAGGTTGTGCTCTCCACCTCTGCCTCCAGCAGGACACTGCGGCCATCGTAGGCGGTCTGGATCGCATCCCATTTTGCCTGCGTGGAGCCGGTCAGCACAAGGCCCAGCACTGCCCCCAGGATCAGGCAGATGCCATAGCCCCAGGCCGGACTTTTGCGCAAACGGCCCGCCAGCGCCCACAGCAGACCGGCAATAAAAAATGCCGCAAACAGCACAAAACGTCCCGTTTGCGGCAAAAAGGCGCACACTAACTCCAGCCCCAGCGTTCCTGCGCAGAAAACACAGAGCGGGCGGCGCATCTTACTTAGTGGAAGAACAGGGGCAGCGGCTCAAGGAAGATGATATCCTTGCGCTCGGCTGCATCGCCCTCGGCCAGAACAGCGGCCTGGCCCACGATGGTGCACTGGGTCTGCTCTGCCAGTGCGTCCAGCGCCTTCAGGGAGCCGCCGGTGGAGATGACATCATCCACCACAAGCACACGCTTGCCGTTCATCTTGTCCAGCTCCTTGCGGTCGATGACCAGCTTCTGCTTGCCTGCGGTGGTGATGGACTGATCCTCCACCACGACAGGGTCGGCCATATAGAGCTTTTCGCCCTTGCGTGCGCAGATGTAGGGCTTGCCGCTCTGGCGGCTCATCTCGTGTGCCAGAGGGATGCCCTTGGCCTCAGCGGTCAGCAGAATATCAAACTCGGGGCACTTTTTCAGCAGCTCGGTGGCAGCAGCCACGGTCAGCTCTGCATCGCCCAGCATGATGAAGGCCGCAATGTCCATGTGGTCGTTCACCTTGCAGATGGTCAGTTCACGGGTCAGGCCCGCAACATTCAGGGTATAGGTCTTTGCCATAACAATTCCCTTCCTTTTGTTCGATCCGTTATTTTTATGCGCGGCTCAGACAGGCAGCTTCTCGCCGCCCAGCACATGGAAATGCAGGTGCTTCACGGTCTGGCCGGCATCCTCGCCGACATTGGAGATCACGCGGTAGCCGTTGTCCAGACCGACTTCCTTGGCCAGCTTGGCGATCACGGCAAAGATATGGCCCAGCAGGGCACCGTCCTCCTCAGTCAGGGCAGCGGCACTCTGGATGTGCTTTTTGGGCACAACAAGAAAGTGCACCTTGGCCTGAGGGTTGATATCGTAAAACGCCACGACCTGATCGTCCTCATACAGCTTGTTAGAGGGGATCTTGCCCTCGGCGATCATGCAAAACAGACAATCTTCCATGGGAATTGCTCCTTTCACTCAGCCCAGCTGCTTCTCAACGATGCCCTTGACAGCGGCCAGAGCCTCGTCGATCTTGGTCTCGTCCTTCAGGCCGGCCATTGCAAAGTCGGGCTTGCCGCCGCCCTTGCCGCCTGCGATGGCGCTGATCTCCTTGACCAGCACGCCAGCCTTGAGGCCCTTTTCCTGTGCCAGCTTGTTCACGGTGACAGCCATGGTGATCTTATCGTCTGTCTTGCCTACCAGAACCGCCACGCAGGGGTTCACCGCCTTATCGCGGATGGAGTCGCACATACCGCGCAGGGTGTCGCCGGTGGTGCCGGTGAAGTAAGCAGAAGCGATCTTCATGCCGCCGACTTCCTCGGCATTGTCGAACAGGCTGCTCACCTTGGAGGCGGCGACCTTGGCCTTGATCTCCTCCAGCTCCTTGCTCATGGCC
>OGCN01002905.1_pt1 | contig 17560 bp, 10 predicted proteins | sample 1570181 | NCBI WGS metagenome assembly OGCN01 (sample SAMEA4370584, study PRJEB24528) | human gut metagenome | reverse complement strand
GTATAGAGTGAATTATTTTTTGTATCTAGAGTATCTATTTTTTACATGTGAAAAGCGACATGGGTAAGGAGGAGCAAATGAAAAAGAGACGAGTAAGAGCATTACGGAAATCATGAACAGTGATTCTGCCAAAGGTGCAGTCATTGATCATACTTAGGATATAGAAATAAAATCAGTTATTATAATGCACAGAGTGACTGTGCAGGAAAGGATGGGTGATCACTATGAAAATCAGATATTGTGTGAGTTTGTTGTTGCTGTGTGCCGCAACAATATTTTCGAAGTCGACAACAGTAAAAGCAGAGGATAAGTATTATAAGTTTTTGGAAAAATATTTTACCATTGAAGAGAAGTATAAATCAAAATGGGGACAACAGGATGGATTTACGTATCTTTGTGAAAAAAAAGATAATACCGTCACCATTGTTGGAATACCTATGGATAAAAAGAAGGTAGTTGTACCCGCCAAAATCAATGGGAAAAAGGTGGTAAAGATTTCTATTATGCCGGCGTTTGATTGGGCAGCGAATGAGGAATACCGCAATGAATTTTACGGAGAACATGAGGATGTCCCGATCCCAAAGGTGGAATACTTGAGTATTCCAAAGACAGTTAAGGTTATAGACTGTTATGAAGGGGGATGGCTGAATAATGGGTATTGTAAGGGGATGCAGTCATTTCTACAGAATCTGAAGAAATTTAACGTGGCATCCGGTAACAAGTGGTATAGGTCATACAAGGGAGTATTGTATACTAAAAATGGAAAGAAATTAATTACTGTACCAAGAAAGTATACAGCAAAAACGGTCAAAGTAAAAAAGGGGACAACAAAGATAGCAGATTCCGCTTTTTCCTTCTGCACCAACATTAAAAAGGTGATCCTGCCGGATACGGTAAAGGTGATTGAACAGAATGCGTTTGTGTGCTGTTCGTTGAATTACATTAGGATGCCTAGAAAACTGAAAGAATTGGGGGGAGGTGCATTTAATAACTCTGCGTTGAAGAAGATAACCATATACGGAAAAGTGGAATTGAATGAAACATTTTCAGATTGCAAAAAGTTAAAGTCTGTAGTGCTAAAAAAAGGAGTTAAGGAACTTGGAGAATATGTGTTTACTAGTTGCCCGAAACTGAGAAGTGTGACGGTTCCTAAAGGCATAAAAAATCTTTGGTTGTACATTGACAGCATATTTTATTATCGTGGATTAAAGTGTAACCTTTCCAACATTACCATAAAAACACCAAAGAACTCAGAAATGTATAAGGAACGTAAATTTTTAAAGAAACGATACAAGATAAAAGTGAAAGTCATCAAGTAATGTTTACTATGTTTCTTGAAACATGAGTTGACAACTAAAAAGTGTATAACTACTGGCAGAGGATGTGACTAAAAGTACATCCTCTGCTTTTATTACGGAATAGGAAATTACTCGTGCTGTTACGTTATACCACCAAAAATTGCTTTAGCAATTCTTGCAAAGCAAAGCGCTGGCTTTGTTCTTATTAATGGAATTTATGAAATAAGGCTTAAAAAAGATGTCATACGAGATCATGACTGAATCTTACAATTTTGTGAAATGCTATGGAAAGGATGAAATTTTTATAGAAATATGCTATTATAATGCCGTAAAAAGTACGAAATATCATATAATGAGCCTCTTGGAGAAGCGAGCAGATCAGCGTGCGAGACGAGCTGGAAAGCTCTAGAAGAGTGGATTTGTGAGTTGTTAAGGGGAAATTGCTAAATGTGATACAGAAAATAAGGGGCGCAAAAAGTTGATATAAGACTGCGCAGAAAGAGGAGGATATGAGTGGATTTAGAGTAGCGGGGGACAAAAGTTCACACCGCAAAAAAGAGCGAAAGCATCCGAAGCTTCGGTTGGCGATGAAAATTGCACTGCTTGTTATATTATTGATCATCATGGCAGTAATGATTGTTTTTTACGTTAAATTTGGAGATGATCTGTTGCGTTGGCGCAATCAGGCAAAGCAGGATGTGCAGTCATCGACGACGGAAACGTTCCGTTCTTCGGAGACCAGTTTTATTTATTCGGCAGATAAAAAAGTGATCGCCAAGTTGCGGGGAGACAAAGATTCCTATTATTTGGCGTTTGATCAAATTCCGCAATCGGTGAAAGATTGTTTTATCGTGACGGAAGATCGAGATTTTTATGAACATGACGGGGTGAATATTCTCTCCACTATGAAAGCGGCAGTGCTGCTTGTAAAGAGTCGTTTGTTCCATGAAAAGATTTCTCGAGGCGGAAGTACGATCACGCAGCAGCTTGCCCGTAAGATCTATTTGACGGATGATAAAACGTATGAGCGAAAAGTGCGCGAAATTTTTTACGCAATGGAGCTGGAGAAGAAATATACCAAAGACCAGATCTTGGAATTTTACATTAATAATGTATGTTTTGCAAATGCGAAGTACGGTATCGAGTCAGCCAGCAGAGCTTACTTTAGCAAGGGAACTTCGGAGCTGAATCTTGCAGAGGTGGCATTTTTGTGTTCGATCCCGAACCGACCGGAAACGTATAATCCGTTGGAACATTATGACAATGCGATCAAGCGTAAAGACCGTATTTTGAAACAGCTTTTGCAGGAAAAGAAAATTACGGAGGCAGAGTACAGCGATGCTTCTTATACGGAGATTGTCCTGGATCCGGCAGAGGCGATCAAGAGTCAGGACTATATGGCTACGTATGCGATCAGTTGTGCGACAAAAGCGTTGATGCAGCAACATGGATTTGAATTCCGCTATGAATTTGCCAATGACGCGGATCGCAAAAATTATCAAAAAGAGTACGATACGCTGTACGACGAGTGTAGAACACAGTTGAATACCGGCGGCTATCATATTTATACATCGCTCAGTCGTTCCAGACAGAAAAAACTGCAGACGAGTGTGAATGATGCCCTGAAAGGATTTAAGGAAAAAACAAAGGATGGTACTTACAAGTTACAGGGTGCGGCTACTTGCATTGACAATGAGACGGGATTCGTAGTTGCAATTGTCGGTGGACGTAAGCAGAAATCAACGACGGGTTATACGTTGAATCGAGCTTTCCAGAGTTATCGTCAGCCGGGTAGCTGCTTTAAGCCGGTCGCGGTATATACGCCTGCATTGGAACGCGGCTATACACCGAATTCGATCGTAGATGATTCAAGGTTTAAGGGTGGCCCTAGCAACTCGGGCAACAGCTATCTTGGAAAGATCACGTTGCGCCGTGCCGTAGAGAAGTCCAAGAACGTTGTCGCTTGGAAGATCTTTAAGGAAATTACGCCGAAGGTTGGTCTTAGTTATCCGCTCAAAATGCATTTTGCCAATATTGTAGACAATGACTATTATCTATCTGCATCGCTTGGTGGACTGACGAACGGCGTGACAACGGTCGAGATGGCTTCTGCGTATGCGACGATCGCAAATGATGGCGTTTACCGCGAGCCGACCTGCATTAAGAAGATTACAGATTCCGAGGGAAATGTTATTTTAAAGAATAACGGAACCAAGCGGAAGGGAACGAAAGTCTATGAGAAAAATGCAGCACGTTCCATGACAGATATTTTGACCGGTGTATTGACAAGTGGTACAGCAGCAGGACATGAATTGAACAATATGTCTTGCGCCGGTAAGACGGGAACGACGAACGACAAAAAAGATGGATGGTTCTGTGGATTTACTCCATATTATACAACGACGGTATGGGTGGGATATGATTCGCCAAGAACATTAGAGGATCTGTACGGAAGTACGTATCCGCTAACAATTTGGGAAAACTTTATGAATGAGATTCATATCGGCCTGGAGAATAAGGATTTTGTGGAATCGGAATCATCAAGCAGCAAGTCAGACAAGAAAGATGGAAGTTACTCGACAAAACCACGTGAAACGATCGATCCTGAGGCTCGTGAGACAGAAACACCGGAGGAGACGGCAAAGCCAAAAGCAACCAAAAAGCCGGTTGTTACGGCAACACCAAAGGCAGAGCCGGAGGTAACGGAACCACCAACGACTATTGATGATGACCCAAGTGATGTGCCGAGCGATAATACACAGCCGGATGATGTCGGAGACGATACCGGGGACGACACAGAATAAGATGTATCAGGATGTGGCATGAGACACGCTGCGGTAGTGTGTGCATTGGAACAGGGCGTGAGACACTGCAGAATAAGTTGTGTCAGAATGAAGCGCGAGACATTGCGGTAGTGTGTGCATTGGAACAGGGCGTGAGACACTGCAGAATAAGTTATGTCAGAATGAAGCGCGAGACATTGCGGTAGTGTGTGCATTGGAACAGGGCGTGAGACACTGCAGAATAAGTTATGTCAGAATGAAGCGCGAGACACTGCAGTAGTGTGTGCCAGGAGGAGAAGGGCATGAAATTTAGCCTTTGTATGATTGTGAAAAATGAAGAGGCAGTTTTGAATCGGTGCTTGGAGTCCATGGCATCAGCGATGGATGAGATCATTATAGTGGATACCGGATCTACCGATGCAACCAAAAAGATCGCCGCAGCGTATACCGATCAGATTTATGATTTTGCATGGACAGGAAACTTTGCAGAGGCAAGGAACTATGCAGCTTCCAAGGCAACCGGTGATTACATTTATACGGCAGATGCCGATGAATATTTGGAGCCGGAAGAGCTGCAGAAATTATTGCAGCTCAAAAAGGTATTGCTGCCTGAGGTTGAGATCGTGCAAATGCTGTATTGCACACCGCCGGAACTTAGTACCGTATATAATTTTGCGGAGGAGTACCGCCCTAAATTATATAAGAGACTGCGTTCGTTTACTTGGATCGATCCGATTCATGAGACGTTACGTTTGGAGCCGGTTGTGTTTGACAGTGAGATACGTATTCAGCACAGACCATCGCCCGGACATGCCAAAAGAGACCTAGAGGCACTGGCAGCCGCAGCGGATCGTGAGAAACTGTTGTCCGACAAATTGCGCCACATGTACGCAATGGAATTGTATCGCTGTGGAGACGTCAGCGATTTTAACAGAGCGAAGGGATTTTTCCAAAGAGTAATGGAGGATCCGGACAGTGGACAGGATGCGCTTCGAGAGGCAATCTGTGTGCTGACACGAGGTTATCGTTTGGAGGGAGATGTTTCGCATTTTTTGGCATATGCATTGCGGGATGCAGTGACGGCACCTACTTCTGAGCTATGCTGTGAACTTGGAGCTTATTTTGAAGAGTGTGGGGATCTGGCGGAAGCAGCAATGTGGTATCAGAATGCACTGAGCGAAACAGAGAGCATATTAGATGCCCGCACCGGCAATGAAATTCCGACACGGGCATTAGAACGTTTTTGACAAAATCAAAGAGATTGTTCGATCGTATCCAATTCTTTCATCCAAAGAGCAGCGGAGGCATCACTAGGCATACGCCAGTCGCCGCGCGGTGACAATGCAACGCTGCCGACCTTTGGCCCATCCGGCAGACAGGAACGCTTAAATTGCTGGGCGAAGAAACGCCAATAAAATGTTCTCAACCATTTATAGATGGTTTTATCATCGTATTCTCCCGCAAATGTATATTTTGCCAAACGAAAGATTTTCGTCGGTGTATATCCAAAACGCATTAGATAATACAAGAAGAAATCATGCAGTTCATAAGGACCTACAATATTTTCTGTTTTCTGAGCAATCTTGCCGTCCTTTGGAGGCAGGAGTTCCGGACTTACCGGGGTATCTAAGACATCTAATAACACAGCTTTTAGCGAAGGAGCTTCCGTTGTTTCCGCATAATAGGATACCAAATAACGAACCAACGTCTTTGGAACGGACGCGTTGACGCCATACATGGACATATGGTCGCCGTTGTAAGTTGCCCAGCCGAGTGCCAGCTCTGACATGTCACCGGTACCGATCACCATACCGTTTGACTGGTTGGCAAGATCCATTAAGATCAGTGTGCGCTGTCTGGCCTGTGAGTTTTCATACGTAATATCATGGCTGTTCGGATCGTGTCCGATGTCCCGAAAATGAAGTTCAACTGCTTCGTGGATCGGGACTTCTTTTAGTGTTGCGCCGAGCTGCTTTGTGAGTGTGCAGGCGTTTTGGTAAGTGCGGTCGGTCGTGCCAAAACAAGGCATCGTGACGGCAACGATTCCACTTCGGTCAAGTCCAAGCAGATCAAAGGCTTTCGCAGTAACTAACAGAGCCAGCGTTGAGTCCAATCCGCCGGATATGCCGATCACAGCGCTGGTGCAATGGGTATGCGCCAATCTTTTTTTGAGTCCCATCGCCTGAATGTGTAAAATTTCATCGCAGCGGCGGTCGCGGTCTGCCTTACTGTTCGGGACAAACGGTGTTCGTTCATAATGCCTTGTGAGTGTTGTCTCTTCCACCTGCTGAAATGTAAAATGAATAATCTGATAAGCATCTTTCTCTGACTCGTCGGTGCCCGGAACAATTTGTGGAAACGTGGAAATGCGTCTACGCTCACTGGTTAAACGTCCCAGATCGATCTCAGACAGGATCATACCGTTTTGGAAACGCTTGCTTTCGTTGAGCAGTGTACCGTTTTCGGCGATCAGATTATGCCCGGCGAATACAAGATCCGTAGAGGATTCGCCTTCTCCTGCATCTGCATAAATATATGCACACAAAAGGCGGGCAGACTGTCCGGTTACTAACTCACGGCGATAGATATCTTTGCCAGTTGTTTCGTCACTGGCCGACAGATTAACAATGACGGTTGCACCGTGCAGAGCGTGTGCGGTAGAAGGTGGCGCTGCAGTCCATAAGTCCTCGCAGATCTCCGCACCAATGATCAATCCCGGCATATTGTCTGCTTGAAACAAGGTCTTGCTGCCAAACCAGATGAGATCTAATCCCTCCTCATCGCAAAGTTCCGGCATATGAAGGAAAATGCCCTCTTTCGGGGCGGCTGTAAAATGCCTTGCTTCATAAAATTCGGAATAATTCGGAATAAAAGTTTTGGGGATCAGACATATTACTTCTCCATGGAATACGACAGCGGCTACGTTATATAGCCGGTTCATATAAGAAAAAGGCAGACCAACAATGGTCATCATATCCATATTAGCGGACACTTTCCGAATACGGTTCAGGCCGGAGATGGCACCGTCTAATAACGCCTTTTGTAAAAAGAGATCGCCACAGGTATAGCCGGTCAGACAAAGTTCCGGCAAAACCAACAGCTTCGCATGCTCTGTATTTGCTTTCTGCATACATTCAATGATCTGCTCTGTATTGTAATCGGGATCTGCAACACGGATGTCCGGCGTTGCAGCAGCAACTTTCAAAAATAAATCGTTCATAGGCACTCCTTATTTTTCTATTATGATCTAGTTATCATTTTAAGCGGTAGTTCAAATGTACCACGTTGGCATGGGAATTGCAACCAAAGTTCAGTCTTGCGTATTGCGTATTACGGTAAACAGCTTTATTCCTGCTTTCGTATTACGGCAAACCGATGTATTCCTGCTTGCGTATTGCGACAAACCGCTTTATAATGTGTAATTGGGCAAAAAATGAAGGTGAATGCGGAGGCATAGTAATGCACTTGGATATTTTAATTGATATGAAATTGCTGTTGTGTAGCGTGACATCGCCAGGAATTGCTTTTTTAATTAATAGGAAATTGCTGTTGTGTAGCGCGACATCGCCAAGAATTGCTTTAGCAATTCTTGCAAAGCAAAGCGCTGACTTTGCTTTTTTATATCGCTTTTTTTATATTGTGATCGCAATGGAAGCGGCGGCTGTGAGTTTGTTCCTGCCGCTGCTGTTTTTGCGTGTGGTTATAAGTGGTCTGCCAAAGAAATATATGGTATGGCTGTGGCGGTTGTATTTTTTGCGGATCGTGTGTCCGATCCAGATTTCCAGTACGTTTAGTATTGTTCCACCGTGGAATCGTAGTTACCATCGATTTTTAGCAGATGTAGGACTTGATATCGATGCGCAGCATGGCGGACTGCTTCGCAGTCTGCGCGATGTATGGCAAGCGAACATACAAGTAACGTCTCTCTATCGGATCATGGCGATAGGATACTTTGCAGGAATGCTGTTATTGGTAGTTCTTTTGGTGATTCGGGCGGGAAAGGTGTGTTCCGCGATCCGTATGCGGGAAAAACAACTGGAGGGTACTTTGTACCAGTCAGCGGTCGAATTGCCGGTCATGACAGGTCTGTTCGTGAATCGCGTGTTTTTGCCGGAAACGATGAATGTGCAGGAGGCGAAATATACACTAGCACATATGGAGTGTCGACGTGCTCGCAGAAGCAATCTTTGGAATGCGTTTTATGTAGCGGCGCTGCTTTTGCATTGGTACGATCCTTGCGTATGGGCTGCCGTATTTTTGGTTAGACGGGATGAGCAGATGGCGTGCGATGAATGTGCCGTGGACAGATGCAGTGCGGCAGACAAGAATGCGTATATACAAGGGATTTTGAACATTGTACCGCAGGAAAAACGTGTGCCATTTACTGCGTGTGCAAGCTTTGAAACAGACTTAGAGAGACGGTCGCAGCGTTTGCTGCATCAGGGATCCGACCGAATGTGTTATAAAATGATCGGTGTGATCCTTTTGCTTTTGATGTTTTTCTGGCTTTTTTTGTTACGTCCGGTTCAAAATGTATGGGCGGGAGGAACGTGGAATGCCGGGAGTGAGAAACTATCCGCAAATAAGGACACGAGGAAAACGAATCTCATCATTTCGCAGACAGATGTATTGTCGCCAAGTGGACTGAAACAGACAGTTTCCTTGCGGCATAAGCGTAATGAAGCCAACGGCAGGATCCTGGCAAACAGTTATGAGCTGCAGCTTGCGGATGCAGCAGGCAGTGAATTGGCAGTTGTTGACCTGCAGAAAGTGTTTCGAGAGCAGGGGATTGCGAAGGATACGCTTTATTTCCCGGAGGGATTGAAGCTGCAGACCGGTGACTATAATAATGATGGGATTCAAGAACTGCTTTTGGGACAGCAGAGAGCGTGGGATGCAACAGAGCAAAAGCAGATCGGGAGATTGCTGTCCAACAAAACGGACAGCAAGTCAAAAACAGCGTCAAGCAAGGGCAACGAGAACGTCACGCCGACACCGGCTGGCAAGACTGACGAAAGTGCTAAGGCAACAGCGTCAAGCAAGGTCGCCGAGAACGTCACGCCGGCACCGGCAAAACAGGTTAAGAACTTGCGGACGTATGTGTACGTAATGTTTCAGATGCAGGAGACCGGTTTGCAGATCGTCTCAGAGGCGGTATATGGGGAACAGGCGGCATCGATGCAGTCTGTGAAGCCGAGTCAGGAATCAGACGTGAAGGACTTGTTTTATATGCAGCTCTCCGATGGAAAGCTGTACTATATTTGGGACAGCGATGCAACAAAGTTCCTGGCAAAGAAATTATCGTCTGATGAATTGAATCAGCATAGAAGGGCGTCACAGGGAACAGAGGAAGCGGGCGTCAGCAAGACAGAGACTTTGGAAGATGCCGATGGCAACGAGTGTATGCGCGTGCAGACGACCACTGATACGACCGGAAGTCCGGAAATCGGTCAGATCATGATGTCACAAAACAAGAAAAAGATGAACGAGGTCAAGGGATATTTTTGCGAGTTGAAGTGGGTGCCGCAATCTGATGCTTCGACCGGACGATATGCAGTATTGATCTATAATGGCACCAAAGCACAGACATTTGTGCTGTATGATGTTGATAAAGCTACGGAACTGTACCGGCAGGAAGACGGTAATGATATTCTCAGCAGTATCTTTGCCAAATATAATGACACACAGATTCAGTTTAAAAGTGGAGCAATTGCGGTGTACAAGCTCGCGGAACAAAATGGGAGCAGGCTAACGATTGATTTTGCGGCAGAAGCAGAAGATGGCGTAGATGTGAGTGGAAGTTATGTTTATGATATGGATAGTGAACAGATTTCCAATCTGCAGTATAACCAGTCGAATGATGATACGCAGACCAAGAATTCGTCAACCGGGAATGCCGGGACAGACAGCGATTCTTCTTCCTCAAATAAGGGAACAGACAGCAGCTCGAAACGTAAGAACACAACAACGCCACAGCCTGTTCCAACAATAAATAGCAATTTGGGGGATTATTTGGATCCGTGATGGTCTTGGACAAGCAATGTTCCAAATTTACGAAGTCTGGTTCGATCGTATCTTTTCTTGACGGTATTTTCGTAGAGTGCTATTCTTATAAGAGCAGAAAGTTCGTGGCAGCCGGCTTTATGAATAAAGGCAGCTGCAGTAATATGAGAAGAGGAGGGAAAATATGATCGTAGATAGAAATCGTTTTGGAGATTCGGAGATAAAGAGCTGTAAGCAGTGTGGACGCAGATTACATCCTGAATATAATAAAGATATATGTCCGGCATGCATGGAAATGAATCTGTTTAATGAAGTGAAAGATTATATTCGTAAAAATGATGTGAACGAATCTCAGGTGGCTGACCATTTTGGCATTTCCAATGCGAAGGTACGCGCATGGATCCGTGAAGGTCGTATTCAGTACAAAAATACAGATGGCAAAACAGTGTCGCAGGTGTATTGTCAAATCTGCGGTAAGCCGTTGGATTTCGGGAATTTATGTTCCGAATGTCGTCATTTGCAGGGATTGGAAGTTGTTGCAAAGCGTTATGGAGAAGAGGCAGGACAGATGCGTTTCATTAACAAAGACAGGACGTGAAATTACAGCAATAATTATAGAATGTTGCATTAAAATTTCCAGAAATCGGAAAAAAATATATTAGTAGAGGTAGAATTTTCCAGGAAGATTCGCCTCTTTTTTTATGATATGCTTTTTTGGGAGTCAAAGTATGTTGGGAGTCAAAGTATGTACAACGTGAAAAAGGAGGGAAATATGCAGCAAGTAAGAATTAAGTTGCAAAATATTTCGAAGTATTATTATTCCGAAACAGCAGTGACACAGGCATTGCAGGGTATCAATCTGGAGTTTCGCATGGGTGAATTTGTTGCGATCACAGGGGAAAGCGGCAGCGGAAAGTCAACATTGCTTAGGATCATCAGCGGTATGGATACGTTTGATGATGGGGAGCTTTATGTGGATGGACAGCCGACATTTCAGTATGATGAAGATGACTGGGAAGAATATCGTCGTACTAAGATCGGCTTTGTTTTTCAAGATTATAGTTTGATCGGTCATTATACCGCCAAAGAAAATATCGTCAGTGCGCTTTTGATCATGGGAGTGCCTGAGAAAGAAGCCGGAGACAAGGCAATTCATTATTTGGAACGGGTAGGCCTGAGTGCACAGAGAGACCAGCGTGCGTCTAAGTTGTCCAGTGGTCAAAAGCAGAGATTGTCGATTGCTCGTGCGTTGGCAAAGGATACGGATATTATTGTGGCGGATGAGCCAACCGGTAACTTGGACAGTGAAACCGGAGCGCAGATCGTGAAATTGCTTCGAGATCTTTCGCAAGACCATTTGGTTATAATGGTAACTCACAATTATGAACAGGTAGAAAAATATGTTACCAGAAAAGTGCGATTGCATGATGGATCATTGATCTTGGACGTATCCGAAAATATGGACACGAATCAGAAGTCAGAAGTATCCGAAAATACGGACACAGATCAGAAGTCAGAAGTATCCGAAAATATGGACACGGATCAGAAGTCAGAAGTGTCCGAAAATACGGACACAGATCAGAAATCGGAGATGTCCGAGAATGTGGACAGCAACGAGAAAACGTCAGACGGTAAAAAGTCTGAAAGCAATGAGGAACGACTTCGCGATCGTACCATAGGGCGGATCTTTGTGCGAATGAATGCAGTGAGACAGCCGGAAAAAATCGCATTGTTTATGGGATTTTTCTTAGCTGCTGCTATCGTATCGTTTTTATTTATCGGGCAGTTGCTAATGAATGCAGATGATATTTACACCAAAAAGTATTCAGCAACATCTTTTGCGCGCAAAGACGATAAGCGCATTTCAATTAGACGTAAAGATCAAAAGTTTATGACGAAAAAAGATATTGACCGACTCACCAAAATGAAGCACGTCGTTTCGGTGGATCGGTACGATATTGTGAATGACGTCAATTATTATTTTGAGGAAGGAAAAGATTATAGACAGGAGTACGGCTATAATAGGATGAGTACGAGCAATGAAGGGGGGCTGTATGACTCGCAGAACGTTGAATACGTCAAGAAAAATCAATACATGCGATCGTCTTCCTGCTTAAAGAAATCGGATCTCGCAAAGGGCAGTCTGCCAAAGAAGATCGATGAAGTTGTACTGTACGATCGGGGAAAATATAAGGTTGGTGATACGATTACATTTTTCTATACAAGCGATGTGCTTTGGTCATCAACGGAGAATTATATACAGCGGAAGATGAAAGTAAGCGGACTGTTAAAAAATAAGGATAAACAGGTGTACTTTTCGCCGGAGATATGTACAATGCTGCAAAGTACCGTAACCGGTGGCAAAGTATTCTATGAATATGCCTATAATCAACAACTTGGCAAATATCAGGGACAGGCAACATTGTGGCCGATTGTTGGCGATATCGTGAAGAAGGATAACGAACTTTGTGTATCAGGTGCATATGAAGCAGCGGTGTATCGGGCAGAAGATAATGACTTGACTCTTTTAGATCAGTCCGGTTTATTGCATATTGATCAGTATGACAAGGATATGAAAAGCAAGGATGTCAAACAGATCGAGAATGTAGAAACCGGTGAGAAGATAAATGGCTGTGGGGCAAATTTTGCAGAGGTTTCTCAGAATATTTATGAGAAGTATTATCGCACCGACAGCAGGCAGGCATCGGTATATATTACAAGTTACGCCAAAATGGATCATGTGTTAAAGGCATTGGATAAAGCCGGGTATGAGGCTGTGAGTACACTGCGTTTTGGTGCAGATGAATACGATTCAGATCTGGTACAGGAACGTTTAAGGACGATCGGCATTGCAGTGGCAATACTATTAGTGATGATGGCTGCTGAGATATTGATCTTACGTTCTATATTTAAGATTCAGATCAAAGACCAGAAAATCTTAAAATTCATGGGTATGTCCACAAAATTGATCGGCAAGATCAATTATATGGAGATGCGTCGATACAGTATTACTGCTATTATCGTGGTCGCGGTAGTGATGAATGTAGTTGGAATCTTTGTGCCGGCGCTGCGTGCTATGCTCTATTATTATGAATGGCCCGGGTACCTAGCGTACTTTATGTACAATTATGTGGCTGCGATGGTGATGGTAGCAGCGTTTAATCATTTGTTAAAAGGGAAGGTGAGCGAATGATCAAGATAGAACATTTACAGAAATATTTTAACCGCGGTAAACGAAGTGAGCTTCATGTATTGAATGATATTACATTGGAGCTGCCACAGACAGGTTTGGTATGTATTTTGGGGGAAAGCGGTTCCGGAAAAACCACGTTATTAAATACCATTGGTGGATTGGATGTGTTTCAGGGAGGAACACTTACTGTAGACGAAACGATATTAAAGAAGTACGAGCCAAAGAAAATTGAGCATTTGCGTTGTGAAAAATTTGGCTATATTTTCCAAAATTATTATTTGCTGCAGGATTACACGGTTGCTTATAATGTAAAGCTTGCACTTAGTCATTATGATCTGACGGATGAGGAAAAAGATGAGAGAGTATCGTATGTATTGGAGCAGCTTGGAATAGGCCGTTACAAAAAGAAGCTGGTATCCAAATTGTCGGGTGGACAGCAGCAGAGGGTATCTATTGCCCGGGCACTTGTGAAATCACCGCAGATCATATTGGCAGATGAGCCGACCGGCAATCTGGACGAGGAAAATACAATACGTACAATGAGTATATTGCGTGCGATTTCCAAGGAATGTCTGGTTATTTTAGTATCGCACGAGCGCCGTATTGCTGAGTTTTTTGCGGATCGTATTCTAGAGATCAAGGATGGAGAGATTACAAAAGATTACGATAATCATTCCGGCAGCAGTTATGAACGATCGGACGATGGTAATATTTATTTGCCGGAGCTCACATGTCAGGCCATGCAAAGCGATGAAAATGAAATTGAAGTGTACCAAAATGCGGACAGCAAAGAGGAACCTATTCGATTAAAAATGGCATGGAAAAGTGGGAAACTTTATATTCGGAGTGACATGGCAAGTGATGTGATCTTTGCGGGGGAAGAAGCCGGATGTGAAATCTTTGATGAGCCAAGACCAAAACTGGAGATGGAAGATGTTGAGAACTTCTCATATGAATTATCTCCATTGGAAATGAGTAAAAAATCCGGGTTGTCCTGGAAAGCAACCTGGCGAATGACACTAGAAAATTTGAAGTTGTTGGGGAAAAAGCAGGCATTTATCGTTGTCATCCTTTTAATAACAGCAATCATGCTTTCGCTGACGATATCGGACTTGATCACAGCAGTTACGGTGCATCGGGAAGAGATTGTGAAGGATGATTCACATTATGTACAGGTGGAGATGAAACTGGCTTCTCCGGCAGAAGAATATGCCGTTGGTGATACCATGCAGGAGTGTTATAATAAGGTGCTTTCGAAAGGGAAACGTAAGGATATGATGTTTTACGATGCAGCGCGTGACCTGGTGATACAGGCAGATACGTTATATCAGATGCGGGGGAGCAGCCAGGTGATCCGCGACTTTTCCTATGTGGACATATCGAAAGTTACGAAGAAAGATCTGTTATATGGACGGCTTCCAAAGAAATCGGATGAGATTGTTATCGATAAGCTGGTTGCGGATCGTTTCTTGAAAAGTGACACGGCTATTTCCGGTCAATATGCGTCCGCAAAGGAGTTGTTAGGAGAGACACTTTCTATTAACACATTCAGCAAAGATCTGACGGTAGTTGGCATTAGTGGCAACAACGAGGCGTCCATTTACTGCAGTCAATCAAAGCTGCTTGGAATGGTTGCGAGTTCCTATTCGGTCATGTCATTATCAGAGCTGCAGAAGCTGTATCCGGGTAAGTACGATAATGTAACCTTGCAGGATGATCAGATGCTGGTTCCGCAGTCAAAATATGATCAGATCAAAAGTTATCAGGAATTTCAGGGAAACCAGAAAGAATATCCGGTGCAACAGCTTGGTAATAGTTCCGTGTCTTACGAAGAGGAACCGGTTAGTAATGCAGGAGAAAATTACATTGTAGTGGGTGGATTTGACAATTCCTGTGATGTTGATTATGTTTTGACAGATGCCGCCGGTAAGCAATTAGCAGACCAGTTGGCAGTGGGAATGCAGAAGATAAAATATTATGTGGATGATTTGGAGCAGCGGGAAGAGCTGGTAAAGCAATTGCAAAGTGAACTGAAACCGTATCAAAAAATGTTTCGGGTCAAAGTGACGATTCCGGCAGAGCAACAAGTGAAAGCCTATCGGAACAAAATGAAAGACAAGACGAGAAGCAAGGCATTGTTTGCAATGATTGCTGTCATCTTGTCTGTGTTGATCATTTATTATACGATCCGCTCCAATGCATCATCACGAATGGAGGAGTTGACGGTGTATCGCCTGCTTGGAATTTCCAAGGCAAGTATTATCCGTTCTTTTATACTTGAAATGCTGCTGATCAATTGCTATACGACACTTCCCGGGGTTGTGGTCACGACAGGTGTTATGAAGTTCGCCGCATCCGTGCCATCCCTTGGAATGAATCTAAGCTTTCCATGGTGGGGCGCGATAACGTTGATAGCGGCAATTATGCTGGTAAATGCAATTGTAAGCGTTATTCCGGTGCACAACATACTGGCAAAGCCGCCTGCGGAGTTAGCTGTTAAGTAACGGTTTCGCCGTGCGTTCCGGGATCAGTTGCCGGTAACGGTCGGTTAGTTTGTTGGAGCTGCCGCTGGAGTTTCTGTTGGAGCAGTTGTCGAGCTGTCCGTTGGAGCATCTGTTGGAGTTCCTGTTGGTACTGCTGTCGGTACAGTGGTTGGAGCTGCCGTTGGCGTCGCAGTTGGTCCTACAGCATTTGAAGGTACAGTTTTCAGCAATTTTGTAAACCGCTTCATTTCTGAGCGTGCCGATTTGCGGATCAAATCGGAATAAGAGAACAACATAAAACCGCCACAACTGTTTTGTGAGCGTAAATATAGGAGCTGGCGTTTGAGATTAGTGCGGCTTGTGCCCCACTCTGCGTCCGCTCCTAATTTTGCCTCTCGTTTAGAGATGCCGGCACGGTAGCCGCCCAGACCGACATATACTTTTACGGATTTTGCGCGTGGTATCGCGAGCCATTTGTTTGTGGTTTCGCGGAAAGGACAAGTCTTTTGACTGAATGTCCAGTAAATCTGTGGGCAGATATAATCAATATATTTGGAAGAACGCATCCATTTTTTGACATCTGCGTAATAATTATTTTTTGCATATAAATTACGGATATTGCCTGCCGGGCTGATACCAAATACGCAATTATTATCCAATCTATGTACGATGGTTCGAACACGTTTTAACATGTTGGATACGTTGTTTCTGCGCCAAGTTACGATCGAAACTTTTTTCTTGTGTTTCTTTTTGCAGCGCTTTGCGTATGCTTTGTATTCTTTGTAGTCAAATACCTTTTTGTATTTCGCACCCAGATTCGGATAAAAATAATCGTCAAAATGAATGCCGTCTACAGCATAATCGCGCACGATCTCACGGACACCATTGCAAACAAGATTTTGAACATCTTTGGAAGCCGGGTTAAAGTACAGTTTCCCATCCCATTTTAATACATTGCGGCGTTTGGAAGCTTTCTTGGAAACAGCCCATTTTCGGGCAATGGACTTTTTCGGGAGTTTATATACGTTGGTCGTATTGCTGGCAATGCGATAAGGGTTGATCCATGCATGGAAAGCTAAGCCCCGCTTATGTGCCGCGCTGACCGCATAGGAGAGCGGATCGAATCCCGGATGTTTCCCAGCTTTTCCGGATACATAGCGAGACCATGGAAAATAGCTGGACGGATACAAGGCATCGGCAAATGGACGAACATGAACGATCACAGCGTTAAATCCATTTTTTTTGCAGTTATCAAACGTCTTGTTGATGAAATTCTCAAACTGCTTTTTGGTGTAGCGCTTTTCTCCAATATCCTGAAAAGAGATCCATACACCGCGAAATTCACCGGAAGCCGGGGTAAATGTCGTTTTCACAGTTTTTTTTGATCTGGTTGTTTTACCCTGTGCGACTTTGGCAGATCGATCCGTTCGGTCTGTCGGAATGATCTGCGAAACTGCCAGCGCACAGACCAAGATCAGCGCAATGGTCGTAGTGATTGAAGTAACAAACTTTATACCATGAGATGCTTTCGTGGTATGTCTTTTTTGATGAAATGGATTGTGGTAATGCATAATTTCCTCTACACTTTCTTATTTGTTTTGCACAGAAAAGCCGGTGTTTCAGCTTATTTGTACAATGAGATTACAGTGTCAAAAGGTTTGAATCTGGTGTTTGACATCGTAATTACAATGAGTAACTCCTGCGATATTATACTATACTCAAACTTCCCATACCTCAAATCCTCTACAACCACATATTGCTTATTATGTCAATAACTATATGATATTTTGCAGCCGCCAA
>OGCN01002885.1_pt1 | contig 17681 bp, 16 predicted proteins | sample 1570181 | NCBI WGS metagenome assembly OGCN01 (sample SAMEA4370584, study PRJEB24528) | human gut metagenome | reverse complement strand
GCTCCTCACCGCTATGAAGACCGACTGGCCCCGCTTCGCCGCCCGCCTGGACGAGCTGGCCTGTGCTGGACATCGGTAGTGGTGTTGGCTGGGCCAATGTTTTGCCGATGAGTTTACTTGGGTAATGCCGTGTGAACCGCGTGTGGACCGGGACGGATTCTGCTGTCCCGGTTCGTCATTTCGTCTCTTTTGGGACAACCGGGACAGATTTCGCTGTCCCGGTTCGTCATTTTGCCTCTTTTTGGGCAACCGGGACAGAATCTCATTCACCTGACGCCCTATCGTGCGATGGTCGCCGTCGGGGAATGGCGGAATTCCGGGGTTTTGGATTTGCATATATCGGGTGTTCATGGAAGGGCCTGTCCCGGTTCGCCAAAAGAGGCCGAAATCCCGAACCGGGACAGCCGAATCTGTCCCGGTTCGTATGTCGATCGATTGACCCCGCCACCGGGACATCAACCGCGCATAGACAGGACGCTTCAATGCCTGGCGGGCATGACCATATCGGATGACACACGTTTCCTCGTGCGTTTCGCCACGACCTCCGCCCCAAGTCAGTGCGAAAATGGCATTTTTAGCGGTGTGGTCAGCTGTCGCATGCGGAAAATCCTAAATCAACCGCCGAAGAGACACATCGCCGACTCGGCGGAACTCGCTGGTCTGCGCGCAATGAGGAGTGTTGTGTCTGAATGCGATTCAGACAATGGTCGGCGTCAAATAGCGGTCTCCAGCCATTAATCATTGGTGATTGTGGACATTGAGCGGAGTAAACATTCTAGATGATTCAGGGATATGCCGAAAATCATATCGTTCAGAGAATGAAGTACCGCATCTCGGAGTAACTGACTGTCGACGTGCATGGTTTGAAATCTGATATCCACGCCCATCATGCCTAGCAAAATTACGGGAATGGGGTTCGGACTATTTCGCCTCAGCCAACCGGGAGCTTCCGAATGCTCAATGCTGTATGCACTTAGTGTGTGGAAACCAGCCAATCATTGACCAATGGCAGGCCGCAGTCGAAACCAGAAATATCCTCGCTCGCAGTCAGGTGCCGAGGCTCAGTGAAGTTGGTCACGTCCATATGGGATCACGCTCCAACAATTCATTCAGACGTAGGCCCATAGGTTCGTTTAATGCTGCGGTGAAATCATTCCACGCTTTACTGTTGAGCCGAATGATATGAGCTTCATGGATGTCCCGATCTGCGGCGGCGAGCAGATTCGATAATGCCCATTGCAACGAAGTCATGCCTTTGGACTCGGCCGCTTGGTCGATTCTGGAACGTTGCTCTTAGGTGAGTCTCATTTCAAAACGACTGTTCTTGTTATTCTCTGTAGTCATACTCCTGTTGTACGACTTTTGTACGGACACGATTGGTGTGTGCGGGATGTCGATTGCGATGGCCATGTGGGCTCCTTTGCTTGGTCTGTTCGATGTACAGGCGCGCAGCGCGCTGGTTCCCTGAACATACCGTGCGTGCGATTCGCATATCCAGCCGAACCGGCCTATGTGGTTCCAGCTCCCGAACCGGTCTTCCACTGTTCCTCGTCTTCTCGAGCAATGAACATCTGATATATGGATTGTCGCGTCGACTGCGTATCTCTAATCCTTGCGGATGAGGAGCGGGCCGGTGATCCAGAAAGGTTCATACCGCAGCCCGATGGTCGGCTGGGCGTTCGCTCCGTACGCTCGGGAGTATGAATACAGCAGCATCGCAATTGCAGCAGCCTCAGCCGGCGCCGGGACCGGCGGCTCAGCCTCAGCAGTCTCAGCAACCCCAACAGTTCCAGCAGCCGGCATCGCACACCCAGCAGTGGGCCCCGGTCATCGAGGCGCACGACCTGGTCATGGACTACACCGCCAGCATGGCCCGCGCACAGGCAGGGCACGGCGTCACCGGCGTGATGCCAGCCGGCACGGGAGCCGGTTATGCGTCGGCGAATCCCGCTGCGGCCGGACCGGGTGCCATTCAGGCCGGCCAGCCATCCCAGCCAGCCCAGCCCGGCTTCGCCATGCCGACCATGCACACGCTCGCCCTGAACCACGTGAACTTCACGCTCCGGGAGGGCGAGACGGTAGCCGTGATGGGCCCGTCCGGCTCCGGCAAATCCACTTTGCTGCACGCGCTCGCCGGCATCATTAAGCCGACCGCCGGCACCGTCATCTTCCGTGGTGCCGACCTGAGCCGCATGAGCGACGCCGAGCGCACCAAACTGCGCCGCAACGACTTCGGCTTCGTCTTCCAGTCCGGCCAGCTGCTGCCCGAACTGCCGGCGGTCGAAAACATCGCCCTGCCGATGATGCTTGACGGCATGCCCTACCGCACCGCCACCGACACGGCGATCCTGTGGCTGGAACGCATGGGATTGCGCGCGCTCGCCACGCACCGGCCGGGGGAGATGAGCGGCGGACAGATGCAGCGCATCGCCATCGCCCGTGCACTCGCCGTCAAACCTGCCGTGGTCTTCGCCGACGAGCCGACCGGCGCGCTCGACCAAGCCACCGGCCGCGAGGTCATGGGCATTCTCATGGCCGCCGCGCGGGACAACGGTTCCGCCGTGGTCGTCGTCACCCACGACCCCAACGTCGCTTCGTTCTGCGGCCGTACCGTAATGATGCAGGACGGCCGTCTGCACCAGACAGACGCCAACCCCAACTCCGCCCCCGCTGGCGGGGGCTGTCAGCCGCAGGCTGACTGGGGGTGGCCCGAGGGCGCTGAACCACCCTCAGCCTCGCTACGCTCGGCAGCTCCAGCCGGCGGGAGCGAAACCACCGCAGGAGGCGCGCGATGAGCACGTTCGCCCTCTGGCGGCTGTTTCACCGCCCCGGCTTGCGCGGCAGCGCCGGCCACACCTCGATGCTGGCAATCATCGCCTTCGCCGCAGCCACCACCATCTTCCTCACCGTGCTCGGCGGCGTACACGGTTTCATCTGGCGGGCTTCGGCCGATCATACCGTCGCCTGCGCGTTCGACTTCGGTGCCTGCCGGCCCGATACGGTGGCCGCGTGGAAACGGCAGATCAGCGACCCGACGAGCCTGGCCCAATTCTCCACCGCCTATGTGGCGTTGGCGGTATTCGCCTGCATGCTGCTCGTCGTGCCGTTCGTGGCGCTCGCCGGTTCCGCCGCACGACTGGCCGCATCCCGCCGCGACGCCCGTCTCGCCGCCCTGCGTCTGGCCGGCGCGACCACCGGTCAGGTGGTGCGTCTCACCGCGCTTGACGCCGCCGGACAGGCGCTGATCGGCGCGCTTATCGGCATTGCCGGCTATTGCGCCCTGATGCCGGCAGTCATGCTGATTCCCTTCCAGGAGCAGCGGTTCACCTTCGAACAGCTATGGGTCGGCCCGCTGGCGCTGGTAATCACCTTGGCGGGCGTGGCCATCTTGGCGCTGATATCGTCGCTGGTCACCTTGCGCCGCGTGGCAATCACCCCATTGGGTGTCACCTCGCGCACCGCCACCGCATTGCCCTCAGGCACCCGTATGGTGCTGTTCGTGGTAGTCGTGGTGGTGGCCATGATCGTCTTCAAGAACCCGGCCATGCTGGCTCAGGCCGGCCAGGCGGTGATGTACGGCGTGATCATCGGTTTCATGCTGCTGTGCTTCGCGCTGGTGAATCTTATCGGCACGTGGGTGATCACCGCTCGCGCCAAGGCCAAGGCCAAGCGCCCCAAGGATGCGGCCACGATGATTGCCATGCGCCGTATTCTCGACAACCCTAAGCGCGCCTGGCGCAATGTGTCCGGCATTGCGTTGGCCGTGTTTATCGCCGGCATCACGTCGATCTGCGGATTCTTCGGATCGGCCGCCGTGGTCGATGACGCCAACGACCCGTTCACCGTGTTCATTCGCGACATCGGCACCGGCGGCATTCTGACGCTCGTGTTCGCCGCTGTGCTTGCCGCGGTCAGCTCCGGTGTGATGCAGGCCGGCAGCGTGTACGATCAGGCCGGCGAATATCGCATGCTGGTGTTGGAGGGCACTGATGTCAAGACCTTGAACCGTGCGCGATTCATCGAGGTACTCACCCCGCTCAACATCGTGGTGATCGTGGCCGGCGGCTGTTCCATGCTGCTTATGGCCCCTCTGTTCGCCGCTTCGATGACCGAACCGGCCACGCTGGCCAGCTTCTTCGGCGGGCTTGTGTTGTGCTATGCGCTGGTTTCCATCGGCGCGTTCGCGTCCAATCATGTGGCGGCCAGCTTGAATCTGACCGATTATCGGGCTGATGACTGAGCCGAGCTGCGCAGCGAATCGTTCTCAATAACAACTGTGCGTACTTTCGTATACGCAAATCGAACGTAGAAACGCTGAAATCACCGCAAATATGCGGATGAGCAAATGTTCGTTTGTGCGATATCTGTGCATTTGCGCGCACGGATACTATTGAGAACGCTTCTCTGCGCACCCATCACGACAGCAGCGCCGCGATGATCGCGATAAACACCGGGCTGGTCATGGTGCTCATCAGAATGCCGTCGCGCGCGAAGGTGAGACCCACGTTGTAGCGGGCCGCGTAGTTGTATACGTTCTGGCCGGTGGGCAGAGCGGCGAGTACCACGCAGGCGTACAGCTCGGAGCCGCGGAAGCCCATCACGAAGTAGGCGAGCAGGAACGCGATAATTGGCATGATGATGTTCTTGAGGACCGCGACCGTGAAGATGGCCGGGCGATCGCCCTTCTGCTGTAGCGGCTTGGTGCCGTGCAGGGACATGCCGAACGCCATCAGGATCATTGGCACAGCCGAATCGCCGATCATGTCGATCGGGTCGAAAATGAATTTCGGCACTGGGAACCAGCCGCTTTTAGCGGAAATCGCAGAGACCACAATGCCCAGCAGCGAGCCGATAAGCAGCGGCTGATGCAGTGGCTGCTTGGCGATTTCCTTGATGGAGACCTTGCCCTTGGTGGTCACGTCCAGCACTGTCAGGCCCACCGGTGTGAAGATGGCCTGCTGCATGACCAGAATCGGTGCCACAAGAGCCGGATTGCCCAGAATGTAGGTGGCGATTGGCAGGCCGATGTTATTGGAATTGAGGTACAGCGAATTCAGGGCACCGATGGTGGCGTCCGGGGCATTCAGGTGGAAGAACATGCGGTTGAGCACCAGGAACACCACGCCTACCAGCACGGCGGAGAAGAACGCCACGATAATCGAGGGATGGAAGATGTCGAAGATCGGTTCCTTGGAGAGGATGGCGAACATCAGGCACGGGCTCGATACGAAGAAGGAGAACCGGTTGAGCACTATCTGAGCGGACGGCCCGCCGATTCGCATTCGTGCGGCGACATATCCCACCGCAATCACGATGCCGATAACGCAGAAGCCTTGCATGGCGCTGATTAGACCTGACATAATCCTCCCTTTCGCCACCCCAGTGTGGCACATAAAAATGTATTCGGCCGCAAAATCTCATGTAGTGAGTGTGCTGGGCCCGCCGCCCACGCGGTACGCTGTTCACATGACGCTTGAATTGAACCGCACCGCATCCACTGCCGAGCAGCTGAACAGCCTGCTCACCCAGATCATGGAGAACTTCTCCGTGTCCGACCACGAGGGCCCCCTCACCGACGAGGTCGAGGCCTTCCTTAACGAGCAAGAGCACCTGACCGTCCGCCGTCACGGCGACACAGTGGTGGCCAGCACCGACTTCGGCAAGCCGAGCCGTGTGATCTTGGCCGGGCACTTCGATACTGTGCCGGTCATCGACAATTTCCCACCAAAGTGGCTGGAGCCCGGCGATTCGCTGATTCGCGAAGAAATCGCCCACGCTCATCCCGAAGACCGCGTGCTGTGGGGCCGCGGTGCCACCGATATGAAGGCCTCCGACGCGGTGATGCTCTACCTCGCCGCCACGCTCGACGGCCGCACGCCGGAAACCACCCCGAAAGTCGACCTCACCTACGTCTTCTACGACCATGAGGAAGTCGTCGCCGAAAAGAATGGCCTACGCAAAGTCGTCGAGGCCCATCCCGATTGGATCACCGGCGATTTCGCCATCATCGGCGAGCCCACCAACAGCGGCATCGAGGGCGGTTGCAACGGTACGATTCGCTTCGACGTCGTAACCCACGGCGTGGCCGCGCACTCCGCCCGTGCATGGATGGGGGAGAACGCCATCCACAAGGCGGCCGACATTCTGAACCGACTCAACGCCTACGAGCCGGCCACCGTGAACGTGGACGGGCTCGATTATCGCGAGGGCCTCAACGCCACGCTGATCTCCGGCGGCAAAGGCACGAACGTCATTCCGGATGAATGCCGCGTACACGTCAACTACCGCTTCGCCCCGGACAAGTCGTTGGCCGAGGCCAAGGCTCTGATGATGGGCGCGGACGCCGGTGCCGAACTCGGCAATGGCGAGCATGTGGCTACCGGCGGCGTGTTCGAGGGCTACGGCATCGAAATGAAGGACGAAAGCCCCTCCGCGCGCCCGGGCCTGAACGCCCCGCTCGCCCAGGATCTGGTCCGACTGGTTAAGGAGCGCACTGGCCGCGACCCGCTGGCCAAGCTCGGCTGGACCGACGTGGCACGCTTCTCTCAGCTCGGTATCCCGGCCGTCAACCTCGGTGCCGGCGATCCGCTGCTGGCTCACAAGCACGACGAGCAGGTGCCTGAATCCGACCTGACCGCCATGGCCGCAATCCTTACCGACTGGCTGGTCTGACACCTCTCTAGCTCCCCTCCCTGAGGGGAGCTGTCACCGCGGGGGAGGGGAGCCGAGAGAACGTCAGCCTCGCCGGGCCACGCCCGCACAAAATATGTGGCATACTAAAGGATGGTGGTTCTGCATAACCATCAGCGTGCGAGATGGCGTCGATCCCCTTGCGGCTCTTGAGAATGAGACAACGCAAGCGCCGGTGTCCGCCACCCGCAGGACAGACTTGAGACGAAGTTGCCTTTACGCGGCGCGTTTTCGTGCGGCCACGGTGAGAGCGTGGTGTGAGACAAGCGTATAGGCCTGGAAATAGGCGTCGTGATGCAGCGCGCCGCGAGGAGCATTGTGCCCACTGACAACCGTGAAGGTTTCGTCAACGACGGAACCGATAATTCAACCGTATCCAATGCCGATTCGGCTGCAGCCGTGAACGCTGCGCCTGCCGCCGCCTCCCAGCCCGCCGAACCTGTTCGCCGTCGTCGTGGCGGCCGCCGCGTGGTCCGCGGCACCGGTGCTGCCGGCGCTTCTCTGGAACTGCAAGTGCAGGAACGCGCCCCGCTGTTCGAAGCCCCCGCGCTTCCCGATGCCGGCACTGCGGCCGATTCCAAGTCAGCCGATTCCAGCGATTCCGATGAATCCAGCGATTCCCAGGATTCCGCCGAACGTCCAACCCGCCGCCGTTCGCGCCGCGCCGCTTCCGCAGTGGCCGACTCGGATAGCGAGGATGATCGTCCTCATCGTTCGCGCCGCACTGTCAGTGCCGATGATTTCGATGACGATGACGCCCCACGTTCCCGCCGCCGTTCGGTTGTGGACGATGACGATTACGACGAGGACCGCCCGGTTCGCCGCCGCTCTCGCTCCCGCCAGTCCGACGATGATGACTACGAGGATCGGCCGGTTCGCTCCCGCTCTCGCCGTGCGTCTATGGATATGGATGATGATGACGAGGACCGTCCGGTTCGCCGTCGTTCTCGCCGTGCAGTTGCGGATACGCACGAGGACACCCCGGATGAGCGCCTGTTCGACGCGGTCGAATCCCTGCCCTCTGGCCACGAGACCGTGCGCCGTGGCAAGCCGATGACGTCCCTGCTGTTCCAGGAACCGGTGCTGCCCGCCGCCGTGGATGCGCACGATACCGCTGACACTCGTGATGACGATGTTGACGCCGACGAACGTCCGTCGCGTCGCTCCCGCCGCTCGCGCAGCCACGATGATGACGACGCGCAGCCGCGCAGCCGCCGCCGTGACGACCGTGACGATCGTGGCCGCAATGCCGCCGACCGTGATGCGTCTCGTGACGCTTCCCGCAACGCTGCCGCCGGTGACGCCAATGCCAGCGCCAACACGGACCATGATGATTTCGATTCCAATGACGCTTCCGACTCTCGCCGTTCCCGTCGCTCCCGCCGCCTGAACGCCCAGGAGCGCCGTGCAGCCGCCGAAGTCGAGCAGATTGAGGAAGACCTCGAGCTGGACGATATCGCCTACTCGCCGATTGCCGAAGAGGAGGGCGACGAAGAATCCGACGCCACCCGCACCCGTTCGCGCCGTCGCCGCCGTCGCGGCTCACGCGGCGAAACCGGTGCCAACGGCGAGCACGATACCGCCGAGAACGATGCCGAAGATACGCGTTCCCGCCGTCGTGACGATCGCGATGATCATGACCGTGATCGCGATGAGGACGATGAGGAGCAGACCGTTACTCGCCGTCGCCGTCGCCGTCGTGGCGGCAAGAACGGCGAGGGCACCGACGACCAGAGTCAGAACAGCGAACAGCCGCTGGTCCGACGCTCCCGCAAGCAGCAGTACATCGACGAGATCACTGATGTGGAGGGCTCCACTCGTCTCGAGGCCAAGAAGCAGCGCCGCCGTGACAACCGCCGTGAGCGCAGCCGCCAGAGCCAGCTCATGGAACAGGACTTCCTCGCACGCCGCGAGAACGTGGACCGCCTGATGGTGGTGCGTGAGAAGGAACATCACACCCAGATTTCCGTGGTGGAAGACAATGTTCTGGTCGAGCATTACGTCTCCGACATTCAGGAAGTACAGACCGTCGGCAACATCTACCTTGGCCGCGTGCAGAACGTGCTGCCCAGCATGGAGGCCGCATTTGTGGACATCGGCCAGGCCCGCAACGGCGTGCTCTACGCCGGCGAGGTCAACTGGGATGCCGCTCGTCTCGAAGGCCAGCCGCGCCGCATCGAGCTGGCGTTCAAGTCCGGCGACCCGGTGCTCGTGCAGGTCACTAAGGACCCGATCGGCCACAAGGGTGCCCGCCTGACCTCTCAGGTCACGCTCGCCGGCCGCTTCCTGGTGCTCGTGCCATCCGGCGGCATGACCGGCGTGAGCCGCAAGCTTTCGGAGCGCGAACGCAGCCGTCTGAAGAACATCGTCTCCAAGATCGCCCCGAAAGATATGGGCGTGATCATCCGTACCGCAGCCGAGGGCGCATCCGAAGACGCCATCGTCAAGGATCTCGAATCACTGGTCCGCCAGTGGGAGCGCATCAACGCCAAGCGCGAGGAATTCTGGCACGGCAAGCGCCCGAAGCTCCTGCAGGGCGAGCCCGACGTGGCCATCCGCGTGGTGCGCGACATCTTCAACGACGACTTCAGCAAGCTCATCGTGGAAGGTGACAAGGTCTACGACCGTATCGAGGAATACCTTGACACCATGGCCCCCGACTTGAAGGACAAGCTGGAGAAGTGGGACCCGGCCGAGCATGAAGGCAAGGACGTGTTCGACAAGTGGTCCATCGACTCCCAGCTGCGTAAGGGCATGGAGCGTCAGGTCTACCTGCCGTCCGGCGGCTCGATTGTCATCGATCGCACCGAAGCCATGACCACCATTGACGTGAACACCGGCCGCTTTATCGGCAAGGGCAAGTCCTTGGAAGAAACGGTGACGCGTTGCAACCTGGAGGCGTCTGAAGAGATCGCCCGCCAGCTGCGCCTGCGCGATATCGGTGGCATGGTGATGATCGACTATGTGGATATGGTCATGCCCGCCAACCGCGATCTGGTGCTGCGCCGCTTGGTCGAATGCTTGGCACGCGACCGCACCAAGCATCAGGTGGCCGAAGTCACCTCGCTCGGTTTGGTGCAGATGACCCGCAAGCGCATCGGCCAGGGTCTGGTCGAGGCGTTCTCCGAGGAATGCCCGACCTGCAAGGGCCGTGGTTTCATCCTGCATGATCAGCCGACCGTTTCGGCCGACTACGACGATCCCTACGCGCTTCGCGGTGGCGACCCGTTCGTCAAAACCAACAAGCACGGTCGCGGCACCGCTCCCGCTCCCGAACCGGCTGGTTCCAGCGCCGACGTCAAAGCCAAACTGGCTCAGATTGCCGCCGCTGCCGTCGCTGCCAACAACACGGCGGAAGAGTAAGCGGAAGAGTAACAGGTGTGTCGTGCTTGACACGCGGGCAAAAATCATTTGATTTAGTCCGCATGGTGGTGTAGATTCGAAACTCGGTGTCTGACCGCAAGCTCGGTGCGTGTTAGGCAAGGTAGCTTTCCAAAACATAAAAGGAACGATAATGTACGCGATTGTGAAGGCCGGTGGCCATCAGGAAAAGGTCGAGGTTGGCGACGTCATCCTCGTGAACCGTCTCGACGCTAAGAAGGGCGATACCGTGGAATTCCCGGTCTCCCTCGTTGTCGATGGTGACAAGGTCACCCTTGCCGCCGCCGATCTGGCCAAGGTGTCCGTCAAGGCTGAGGTTGTGAACGACGAAGCCAAGGGCCCGAAGATTAGCATCCAGAAGTACAAGAACAAGACTGGTGTTGCTCGCCGTAAGGGTCATCGCCAGAAGCTGACTATCGTCAAGATCACGGCGATTGCCTGAGTTATAGAAAGGACCATGAATCATGGCACATAAGAAGGGTGCGTCCAGCTCTCGCAACGGTCGCGATTCTAACCCGCAATACCTCGGCGTGAAGAAGTTCGGCGGCGAAGCCGTCGTGGCCGGCAACATCATCGTTCGCCAGCGTGGCACCAACTTCCACCCGGGCCACAACGTCGGCATGGGCAAGGATCACACGCTGTTCGCCCTCACCGATGGCTCCGTGAAGTTCGGTGTGCGTCGCGACCGCAAGGTTGTCGACGTCATCGCCTGAGCGATATAGCGTCAAGCTTTTTTCAAGCCGCGCCCGTAAGGACGCGGCTTTTTTGTAAGGTAATCAATATGAGTGATTTTGTGGATCGAGTAACCGTCCATGTCAAGGGCGGCGATGGGGGCAACGGTTCGGCCGGCATCCGTCGTGAGAAATACAAGCCGTTGGCCGGCCCGAACGGTGGCAATGGCGGCGACGGTGGTTCCGTGGTGTTCGTGGCCGACCGTAACGCCACCAGCCTGCTCGACTATCGTTTCATGCCGCATCGTGTCGCCGGCAGCGGCACCATGGGTTTGGGCGACAATAAGGACGGCTCCAAGGGCGAGGACCTGATTCTGCCCGTGCCCTGCGGCACCGTCGTCTTTGAGGCGCGCGGCGAACAGGGCAAAGCCAAGCATCCCGGCGCGCAGCTCGCCGACCTGCGCCACGAGGGCGACCGCTGCGTCGTCGCCCAAGGCGGTGCCGGCGGCCTCGGCAACATCGCCCTGGCTAACAAGACCCGCCGCGCCCCCGGCTTCGCCCTGCTCGGCGAACTCGGTGAAGAGCGCGACGTGATTTTGGAATTGAAGTCCATCGCCGACGTGGCGTTGGTCGGTTTCCCCTCGGCCGGAAAGTCGTCCCTGATTGCGGCGATGAGTTCCGCCAAGCCGAAGATCGCCGACTACCCGTTCACCACGCTGGTGCCGAATCTCGGCGTCGTTATCGCCGGCGACTCTCGATACACCATCGCCGACGTGCCGGGCCTGATTCCGGGCGCCTCCGAAGGCAAGGGCCTGGGACTGGAGTTCCTGCGCCACATCGAACGTACCGAAATCATCGCCCATGTGATCGATTGCGCCACGCTTGAACCGGACCGCGACCCGATGTCCGACTACCACGCGCTGGAAAACGAGTTGGCGCTCTACGCCGACAAGCTCGAGCTGCCGTTGGGTGCCATCCCGATTCCCGAACGCCCGCGCATCGTGATTCTGAACAAGATCGATGTGCCCGAGGCCAAGGAATTGGCTGAGTTCGTGCGTCCGGAGTTCGAGAAACTCGGGCTGAAGGTCTTTGAGATCTCCACTGCCTCGCACGAGGGTCTAAAGGAGCTCAACTTCGCGTTGTCTGCGCTGGTGCACGAGATGCGTGAGGAAGTGGCCAACCGCGAGCAGGCCGAAGAGGAGGCTCGCGTGGTCATCAAGCCATTGGAGACCAAGGGCCGCCGTCCGCGTCGTGCTGACGAGGGCGGCAGTGCGCTTGAGTTCACGGTCGAGCGCCGCGAACTCGGCAATGGCGAAGTGTTCTTCGAGGTGCGTGGCGTCAAGCCGGAGCGCTGGGTCATGCAGACCAACTTCGACAACGACGAGGCCGTGGGCTACCTGGCTGACCGCTTGGCCAAGCTGGGCGTGGAGGACGAGCTGCGCCGCAAGGGTGCTCACCCCGGCGACGAAGTGCGCATCGGTCGTGGTGCCCGTATGGTCGAATTCGATTGGGATCCGACCATCTCCGCTGGTGCCGAAATGCTCGACGGCTCCAACCTCGGTGCCCGAGGCAAGGATCTGCGTCTCGAAGAGCTGGACCCGCGCACGCACCGCCGCTCCAACGCCGAACGTCGTGCCCAATACCACGAGATGATGGACGCCCGTGCCGCCGTGCGCGACGCGATGATGGCCGAACGCAAGGCCGGCCACTGGGCCGACCCGACCGTTGACGACGATCGCCATGACGAAACCAGCCTGTTCGGCCACGGTGAGTCCAGCGAAGATGGTGAAACCGAGGAATAAATGAGCACTCCGAGTCAGGCCGAGGTGCGGCGCATGATCGCCGCAGCCGGAACCATTGTCGTGAAAGTCGGCTCCAGCTCGCTGACCCAGCCGAGCGGTCACCTCGACCCGGACAAGCTCGACGCGTTGGCCGCGGCCTTGGCTCAGGTCCGATTGATGGGCGGACGTGTGGTGCTGGTCTCGTCCGGTGCTATCGCCGCCGGTTTCGGGCCTCTGGGCTTTGACTCGCGGCCGGTGGACGTGGCCACTCAGCAGGCCACCGCAGCCGTCGGCCAAGGGCTACTGATGGCCCGCTACGAGACTGCGTTCGGTCGATTCGGTATTCGCGTCGGCCAGATTCTGATCACTGCCGAAGATACGATTCGTGCCACCCAGTACCGCAATGTGGAACGCACGCTGGACCGTCTGCTTGACCTCGGCGTGGTGCCGATCATCAACGAAAACGATTCGTTGGCCTCGAACGAGATTCGCTTCGGCGACAACGATCGACTCTCCGCGTTGGTGGCCAACCTGGTGCGGGCCGAAGCCTTGGTGCTACTGACCGACGTGGACGCGCTGTACACTGCGCCGCCCTCGCAGCCCGGCTCCCGCCGTGTGGAATATGTGCCCAACGTGATTGATGCGCTGGGCGACATCCAAGTCTCCGGCTCCGGCTCCAAGGTCGGCACCGGCGGCATGGTCACCAAACTCGAGGCCGCGCGCGTGGCGGCCGTCTCGGGCATCCCCACGGTACTCACCTGCGCCTCGAACGCGGGCCCTGCGATGATGGGCGATCCGGTGGGCACCGTGTTCGCACCGGTTAAGGCCCGCGGCTCCTCACGCCGTCTGTGGATCGGCTTCGCCGCCGACCCGCGCGGCACGATTGTGGTCGATGCGGGTGCCGGCCAGGCGATTCGCGGCGGGCGTGCCTCGCTGCTGGCGGCCGGCGCGCTCGAAGTACATGGCGATTTTTCCGCCGGCGATCCGGTCTGGATCGATGCCGAAAGCGGTGAACACCTGGCCCGAGGCCTCGCCGGCTTCGATTCCGAAGAAATTCCGCAGATGCTCGGGCGTAACACCGCCCAACTCAAGCGTTTCCTCGGCCCCCAGTACGCCCACCCACTGGTTCATCGCGACAATCTCGTGCTCGTGTGACTGATGGAATCTGTCACACGACAGATTCCATCACCATAGTGCGGCTCTGGCGATTTTTCGTGCTGTAGGTTTAGCATGGGAGCCATGACTATGGCGCAATGGCAGACTCTTTCCGACCGTATCAACACTGTGGCACCGAGCGCTACGCTCGCCGTCGATTCCAAGGCCAAGGCCATGAAGGCCGCCGGACTTGACGTTGTCGGCTTCGGCGCAGGTGAACCGAATTTCCCGACCCCCGCAAACGTGGTCAAGGCTGCGGCAGATGCCTGCCTTGACCCGAAGAATTACAAGTACACGCCTACGCCGGGCCTGCCCGAGCTGCGCGAAGCGATTGCGGCTAAGATGCTGCGCGATTCCGGCTATGAGGTCAATGCCGATCAGGTCGTGGTGACCAACGGCGGCAAGCAGGCCGTGTATGAATCCTTCCAGATCTTGCTCAACGATGGCGATGAGGTCATCATTCCCGCTCCGTACTGGACCAGCTACCCCGAGGCTGTGAAGCTTGCCGGTGGTGTGCCGGTCGAAGTATTCGCCGGTGCCGACGTGAACTTCGAGCCCTCGCTTGAGGCGCTGGAAGCGGCCCGTACCGAGCATACGAAGGCAATCATCGTCAACTCCCCGAACAACCCGACCGGAGCCGTCTGGAAGCCGGAAACCGTGGAAGCGATCGGTCGTTGGGCCGTCGAGCACCACATTTGGGTTATCTCCGACGAGATCTACGAGCACCTGAACTATGACGATGCGCACACCACCTACATCGGTGCCGCCGTGCCGGAATGCCGCGGGCAGTTGCTGGTGCTGAACGGCGTGGCCAAGACCTATGCGATGCCGGGCTGGCGTGTCGGCTGGATGGTCGCTCCGCTTGAGGTGGCCAAGGCCGCCGCCAAGCTGCAGGGTCATATGACCTCCAATGTGGCCAACATCTCCCAGCGTGCTGCTTTGGCTGCTGTGGCCGGCCCGCTGGATGAGGTGCACGAGATGCGTAAGGCCTTCGACGCGCGCCGCCGTGCGATTGTGACCGCCTTGAACGATATCGAGGGCGTCAACTGCCCGACTCCGACCGGCGCGTTCTACGCTTTTGCGGACATCACCGCTTTGCTTGGCAAGCCGCTGGGTCCCAAGGGCACAGTGTCCGATACGTCCGCTGACTTTGCCGCTGCACTGTTGGATGAGGCCCACGTGGCCGCCGTCCCCGGCGAGGCCTTTGGTGCTCCCGGTTACCTGCGTTTCTCCTACGCACTGGCCGACGAAGACCTAGCCGAAGGCATGCGTCGATTCAAGGAATGGGCTAACTGAGAAGAGTCGCGTGCCACGCGCGCGACACGCGATTTGCGATAATCCACCGGAGCCGTTACTATAACGACTTGGCGGTTTCGCCGTGGCGAAGCGTTCTCTACGGAACGCACGCCGAGGTGGATTTTCACCTAGGGAAGTGGCGCAATTGGTAGCGCAACGGTCTCCAAAACCGTAGGTTGTGGGTTCGAGTCCCGCCTTCCCTGCCAAGTTTCTAATAATCAAGCAGCTGACGCGAGGTACGGAATGGCTAAGACGAGCAAGAGTGAAAAGGCAGTCAAGCCGAATGTCTTCATGCGTATCGGTCTGTTCATCAAGCAGATCATCGACGAGCTTCGCAAGGTCGTGACCCCTACCGCCAAGGAACTGTTCTTCTGGTCTCTGGCCGTATTCATCTTCGTGCTGCTGCTGATGGCCCTCGTGACTGGCATGGACTTCGGTCTAGGCAAGGCCACGCTGTGGGTGTTCGGCTGATCCGCACAACCTAAGGTGAATAACAACGCATGAGTGATGAACTGAATCTCGAGAACCTCGACGCCGTCCCGGCTGAGGAGCCTGTTGTCGAGGCTTCCGAAGCTGCTGCCGATGAGGCAGCTGCCCCGGTCGAACCGGTCGCTGACCTTTCCGCAGAATCTGACGCATCCGTCGACAATGCAGATGTTGAGTCCGACGCTCCGGCGGCGACTGAATCCGCTCCCGTTGCTTCCACTCAGACCGAGACCGTTTCTCTGGATGAGGACGAGGAAGAAGTCAACGAATCCGAGCAGGCCGAGGAGACCGATGCCGGTCAGCAGGCCGTTGACGAATTCTCCAAGTCCCTGCGTTCCCTTGATGGCAAGTGGTACGTGCTGCACACCTACTCCGGCTACGAGAAGCGCGTGAAGACCAACATCGAGTCCCGCGTCGCCTCCTTCGGCATGGAAGACCAGATCTTCCAGGTCGAGGTGCCGATGGAAGAAGTCGAGAAGCACACCGAGAAGGGCAAGAAGGTCATCACCCGCGTGCGTGTTCCTGGCTACGTGCTGATTCGTATGTGGCCGGATGAGAACGCCCGCCGTATCGTTCGTGAGACCGAAGGCGTGACCGGCTTCGTTGGCCCGACCAAGGATCCGGCGCCGCTCTCCCGCAAGGAAGTCGTGGCGATGATGGCTCCGATGATTGCTTCCGAGGCACTCAAGGCCGCCGGCGACAAGCCCGCCGCCGCCAAGAAGCGCAGGGTCGAGGTCTCCTACGCCGTTGGCGATCAGGTCACCGTCACCGATGGGCCTTTCGCCACCATGGCCGCCGTTGTTTCCGACGTGGAGCCCACCACTCAGAAGCTCACCGTGCTCGTGTCCATCTTCGGCCGTGATACGCCGGTGGAGCTTGGCTTCCACCAGGTTCAGAAGCTAGATTAACTCCCAAACTTTGCAGAGCCCGACCATCGTGGTCGGGCTTTTTGTGTTGTCCGGGTGGATTTGCATAATAGGAAAGCTTGTGTCTGGAGAGGAGACTCGCTAGCACAGCACAGCAATATAAGTTGCGGGAGGAGACCGACCACAGGCCGATTGCCTACAGCATGCACGGATAAATAATGAGTCAAGACCGAGCATGATGGCAGACAGCCGAACCTGAGGACGGCGACCATTCGAACCGCGTTATAGAAAGAAGAACCATAATATGGCTCCCAAGAAGAAAGTCTCGGCGCTGATCAAGCTCCAGATCCAGGCTGGCAAGGCCAACCCGGCCCCGCCGCTGGGCCCGGCTCTGGGTTCGCATGGCGTGAACATCATGGACTTCTGCAAGGCATACAATGCCCAGACGCAGGACAAGATGGGTCAGGTCATCCCTGTCGAGATCACCGTTTACGAAGATCGTTCCTTCACCTTCGTGCTCAAGACCCCGCCGGCTGCAGCTCTGCTGAAGAAGGCCGCTGGCGTTGAGAAGGGCACCGAGAACCCGCTGACCCACAAGGTCGGCTCTGTCACCAAGGCGCAGGTTCGCGAAATCGCCGAGATCAAGATGGAAGATCTGTCTGCTCGCGATATCGAGGCCGGCATGAAGATCATCGAGGGCACCGCTCGCTCGATGGGCATCACGGTTACGGACTGATAAGGAGAAGGACAGATGGTAAAGCGTTCCAAGAAGTACCGCGAAGCCGCTGAGCGCGTCGATCGCAACAACCTCTACACCGCCAACGAGGCCATCGCTCTGCTCAAGAGCATGCCCTCCTACAACTTCGACCAGACCGTCGAGGCTGTGTTCCGTCTGAGCGTTGACCCGCGTAAGGCCGACCAGCTCGTGCGTGGTACCGTCAACCTGCCTCACGGCACTGGTAAGACCGCCAAGGTCCTCGTGTTCGCCCGTGGCCCGAAGGCTACCGAGGCTACCGAGGCTGGCGCCGACATCGTCGGTGATGACGACCTGATTGCAAAGGTTCAGGGCGGCTTCCTCGACTTCGACGCCGTGGTTGCTACTCCGGACATGATGGGCAAGGTCGGCCGTCTGGGCCGTGTGCTCGGTCCGCGTGGCCTGATGCCGAACCCCAAGACCGGCACCGTGACCATGGATGTCACCAAGGCTGTCAAGGACATCAAGGGCGGCAAGATCGAGTTCCGTGTCGACAAGAACGGCAACCTGAGCTTCCTCATCGGCAAGATGAGCTTCGATGAGTCCGCTCTGGACGAGAACTTCAAGGCTGTGGCCGACGAAGTCAAGCGTCTGAAGCCGT
>OGCN01002874.1_pt1 | contig 17716 bp, 10 predicted proteins | sample 1570181 | NCBI WGS metagenome assembly OGCN01 (sample SAMEA4370584, study PRJEB24528) | human gut metagenome | reverse complement strand
AACGCGTGAACCGTTGGAAATCCAACGTTCCATCGGCGTGTCGAAACTTGACAAACCAGGCCCGACCAACCCCGCAACCACCGAAACCATCCCCGCAATCGCCCATTCCATCCCCGCAAATCCGCAATCGCATCCGCATTTTGTAACCGCAAAACGGCGTTACGGGTAACAAAAGCCGGAAGGGAAAGCCAAAACGGGACGGTCACGGGAAGAAGAACCAGGAAACTGCGACACGAATCGCAAATGCTACCAGCGGCGCCCGCAATGCTTGCCACCGATGCCAGACTTGCCATTCGCACCCCACGGACCGCGGCCTTCGCCATGCAATACACCCAAGTGATGTTTCATGGCAACCAGCATGATATGCGTATCTTCCAAACCGAGGTGACGTTCCGACTTGCTCTCGTCAAGCGCACCCTGGCGTTTGGCGTACGCGTCCAACGTGTTATTGCCGTACGGATGCTCGTCGTCCGGAATTGACCCTTCATCCCAACGGCGGCTCATCGGCAACGTGTCGATAATCGTAATCTTGCCCGCACGGTAGCTTTCCGCATATCCAGCCACATTCAACATGAAGAAGCTATGTTCGAAACGAGCGTTGTGCGCTACGTACGGTTGCTGCTCCAATCGCTGCAGCAAACCGATTTGAGCCTCCGGCCACTCATCGAACAGGCGGAAGCCGGACGCACGATCACGTACATCGATACCGGTCAAATCGAGAATCAGCGGATTACCGAGCGTCGCGTTCTCGGCAGGAACGCCGAACGACAGACGCGACTGACCATACGCATCGCCCGTTTCGTAATAACTCTGCTCGTATTGGTATCCAGTAGGTGCGGCAGCAGGGCGAGGGGAAATCATGTTCATATATTCAAAGCCGACGTCGATGATGTACACACGCGCCGGGTCAGTACCGGTGGTTTCGATGTCGATTCCCATGACATTGTCCACATCGCGTCCAGGAAGATAAGCGTCACGCCAATCCGATTTGCGGTATTCAGCCATCCGACGCAACTGCGCCGCTTCAGCGGATTTCGTTTCCGAACCGTAATCAAACAACGTGGAGCCGCCCGGACTGGTTACTCCACTCAGGTTCGCACGCGACATGGCATAGTCACTGGCTCGCTTCTGACTTTTCTCTGCGGCACGACGGGCGGCGCGGCCGTTAACGATGTCAGCGGTTCGATCCTGAATATCATCCAACGCCACTCCCTCGGAAGCCAAAGCCGAACCGGGCAGCAGCACCGGAACCGTCACGCGCTCACGTCGTTCCTCGGTGACCGTCCACAATCCCATCGCCACGCCAATCTGTCGCAGAACAGCGATTTCGTCGCACAACCGACGGTTCGCGTAAGCAAGCGCGCGCGGCAGCCGATAGGAAGCGATAAGTCGGTCGTAATCCATCATGAACGTGCTGTTGCACTGCGCGATGGTCGGTTCGAGCCGATCTCGAATCGCAAGATCATCTTTCAACAGGGCGTGCAGCTGCGGGGCGGAAAGTTGCGGCGACGAGGACCGCAGCATTGCCAACAAATCAACGTGCTGTCTTGTGGCGGCACCAATGCCGTTACGCAGGTCAAGGGAAGACACCCATCGCCAGTCGATCGGCTGGTTGTCGGCGTCATTCGGCATCGATGCCGACCATTGTTCGATGTCCTGCTTCGCGTCATCCAGCCAGGAAAGATTCATCGTCGATTCGTTCATACCTGCCCATCGTAGCCGATACCCACCTTCAGCGTGTAAGAATGTGCAACAAACCAACGTGCGCATTCCTCTTTGTGAGAACACAACCATGCGAGTTCGAATGACGGTGTTCATTACGAAACCGCGCGCGGATACCTCCGTGCGAAGCGGTTGCCATACGAATTTTCACATAGCGCAAATGTGACCATTTCCCAGCAAAAATCCAGAATCGACTTTCATTTTTGAATCCCGGAACGCAATAAACGTTCCAAATCAACGAAAGGAACTGCAATGTCAGAAACACATTCCACCACTGAAAACAACAATTCGCATTGCTGCGACAACACCTGCGGCAATGCCGACGACCGCGTTGTTCCTGACAGCGTGGAAATCAATCCGCTGTTCGCCCGTCCGAAGGAAGCCCAGGCGTTCTCGAAATTTACCATTCCACAGAAGAGTAGTCTGCCGGAAACCGCCTACCAAGTGGTGCATGACGAGGCCATGCTGGATGGCAACGCGCGACTCAATCTTGCAACTTTTGTGAGCACGTGGATGGACGATCATGCGAACCGCCTGTACATGGAGGCGGCCGACAAGAACATGATCGACAAAGACGAGTACCCGAAAACCGCCGAAGTCGAATCGCGCTGCTGGCACATGCTCGCCGATCTATGGCATGCGCCCGATCCAATGAATGCCATCGGAACCTCCACCATCGGCTCGTCGGAAGCTTGCATGCTGGGCGGACTCGCGTTGAAGCGCCGTTGGAAGGAAGCCCGCGAAAAGGCCGACCTGCCGACCGATCATCCGAATCTGGTGATGAGCAGCGCCGTGCAGGTGTGCTGGGAGAAGTTCTGCAACTATTTCGACGTGGAACCACGCTATGTGCCGATTTCCGAGGACCACAAAGTGCTCGACGGCCATGATCTCGACAAGTATGTCGATGAGAACACCATCGGCGTGGTGGCCATCATGGGCGTGACCTATACGGGTATGTATGAGCCGGTCGAACAGATCAGCGAAGCACTGGACCGCATCGAGGAGCGCACCGGACTTGATGTGCGCATCCATGTGGACGGCGCTTCGGGAGGTATGATCGCACCATTCATCCAGCCGGACCTCGCATGGGACTTCCGCGTCAAGCGCGTTTACTCCATCAGCACCTCCGGTCACAAGTACGGTCTGGTCTACCCCGGTTTGGGATGGGTCGTATGGCGCGAAACCGCTGACCTGCCGGAAAGCCTTATTTTCAAGGTGAGTTATCTCGGCGGCGAAATGCCGACTTTCGCACTGAACTTCTCCCGTCCGGGCGCACAGGTACTGCTGCAGTACTACATGTTCCTGCGTTTGGGATTCGACGGGTATCGAAGGGTGCAGCAGACTTCGCATGATGTGGCGAAATATCTGTCGGGCGAGATCGAGCAGATGGATGATTTTACGCTGTGGAACGACGGTTCCGACATTCCGGTGTTCGCATGGATGCTCAACGACAAGCCGGATCGCAAGTGGAATCTGTACGATCTGCAGGATCGGCTGCGCATGAAGGGATGGCTGGTGCCGGCTTATCCGATGCCGGTGGATCTGACGCAGGTGACCGTGCAGCGCATTGTGGTGCGTAACGGTTTCAGCCACGATATGGCCGAAGCGTTCATCAAGGATCTGAAGTCATGTGTGAAATATCTGGACGGACTGCGCTCACCAATGCCAAGCGAGGCTCGTGCATCCGGATTCCACCACTGATATTTCGCGGTCATTCCACGAATTCCATCGTTTCCCGCATTAAGGAAATTCATGTTCATTCCCACAACGATTATGTTTACGAAAGCTGGCTGCAATGACAGTTCATATGAAAAAGCCGCTTGCTGTGGTAGCGCACGATGCAAGCGCAGCTGCACATCCCGGGTCCGCACGTTCCACGACGAACGCTGCGACGGCACCGACAACAACGCCACGCAATCCGTCTGCCGTCGCAGGAAACCGCAATCGTACGGGCATACCTGCGCATGCCGGGGCGAATAGAGGGAACGGCGCTGACGGGCACGGCGCAATCGCAAGCACGGCAACCGTTGCCAATAAAACCGGCAAAACCATGATGACAGTCAGCCAACTGGCGATGTTGACCGTGGTGGCGGTGGCCTCGCTACGCTCTCTGCCGGCCATGGCCGATTATGGTCTCGCTTCCATTCTGCTGTATCTCATTCCGGCGGTCGTTTTCCTGGTGCCGACCGCGCTGGTGGCTGCCGAACTGGCCACCGGATGGAAAGGTGGCGTGTACGTGTGGGTGCGTGAGGCGTTCGGCAATCGCATCGGATTTCTCGCCATTTGGCTGCAGTGGATTCAGAATGTGGTGTGGTATCCGATACAGATTGCGTTCATCGCCGTCAGCCTGTCGTATGTGTTCGGCATGGGTGGCTTGGGCAATAATGGCGTATATGTGGCCGCGGTGATCATCGTGTTGTATTGGGCAAGCACGATGGTGGCGTTGCGCGGCGGCAATCTGTTCGCCAAGGTCGGGTCGATTTCGGGACTTATCGGCACGCTGTTTCCTGCGTTGCTGCTTATCGTCTTCGGCATTATCTGGCTGGCGATCGGTAAGCCAGTGCAGACCTCCCTGCACGCATCCGCGCTGCTTCCGCCGTGGACGGGCATCGCGTCGATTGTGCTAATCGTATCCAATGTGCTCGCCTACGCGGGTATGGAGGTCAATGCCGTGCATGCCAACGACTTGGAGCATCCGGGACGTCAATTCCCACGCGCCATTGCACTAGCGACCGCGCTGATTCTGCTGGTACTTGTGCTGCCGACTTTGGCAATCGCCTTTGCTGTGCCGCATCGTGAGCTGGGGCTCATCGACGGCATCAATCTGGCATTCAGGGAGTTCTTCGACCATTTTGGCATGGGTTGGGGCACTCCGGTGATTTCGCTGCTCATCGCGCTAGGCGCGTTCGCTTCCGTGGTGGCTTGGATAGCTGGTCCTTCTCGCGGTTTGCTAGCGGCCGCCCGCACGGGACTGATGCCTCCCGCGCTGCAGAAGCGCAATGCCCACGACGTGCAGGAAGGCATTCTGATTCCGCAAGGCATTATCGTGACCGTGCTGGCGTTGCTGTTCGTGTTGATCCCCAATGGCAACACGGCTTTCGCGACGCTGGTGGATATGGCGACCGCGCTGTATCTGGTGATGTACATGTTGATGTTTGCCGCCGCGATTCGTCTGCGCAACACCCATCCAGAAGTCCGCCGCACGTATCGAGTTCCTGCGATTCGGTTGGTCGCGGGCGTCGGTTTCGTCGCTTCCGCCGCGGCATTCGTGTTGACTTTCGTGAGACCGGCTGGTTTCACCGGTTTGGATAGCGTTTCATATGCGATTCTTGTGGCTGTAGTCGTGCTTGTGCTCGGTTTACCGCCGCTGGTGTTGTATGGAATGCGCAAGCCTGGCTGGGATCTGCGTTCGGATGCCGAGCGGAACACGGATACGTACGATGTGCTAGTGAATCCGGAATACTGAAATATTGGAATATTTGGAATACTCATGTTTCGAACATTCCAATAATCCCGAATATGATGAATGCCTCCCAAGTGTTCGCCTGGGAGGCATTCATCGTTCTTGTCTCGTTCGTTTACGCGATTACAGTTCGAAGCCGAGTTCGGCCGCCGCTTCGGTCGGTACCGGATCCTCGCACCAGAAATCCTCAAGGTTCTCATTGGTGGTCAGGCTTCGGATTTCGGCCTGGTCGATGTACAGTTCACCGCTCAAATGGTCGGTTTCATGCTGGAAGATGCGGGCCGGCCAGCCGTGCAGATGTTCCTCATGCTTGTTGCCGTCCTCATCCTGCCAACGGGCGGTGATGTCAAGCCAACGCTTGCGTACGGCCTGGTAACCGTCGAAGCTCAGGCAGCCTTCGTAGAAGCTGCGGGTTTCGGTGCCGATCGGCTCGTAGCTGGGGTTGATGATGGCGTGGAAGGGGAATTCCGCGGCTTCGCGCGGATCGCCATCGTCGCCTTCGCATACGTGGTCTTCGACGACGGCCAAAGCCAGACCGAGACCGATCTGGGTGGCTGCGAGGCCCACGCCCGGCGCTTCCAGCATGGTGGTGCGCATGGTGTCGATGAGCTTGTCAAGCGTTTTGCGGCTCAACTGGCCGTCGTAGGCGATGGTCTGCTGGCGTAATACCGGTTCGCCGGCCTGCACGATCGGCATGATTTTCTCTTTGCCGCCGGTTTTGATGAGCTTTTCGACCTCGCGGTTGAGTTCGAGGTCCACTTTCGAGTTGTGTCCGAACATGGGGCATATCTCCTTGCGGGCTCTTACAGGGTGAGTTCGTCGGCGACGACCTTGGCGAGGCGATCGCACACTTCGTCTGCCTGCTGCTGGGTTTCGGCTTCGGCCATGACGCGCACGAGCGGCTCGGTGCCGGACGGACGCAGCAGCACGCGGCCAGTGTCGCCCAGCAGCTTCTCTTCGCGTTCCACCGCGGCCTGCACCTTGGCGTTGGTCTTGGCGGCCATCTTGTCCACGTTCGGCACGTTGATGAGCGTCTGCGGCAGCTGCGGGAAGTCGGCGGCCAGTTCCTTCAGGCTCTTACCGGATTTGACGACCTCGTTGCACAGGGTGAGCGCGGTCAGGGTGCCGTCGCCGGTGGTGGCGAATTCACGGTTGATCACGTGGCCGGACTGCTCGCCGCCGAGCGAATAATCGCCTCGCAGCATCTCTTCAAGCACGTAACGGTCGCCCACGTTGGTCTGCACGGTCTTGATGCCCATGGAACGCAGGGCCAACTTCAGACCGAGATTGCTCATCACCGTCACGACGAGGGTGTCATGGTTGAGCTTGCCCGCGTTCTTCTTGGCGCGTGCCAGAATGCCCATGATCTGATCGCCGTTGACCATGTTGCCATCCTCATCCACGGCAAGGCAACGGTCGGCATCGCCATCGAAGGCAACGCCCATGACGGCGCCGGAGGCCTTGACCATGGCCTGCAGCTGCTCAGGATGGGTGGAGCCGGCGTTCTTGTTGATGTTGTAGCCGTCCGGCGACGCGTTGATGACGGTCACGTCGGCGCCGGCGCGGCGCAAGGCTTCCGGAGCGACCACGGACGTGGCGCCGTTCGCGCAGTCGGCCACGATCTTCAGGCCCTTCAGCGGCGTCGGCTGCGACTTGTCCGGACCGACCGGCGCGATGGCGGAAACCAGATGGTCGATGTACAGGTTGGTTGCGGTGGCGGTGTCATGGCTGACACGACCCACGCCGGCGCCGGTAGGACGATCCCAATCCTGGCCGAGCACCGCTTCGATCTCGTCTTCCTTGGTGTCGGGCAGCTTGAAGCCGCCGCGGGCGAAGAACTTGATGCCGTTGTCGGGCATCGGATTGTGGGATGCGGAGATCACCGCGCCCATTTCCACGTTGAGCACGGACGTCAGGTATGCGACGCCCGGCGTCGGGATGATGCCGGCGTCGATCACGTCGAAGCCGCCGGCGGACATGCCAGCGGACAGTGCGGCGGCGAGGAAATCGCCGGAAACTCGTGTATCACGACCGATCAGCGCACGGCGACGGCTTTCGAATTCGCTCCGCTCGTCATCGCCCAGCACACGCACCGCGGCGTCACCCAAATCGAGCGCCAGCTGTGCCGTCAAATCCCTATTCGCCAATCCTCGAACGCCGTCGGTTCCGAACATACGTGGCATGAGTCTCAAATCCTCGCTATCTGCAAACGATATTTCCGTGACCTATCGTACTCAACCGTGCCGCCGAAACCAGCAGGTGACGACGCAATCGCATAACACTTCACAATTCAAAGCATTTCACGGCGCGCAATGCCCTTTTCGTGTCGCACGACTTTGCTTTCAAGGCGGAAAATCAAGTCGTGCGGCAACACTTGATAAAGAAATACCCCCTAACTATCATTTTCCGTTGAAAACCAGCAAAAAATAAGAGTTAGAGGGTATGAAAGCCAGCACGCTTGTCGCACAACTTTGAAAAATGCCTCCAAAATCAAAGTCGTGCGACGACATGACGGCTCTTAAGCGGGAACGTTCCTGTCGCCCCTGCTATCAGAGCGCGGCGTTGAAGTCGCGCACTTTCAGCGTGCGGTGAGAAGCCTCGACGTTGCCACGCACAATGCGCTGCAAGGCGTTGTCCGCGTCCTTATGGGAGGCGAGCCAGGCGTCGCCCAGCTCCACGAGCTTCGCCGGATCGGCATAGCCCGGATACAGGCCTTCGAGCAGCGCTTCCGCCATGTGGAAGGTCTTGTGCTCCCAAATCCAGTCGGCGACCTCGAAATACTTCTCGGCGTACGGTTCGGCCAAGTCGGCGCGCGGGGTGGCTGCGAAGCCACCGGCCACAGCCTCAAGCTGCATGTTGGTCAGCTCGTCGTTGTGCAGGGCCTCGTTCCAAGCCCATGCCTTCGCTTCGGCGGTACCGGCCACGGCGCGTGCGCCATAGGCGAACTCACGGTTCTCGGTGGTTTCGCGCTTGGCCAGTTCGGCGTCGATTCCCGCCTGGTCGATCGCGTTGACGGTGCTCAGCGCGTTGATGATGGTCCAGCGGAAGTTGTTGTCGATTTCCAGACCGTCGAATGCCACGGAACCGTCGAGCAGGCCCTTCGCGTTGGCGACGAACGCCTCGTCGCCCGGCTCGCCGTAGCCCAGGTAGGCGGTGACGAGCTGGAACTGTTCGTCGGAGCCGGCCTTGGCCTGACCCGCCAGCTTGAACAGTTCGGCGGCCACATGCTTCACGATCTCGGCACGCTCTGCCGGAGCGGTGTAATGCCATGCGGTGGTGCTGACCTGTGCCAGCGCGTAACGGAAGGTGGTGGACTCGTGTTCGGTGGCGAGCGCGGCCAGCGAGGTGTCGATGAACTGGCGTGCCGGCAGTTCGCCGTCGCGGGTCATGTCCCACAGGGCGAGCCAGATCACGGAACGGGCGAGCGCGTCGTCGAAGCGGTACAGGTTGCTTGTCGCGAATGCGAGGCTCTTGTCGTCGAAACGCAGCTTCGTGTAGGTCAGGTCGTCGTCGTTCACCAGAATCAGCGACGGACGTGCCTTGCCCGCGGCCGCGTCGACGACCGTCAGTTCGCCGTCGACGTCCAGTTCGAAACGGTCGGTGCGCACGATCTTGCCGGTTTCCGGATCCTCGTTGTAGAAGCCGACGGCGAGACGGTGGGCGCGCAGCACGGGATGCTCGGCCGGAGCGGTCTGGCGCAGGGCGAGACGCTTGATGGTGCCGTCCTCGTTCTCTTCGACTTCGGTGGCGATGGTGTTGATGCCGGATTCCTCAAGCCACTGGGCGCTCCACGCCTTCAGGTCGCGGCCGGAAGTGAGTTCCAGTTCGGCGAGCAGGTCGGCGAGGGTGGCGTTGGAGTAGGCGTGCTTGTTGAGGTAGTTGTTGATGCCCTTGAAGAACTTCTCACGGCCCACGTAGTACACGAGCTGCTTCAGCACGGAGGCGCCCTTGGCGTAGGTGATGCCGTCGAAGTTGACGTAGGTGTCGTTGAGGTCGTTGATCGGGGCGACGATCGGGTGGGTGGTGCTCAGCTGGTCCTGACGCAGCGCCCAGCTCTTTTCGCCGGAGCTGAAGGTTGCCCAGGCGTCCTTCCATTCGGTGGCTTCGGCGGTGGCGAGGGTGGACGTGAACTCGGCGAAGGATTCGTTGAGCCACAGGTCGTTCCACCACTTCATGGTCACGTAGTCGCCGAACCACATGTGGGCGAGCTCGTGCAGCACGGTGACCACACGGCGTTCCGCATAGGCGTCGGTGACCTTGGATTCGAACACGTACTGGTCGCGGATGGTGACCATGCCGATGTTCTCCATGGCGCCGGCGTTGTATTCCGGCACGTAGATCTGGTCGAACTTGGCGTACGGGTACGGCACGCCCCAGGTCTTGGCGTAGAAGGCGAAGCCTTTCTTGGTGATGTCGAACAGGTAGTCGACGTCCTTGCTGAAGGCCTTGGCGAGCGCCTGGCGGCAGTACATGGCCATCGGCACGGTGCGGCCGTCCTCATTGGCGTATTCGGTGTGCCATTCGGCGTACGGTCCGGCGCAGATGGCGGTGAGGTAGGAGCTCATGGTCGGGGTCAGCTCGAACACCCACAGCTTGGTGGTTTCGGCGGCGTGATCGCCGAGCGTGCCTTCCTCGGTGACGGTTTCGTTGTCGGTCACGGAGGAGGTGGGCATGTTGGACGTGACGATCCAGGATTTGGCGGCGAGCACGGAGAAGTCGAACACGGCCTTCAGATCAGGCTGGTCGAACACGGCGTAGACACGGCGGGCGTCCGGCACTTCGAACTGGGTATACAGGTAGACGTTGCCGTCGGACGGGTCGACGCTGCGGTGCAGGCCTTCGCCGGTGTTGGAGTACTGGCACATCGCCTTGACGGTAACCTCGTTGTGCTCCTTGAGGCCCTTCAGCTCGATGCGGCTGTCCACGTACGCTTCAGCCGGGTCGAGGGTTTCACCGTTGAGGGTGATTTCGCTGACTTCGTTGGCGATGAGGTCAAGGAAGCTTGACTCCCCCGGCTTCGCGTCGAAGGTGATGGTGGTTTCGGAGCCGAAATCCTTGGCTCCGCGGGTCAGGTCAAGCTTGACCGTGTAATGGATTGGCGCGGCGATGATGCTTTTGCGTTCTTCCGCTTCGATTCGGGTGAGGTTTGCTCCTGGCATGTCACTCCTTCTTTCTGGTAACAGAAGGCGGCGCGATCAGTTGTGCCGATCACGTCGCCTTGATTCAATTTATGGTAAATTTACGGCTTATTTCGCGGCGTTCAGTCCCATCGCGTCGTCCACGTCCTGCGCGATGTCGGCGACGACGGGGACGATCATCGGCTTGCGGTGCAGCTGTCGTGCCACCCAGCCGCCGAGCGTGCGTCGCATGATCTGCTGCAGCTTGTAGGTGTCGCGCGTGCCCTGCATCATCGCGTCCTGCAGCTGCTCGACGATCTGGTGACGGACCTTGTCGAACTCGCTTTCGTCTTCCGCGACCGCGTTGAGGTAGATCTTCGGGCCGGTGATAACATCCGCGGTTTCGGTGTCGACGACCACGAAGCTGGACACGAAGCCTTCGGTGCCGAGGATGCGGCGCTTCTCGAGTTCTTCGTCGGTCAGTTCGCCGACGGAATCGCCATCGACGTAGACGTAGCCGCACGGCACGGAGCCAACGACCGCGGCCTGGCCGTGGTACAGGTCGACGACGTCGCCGTCTTCGGCCAGCACGACGTTCTGCGGATCGACGCCGGTCTTGACGGCGATCATGCCGTTGGCCACCAAGTGGCGGTTTTCGCCGTGGATAGGCATGGCGCACTTCGGCTTGACGATGTTGTACATGTACAGCAGCTCGCCTTCGTTGCAGTGGCCGGAGACGTGCACGGCGGCGTTGTCTCGGTTGACCACGCGGGCTCCGAGCTGCACGAGCTTGTTGATGACCTTGTAGACGCCATGCTCGTTACCTGGGATCAGGGAGCTGGCGAGGATCACCGTGTCGAACTCGTTGATGGTGATGTCGCGGTGGTTGCCGTCGGCGATGCGGCCGAGCGCGGCCATCGGCTCGCCCTGGGAGCCGGTGCACATGTAGACGAGCTTGTCGTCCTGCACGTCATGGGCCTGCTTCAGGTCGATGACGGTGTCCTCGGGCAGACGCAGGTAGCCCAGATCTGCTGCGATGGACATGTTGCGGACCATGGAACGTCCGACGAACACGACCTTGCGGCCGTACTTGTGGGCGGCGTCCACGACCTGCTGCACGCGGTGCACGTGGCTGGAGAAGCTGGCCACGATGATCTTGCGCGTGGCCTGTGCGAACGCCTGGTCGAGCGCCGGACCGATGGAGGTCTCCGGCTTGACGAAGCCCGGGACCTCGGCGTTGGTGGAGTCCATCATCAGGAGGTCCACGCCCTTTTCGCCGAGCTTGCCGAATTCCACCAGATCGGTGATGCGGTGGTCGAGCGGCAGCTGGTCGAGCTTGATGTCGCCGGTGTCGATGAGCGAGCCGGCGGGGGTCTGCACGAACACGGCGAGCGCGTCCGGAATGGAGTGCGTGACGTTCACGAATTCCAGGTTGAACGGGCCGACCTTGAGCTTGTCGCGTCCCTTGACCTCGACGAGCGTCGGGTTGATGCGGTGTTCCTTGCACTTGGCCTCAACGAAGGCGAGGGTGAGCTTGGAACCGATCAGCGGAATGTCCGGGCGGAGCTTGAGCAGGTACGGCACGCCACCGATGTGGTCTTCGTGGCCGTGGGTGAGCACGAGCGCCTCGACCTTGTCGAGACGGTCCTTGATGTAGTGGAAGTCAGGCAGGATGAGGTCCACGCCCGGCTGCTCCTCTTCCGGGAAGAGCACGCCGCAGTCGATGAGCAGGATATGCCCGTTGTATTCGACCACGTTCATGTTGCGGCCGATCTCACCCAGACCGCCGAGCGGCACGATACGCATGGAGCCCTTGCGGTACTTCGGCGGGGCGATCAGCACTTCGTCCTGCTGGGGCGCGGTGGATTGCGGCGCGGAATGCGACGGGCGACGGTTCGAACCGTTGCCGCCACGGGATCCACGGGAGCCGCCGTTGCGCGAGCCACCGTTGCCACGGCTGCGGGTGGAGGACTTGGCCTTCTTGATGGCGGTCTTCTCGGACTTCGCGGCCTTGGTGGTCTTGGATGCCTTGACTGCGGTTTCAGTGCGCTTGGCAGCCTTGCTGCCGCGCTTGTGTGTTGTTGTCTTTGTGGTTTCTTCTGTAGCCATTTCCTAGTTGGATTTCTATTACTAATTGTCTCCGCCTATGCGGAAACGAGGAATTTGGGTGCCTGCCGGCGTTCATGCGCGACAGGCCAGTCGCATCATGCGATTCGGTTCACAGCAGTCCCGCGGCGCGCATGCCCTTTTCCGCGCGCACGAGTTCCGCTTCGCCCGGACCGACGTTCGGCAGGCGCATTTCGGTGGAGTCGAGGATTCCACGCACCTTCAGCGAGGCTTTGGCCATCACGGCCTGGAAGCCATTGCCGTTCATCGCTTCGACGAGCGGCGCCAGCTGCACGGAGATGCGCTGCGCTTCGTGGATATCGCCACGATCGAACGCGTTGGCGAGGTCACGCATCGGACCGGCGGCCGCGTGCGCGATCACAGAGATGATGCCGACGGCGCCGACGGACAGGAACGGCAGGAACAGGCCGTCATCGCCCGAATACCAGGTCAGACCGGTCTCCATGCGCTTGCGCACCGCGCCTGCGATGTCGCCGGTGGCGTCCTTGACGGCCTTGACGTGGTCGAGTTCGGCCATACGACGGTAGGTTTCCAGCTGGATGTGCAGTCCGGTACGGCCCGGCACATCGTAGATGATGATCGGCTTGTCCGCGGAATCGTTGACCGCCTTGTAGTGGCGGAACACGCCTTCCTGCGACGGACGGGAGTAATACGGGGCGACCACGAGCACCGCGTCGGCGCCCGCCTCCTGGGTCTGCTCCACCATGCGCACGGTGTGCGCGGTGTCGTTGGAACCGGCGCCGGAAATGACCGGCACGTCCACGACTTCCTTGACGGCCTGAACCAGTTCGACCTTCTCCTCCATGTGGGTGGTCGGAGATTCGCCGGTGGTGCCGTTGACCACAAGACCGTCGGCACCATCCGCCACGAGCTGCCTCGCCAGCTGTTGCGCGGCTTCGAAATCTACGGCTCCGTCAGCCTTCATGGGGGTGACCATGGCCGGAAGGATACGTCCGAAGGGAGCAGGATCGAGCAGATGCATAGTACCGTCAGTCTTAGGGCTTGTCATACGGCTAACGGTACTTCCCTCTGCGGACGCTTTCGATTTCATGAGACGCGAAAAGTCACATTTTGGAAGGCCTGCCGACGATGACCGCGACGACGCACTGCAGGAAAGCGACGAACGTGAACACCATCAGCGGCACATGGTGGCCGCCAGTGGCCTGGACCAGCACGCCGAACATAAGCGGGCCGAGCGACGCGATCAGATAGCCGAACGACTGCGCGACGCCCGACAGCACCACGGTTTCGGCGCTGTCACGGCCGCGCAACGCGATCAATGCGAGCGCCACCACCAGGGACGCGCCTTGCGCGCAGCCGCCGACGAACGCCCATACCGGCATGAGATGCGGCAGCAGCAGCATGCCAAGGCCGGCGATCAGCATGGGAGCGCTGGCGGTAAGCGCCGCGCAGACCTGGTTGCCGCGCACGTTCATGAGCTTAGGAATGACCAAGCCGGAAAGGATGCCGATGCCTTGGAAGATGAACAGATGCACGCCGGCGGTGGAGGCATCGTAGCCGATGGACGCCGAGATGGACGGCATCCAGTTGGACATGGTGTAGAAGGCGGATGATTGCAGTCCCATGAAGGCCGTCACGTACCACGTCATCGGACGGCGCAGCACGCGGGTGAACACGCCATGCGACGATTGCGTGGAACATGCCGGTCGCTGTGCGGAATGCGGGTTTTGTGCGTTGGCCGTCGTGCTGCGATCGCCAATATCATCGATATCGCCAGTATCGCTGGTTTCGATGGTGCCGCCGGCGGAAGCGATAACGACTTTGCGATTGTGCAGGATACGCAACGCCCACAGCACGGCGACGACCAGCGGCGGCACACTCCAGAAGGCGAGTGACGCGCGCCAACCGCCCCACATCTGCGCGAGCGGCGCGGACAGCAATCCGGCTGTGGCGCTGCCGGCGGTGATGCAACCGGAATAGACGCCGGTCGCCATCGCGACATGGCCGGCATAGTCACGTTTCGCGATCACCGGCACAAGAACGTTGCCGACGGCGATGGCGGAGGCGAACACCACCGTGCCCAGCCAGATGCCAACGCCGCCGCCGAACGAGCGGATGGCGTCGCCCGCCGCGATGCACAGCAGGGCCAGCAGAATCGACATGTCGATGCCGATGCGGCGTGCAAGGAACGTGACCAGCGGGCTGACCGCAGCGAAGGCGAGTAGGGGAATCGCGGTCAGCACGCCCTGCACTCCCTCGGCCCAATGAAGGCCAGTACCTATTTGCGAGAGCACCGGACCGACCGCCGCGATGGAGGGACGCAGATTCAGCGATACGAGGAAGACCAAGGCAGCCCACGGTCCAGTGGAAGGAAGGTCGTACGCCAACGCTCCGTTTATCTTGTTCACAATGCCTCCATCCCCGTTTTCGCCTCCATGGTTCCGGCCGACCGCCGCTATACCGTCAATCACCAAGCTCGCCAAGCGTTTCGAAACAATCGTTGATGTCCTCAATGCGCTTCCGCACGTCGACGTCATCGCTTCCGAGACGTTCCCCCACCTCGTCCGCGAAGAGGGCAACCAAAGCGAACGCCGCAGTGAAGCTTGAAAGCATATGCGAGTTCAACGCCACGTTGAAGAAGACGACGTTGCGTCCGATAAGGGCATTGCGTGCCGCGACGTCGCCTATTACCACCACGGTGACCCCACGTTCGAGTAACACGTCGACAAGTCGGGCGAAAAAAGGAGGACGCCGACCCACGCCGACGATGACGGCCACATCGTCCGATGAGTAGTCAGTCAATTCCTCTGCGATAGATTGCCCCGGATGCGGGAGAATATCGATGTTTCCACGCAGCTGCAGCAATTGTTCACGCAAATGAAGCGCCACGGGATATCCATTGCGGTAACCGACCACCGCGACATGCGGAGCCATGGCCATGTCCCGGCATGCGGAATCCAATTGCGCGCGGTCGATGTCCTCAAACGTATGTTTCAGGCTTTCCGAATCCCTGAGCAAATGGTCGGCAAGCAAATCATCGCAGCGAACATTTCGCACGGTTTCCGGAGCGCCTGGACGGTGGATACGGCGCACGTCGCGTCTGAATTCACCCGCATTCGAATAACCGAGCTTGCGGTACAGGCGGCTGAGCGTCGGCTGCGAGATGCCGCTCAACTGCGACAATTCCACGGAATTGCAGACCAGCACGTCGGTCAGATGACCCAGAATGAACTGCGCGGCCTCACGTTCCGTCGCAGTCAGCGAATCGAAGGATTCCCGGATGCGCGCCACCAAGCCGAGGTCCGCGGCAGCATTGCCTTCCTCGTCCATGGCGTCCTTCGAAGCCCCCATATTGTCTGAAAGCATAATTCCAGAAGTCACGCTCATCGCCCTTCCCTGCAGTACATTCTCACGCGGCGCATCCGCTCTCCTGACGATGCTACCCCTTGCTTTCCGGGTTTCACCAGGTTTGGCCGCCGACAACTGTCACGACGAATGAAGAATTTCAGATGCCGTAAGCACTGAAATGCATCCATCACAGGCAGTGGCGGCGCCTCTTGGCAACGCGACCCACCATCAGGAGATGACCGACCATGGCAAAAACAGATTACCCCACACAATCAACATCGCATATCGGGCGGATTCGGCATAGAAGAAAAGGTGCCAAACCAGCGAAATGGGCGACTAACGCGGCAACAAAATCCCCGACTGTTGCGAACACTGTTGAACCGGCATCGCGCCCGGCCGAATGCGAGGCGAACGCGGTGCGCAAGATCGTACGGCTGGTGGCACGCACCGGCTGCCGCACGCATATTCTGCACGTGTCCAGCGGTCTGAGCGTGGACGTGCTGCGGCGGGCGAAGGCCGAAGGACTGCCGGTCAGCGCGGAGACCTGTCCGCATTACCTCACGTTGGATTGCGACCATATTCCCGACAACGCCACCGCGGTCAAATGCTGTCCGCCGATTCGTGATCTGCATGAGCAGGACGCGCTATGGGCGGGGCTTGCCGACGGCACGTTGGATGGTGTCGTCACCGATCATTCCCCGGCCAGCGCGGATATGAAAGCCGGCACACTCGCCACCGCGTGGGGTGGCGTTTCCAGTCTGCAGGTCGGATTCCGCGCGGTGTTGACGGGTGCGATGCGGCGCGGCTTGAGTTTGGCCGACGTCGTGCGGTGGATGTCGTGCAACACCGCACGGCTTGTGGGACTTGACGATCGTGGCGATATAACGCCGGTATTGCGGGCCGATTTGGCGATTATTCGCCCGTACGAACGGTTTGTTGTGGATGCTACCGCTTTGGAAAGCCGCAATCCGATCTGCGCCTGCGATGGCATGACGCTTAACGGCGTCGTCACGCGCACGTTTGTAGCGGGGCGGGACGCGCTCTCCGGAGTGCGGGAGGGGAATCTTATCGTTCGTCCGTGAATCGGAATCCGTAAATCAACCATTCAACAAAAATCCCCAACCCGCCAACGGCCGGATGTCATTCGATGTCGGCAGATTGGGGACGGACGAGAATCAGGTCTCAGCCCAGATAGGCGGCCGGGTTCTGGGCGAACTTGTCGGCGCAACCGGGGTTGCAGAAGTAGTAGGTGACGCCGCCGTATTCGCGGGTCGCGGCCGCGGTGGCCGGATCGACGCTCATGCCGCAAACCGGATCCTTCGCAACGTTCGCCGCGGAATCGCCCATATTCGAAGCCATGCCGTGGCCGTCATGACCGCCGCAGCAGTGTCCGGCGCCCATCGCGCCCATGTTCTCGGCTTCCTTCTTGGCCTTGTGATCGCTGAACAGTCCCATGATCGTTCCTTTCCGACTGTGCTGGTTGCCATTATTTTTGCTCGGATCGGGCTTGCGTACCCGATACGTCTTGTTTTTCGCCGCCTCCGCGTCCGGATCGAACAGGCGCAGCCGGCTTGCGTTCGTCACCACGCACAACGACGAGAACGCCATCGCGGCGCCGGCGATCATCGGATTCAGCAGCGTTCCGGTGAACGGATACAGCACGCCGGCCGCGATCACGATGCCGATGCTGTTGTAGCCGAGTGCGAAGCCGAGGTTTTGCGCGATGTTGCGCATGGCGGCGTGCGTCAGGTCGAGCGCGTGCACGAGTCCCATCAGCGATCCGCCCATCAGTGTCACGTCGGCGGATTGGATGGCCACGTCGGTGCCGGTGCCGATGGCGAATCCGACGTTGGCTCGGGCGAGGGCGGGGGCGTCATTGATGCCGTCGCCGACCATCGCCACCGTATAGCCTTGCGATTGGAGTTTTGCGATTTCGTCGGCCTTGCGTTCCGGCCGCACGCCGGCGATCACATGACGT
>OGCN01002873.1_pt1 | contig 17716 bp, 14 predicted proteins | sample 1570181 | NCBI WGS metagenome assembly OGCN01 (sample SAMEA4370584, study PRJEB24528) | human gut metagenome | reverse complement strand
CCTTAGAAGGGCGTTGCTCTATCCAGCTGAGCTACGGAACCATCCTTAATTGCGGTGCAAAGGTAGATGTAATTTTTTAATTATACAAGTTTTTCATGTCTCTTTTTTCTCGTTTTGTCCGAGTTCTCTTTTAAATGGCTCTACTTTATCCCTATTTATTACACAGTCCTTGGTATTCGCAATATGATACTGAGTATTGCAAAAATACACAATACTATAGGATAGTACAGATATTCCATGATGTTTAGCGGAGAGACGGATGCCAGTTCTGCCGCAATCAGCATTTGTGCGCCGTAAGGGATTATTCCCTGAATTACGCATGAGAATATGTCTAGTATGCTGGCGCTTCTTCTCTTGTCAATCTTGTATTCCTCAGCTATTTCTGAAGCAAGAGGTCCTACGGTAATTATGGCTATTGTGTTATTTGCGGTACACATATTTGCCAGGCTTACCAGTGCTGCAATACTGAATTCAGCTCCTCGTTTTCCGCTTACTTTTTTGGTGAGTTTGTGAAGTATGTAATCCACTCCTCCGTTGAAACGTATCAGTTCAAGCATTCCTCCGGCCATAAGAGTAATGATGATGAGTTCGCCCATTCCTGTTATTCCCTGTCCCATCGAGCCGAACCATCCGAAGAAATCGAATGCTCCGTATGCCATTCCTATTATACCTGTAGATATAATTCCGAGCAGGAGGACTAACATTACATTCACTCCTGCAATTGCCGTTACCAATACTATTATATAAGGTATTACCTTTCCCCATTCTATGCTTCCGGTTGGAGCAACGGTTTCTACATTATTCCCATAGAATATGTAATAGGCAAAGACCAGAATTGCGGCAGGCAGTGCTATGAGCATATTCATTCTAAACTTGTCTCTCATCTGGCAGCCTTGCGTTCTTGTTGCTGCAATGGTAGTGTCTGATATAAATGAAAGGTTATCCCCAAAGAAGGCCCCTCCGATGACCAATGCCGTCATAAATGGAATTCCCACGTCTGTCTTTGCGGCTATTCCCACAGCAACAGGTGTAAGTGCCACTATTGTACCCACTGATGTTCCGATAGATAACGAAATGAAGCATGAAGCCAGAAACACACCGGCAAGCAGCAGACTGTCCGGAAGGAGATGAAGAGTTAGATTTACGGTGGCGTCTATAGCTCCCATAGCTTTTGCTGATTGTGCAAATGCTCCTGCCAGAATGAAAATCCATATCATCATCATGATATTCTTATTGGCAGCTCCGATGGAATATTGTATTATTCTGTCGTTCAGGCTGAGGCCTTTTGTAGTAGCTACTGCATATATCGATGCTACAAGGAATGCAACTGTAATAGGAACCTTGTAGAAGTCATTCACTATTATAGACGTTACCAGATAGAGACACAGGAATACAGCCAGAGGCATAAGTGCGGCCCCGCTAGGCTTGTTTATAATAGGTGTAAGTTTGTTTAAGTTCATTATATATTTCAGATGTTGTTAGTCCTGACATGAGCGTCGAGGTAGAAATCAATATTTTCTTTCGATATGAGAGTTATAGGCATATAGTTATATGGCTTGACTTCTTTCTTCAGAATGAGATGTTCGAACAGACATTCTATACAGCTTTGTCCCTGCTCTGTAGGCTGCTGTGCTATAATGAAATCAATAGTTCCCGCCTTTAGGCATTTTACGTTTCTTCTCAGTAGGTCGTAGCCCATCAGCTTGAAGCCTTTGCGGTTTATTTTCTGCATGTATTCGCCAATGATATACGCTTTCGAGTTGAACGTAATTCCGCAATTTATCTCAGGATGTTCGGCAAAGAACTCTTCCATTAGCTTTTCATTGTTCTCCGGATTTTTTACGTAGAAGTTCAATTCGTAAAGCTTTATTCCAGGACAATTGTTCTTTATGTATTCGCGGAAACCTTCTTCACGGTTTCTTTGCTGGTTTGAGCCAAGTCTTCCTCCGTATATAAGGCGGAATATCACAACCGGCTCGTTATGTTCTGCCATAAGGCTTAGGATGCGGGCTGCAAAATATCCGCTGCTGTGCGAACTCTGTCCGTAGAAACTCAGCGGATTAAGTGATTTTATGTTTGAATCAATAAATATGAATGGAATGTTTCTTTCTTTCAGTTGTAAGACAGTTGATTTAGTTTCGTCTTCCGAACTTGGGGCCATAATCACTCCGTCCGGCATTGATTCAAGCATTTTCTGTCCGGCTTCGGCAAAGGCTCCTGATTCATATTGGTCATAATATGAGATGTTCAGTTTTATATTGAAGTCCTTGTATGTACTTACGGCATGTTCCATACCTGCCTCAATATCTATCCAATAGTCCTCATTTGTGTGTAGTGGGAGAAGACATGCCAGATTATATTTTTTGTTGGACGCCAATGCACTGGCATACATGTTTGGCTGGTAGTTCATCTGTTTCAGGATTTCTTCAACCTTTTTCTTGCTTGATTCCGATACACCCGATCTGCCGTGTATTACTCTATCTACTGTTCCCACAGAAACTCCCGCCTTTATGGCTATGTCCTTTATGCGTATTCTTTCAGACTTGTTTTCTCTCATATTTACACCTTATTATATATGCCGTAAGATGAATTATTACGGAAATAAATTTTTTTTTCGATACAAAATTACAACTTTTTTTGGTATTATGAAAATATGTTGTACCTTTGTGTGCGCACACGAATTGATTTCTTAATCAATATCAATTGCGTGTATTTGTTTGATTTATTATATGTAAGAATAAATAAACCTATTTCAATAAAAATATTTTATTATGGCAAAAATTGTTACACTTGGAGAAATTATGTTGAGATTATCCACTCCGGGTAATACTCGTTTCGTTCAGTCAGATTCATTTGATGTAGTTTATGGTGGTGGCGAAGCTAACGTAGCTGTAAGCTGTGCAAATTATGGTCACGATGCATACTTCGTAACTAAACTTCCTAAACACGAAATCGGACAGTCTGCTGTAAACGCACTTCGCAAATATGGTGTTAAGACAGACTTCATCGCTCGTGGTGGCGACCGTGTAGGTATCTACTATCTTGAAACTGGTGCTTCTATGCGTCCAAGTAAGGTTATCTATGACCGTGCTCATTCTGCTATTGCTGAAGCTGATCCATGTGATTTCGACTTCGATGCTATCATGGAAGGTGCTGACTGGTTCCACTGGTCTGGTATCACTCCTGCTATCTCTGACAAGGCTGCCGAACTTACAAAACTTGCTTGCGAGGCTGCTAAACGTCACGGTGTAACAGTTTCTGTTGACCTTAACTTCCGTAAGAAACTTTGGACAAAGGAAAAAGCTCAGTCTATCATGCGTCCTTTGATGCAGTATGTTGACGTATGTATAGGTAACGAAGAAGATGCTGAACTTTGCCTTGGTTTCAAACCAGACGCTGACGTAGAAGGCGGTAAGACAGATGCGGAAGGCTACAAAGGTATCTTCACTGCAATGGCTAAGGAATTCGGATTCAAATATGTAATCTCTACTCTCCGCGAATCATTCTCTGCAACTCACAACGGTTGGAAAGCTATGATTTACAATGGCGAAGAATTCTATACTTCAAAACGTTACGACATCGATCCTATCATCGACCGTGTAGGTGGTGGTGACTCATTCTCAGGTGGTATTATCCACGGATTGCTTACTAAGCCTAACCAGGGTGCTGCTCTTGAATTCGCAGTTGCTGCTTCTGCATTGAAGCATACTATCAACGGCGACTTCAACCTTGTTTCTGCTGAAGAAGTTGAAGCTCTTGCAGGTGGTGACGCAAGCGGTCGTGTACAGCGTTAATAGTCTAATCATTTAAAAAGAATATTCAAAATGGCAAAATTCGATAAAGTTGCGGTATTGAACAAGATTGGTTCAACCGGTATGGTTCCTGTATTCTATCACAAAGATGCAGAAGTTGCAAAGAAAGTTGTAAAGGCTTGCTATGACGGTGGTGTTCGTGCATTCGAATTCACAAACCGTGGCGACTTTGCTCACGAAGTATTCGCTGAAGTAGTGAAATACGCTGCGAAGGAATGTCCTGAAATGGCAATGGGTGTAGGTTCAGTAGTTGATCCTGCTACTGCAGCTCTTTACATTCAGCTTGGTGCTTGCTTCGTTGTAGGCCCATTGTTCAACCCTGAAATTGCTAAGGTATGTAACCGTCGTCTTGTAGCTTACACTCCAGGTTGCGGTACTGTTTCTGAAGTAGGTTTCGCTCAGGAACTTGGTTGCGACTTGTGTAAGGTATTCCCTGGTGATGTTTACGGTCCTAACTTCGTTAAGGGTATGATGGCTCCAATGCCATGGTCTAAGCTTATGGTAACCGGTGGTGTAGAACCATCTAAGGAAAACCTTACAGCATGGATCAAAGCTGGTGTATTCTGCGTAGGTATGGGTTCTAAGTTGTTCCCTAAAGATAAAGTTGCAGCGGAAGACTGGGCTTACGTAACAGACAAATGTGCTGAAGCTCTCGGCTATATAGCAGAAGCTAGAAATAAGTAATAAAAGGTTATAAAAGGTGTATTTATGGAGCACCGGTGTGCTTGTCGTTTCCGACAGGTGTGCCGGTGCTTTTTTTATGGATTTTCTTTTTTTAGATCAAAAAAAATCCTATCTTTATTGTCACACGTTCGTGTCACTGTCGTTACACGTTGGTGTCACTATAGTCACACGTTAGTGTAACCGTCGTCACACGAACGTGTCACGGTTTAAAGTTATATATGTTTTATTGATTTGTAATAATAACCCTAATATAATATACTATGCCAATAAAGTTTGATTTGTTTGAAAATCCTGAAAGAGAAGGTGTTGAAGTTCCTGAGTTTCATGCTAAAGTTATAACTAAAGGACTTGAGACGACAAGAACTCTACGTGAGAGTATCCAGAAAAAATGTACTGTCACGGCATCTGACGTTGAGGCTGTGCTTACAGCGTTGGGTGATGAAATGTTTGAAGCCTTTAGTAATGGTTATTCTGTTTACTTGCACGGAATAGGTTATTTCAGTCTTAGTCTGAAATGTTCTCCCGATATAAATCTTAATAATATATCATCTTCTGATATAAAAGTCAAAGGAATACGTTTTCAGCCAGATAAGGAATTGTCAAGAAGATTATCTAACGTGGAATTCGTACATATGAAAAACAGCGGTCGTCATTCCAGTAAAATGAACCTTTCTGAAATTACTGAAAAGATTGAAAAATATTTTACAGATAATCAGATCCTGCGACGTCCTGATTTCGAGAAGCTGACAGGTTTCAATAAGTCCAAATCAATAAGGACATTAAAGTTGCTTGTTGAAGAAGGTATGCTGAAGAATATCGGTACAATGCGGATGCCTATTTATGTGCTACGATAGGTTTTGTTTCATGCTAGTAGCTTATCCTCCCATTCGGTGAAGGCCGCTCCAAACTCAAGGATACTGTTGGCATAATCCGTGTCGGCATGGTATCTCAAAACATGAATATTGTTCACTATCATCCCCCGTATGCACTGTGGAACATTTCTGATAATATAATCCGAAAGATAAGCCAATGAAATGGGATGCCCAATTGCATTTGCTACTTTTTAATATAATTATGTGCGGAAAAATGTATGTTATAGTATGAATTATGTGTAGAAAAATGTATATTTGTGGTGGATTTATCTGCAGAAAAATGTAGTTATGGCCATGAATTATCCGTAAAAAATGTATATTTACTATGCAAAGGGTTGTTTTTCAAAAACTTATAGAATGGAAGTCTCGGCCTGACAGAAAACCATTAGTAGTCAATGGTGCCCGTCAGGTGGGAAAGACATGGCTTCTTCGTGAGTTCGCAAGGACTGAGTTTGTAAAGGAGGCATATATCGTTTGCCGTAAAAATGACATTGTCAGGCAAATATTTACCCAAGATTTTGATGTTGACAGGATATTGCGCGCTTTACGTGCATTGTCAGGTGTTGACATTACTCCGGGAGACACACTTATAGTTCTTGACGAGGTTCAGGATGTACCGGAAGTACTTGAATCTCTAAAATATTTCTGTGAGGAAGCGCCGGAATATCACATTGCTGTTGCCGGTTCTCTGTTAGGCATATCTTTGCATCATGGAGTTTCCTATCCTGTAGGTAAGGTAAATGAAATTTATGTCTATCCTATGAATTTTGAGGAGTTTGTTTTGGCGAAAGGGGAAACAGAGATTTTTAAACTCATCATCAACCATGATTACATGACGATGAATATGATTCATGAGAAGATGGTCGATTTGTTGAGGCAATATTATTACGTGGGAGGAATGCCCGAAGCAGTAAAGAAATATGTTGAAACAGATTCTCTACTGGAAGTCAGAAGAATACAGGGCGAGATTCTTAACGGTTATGAAATGGACTTATCCAAGCATGCTCCAAGAGAACAAGTGGCGCGTATTCGCATGGTATGGAAAAGTATTCCGTCGCAATTGTTCAAGGACAACAAGAAATTCATATATGGCGCATTAAGAAAAGGTGCTAGGGCAAACGATTTTGAGATTGCTATCCAGTGGCTGGTTGATTCAGGTCTGGTCTATAAGGTGCCAAAGTGTACAAAACCTGCTTTGCCACTTGATGTTTATGAGGATTTAAGCAGTTTCAAATTATACATACTTGATGTAGGTCTTTTAGGTGCAATGGTCAATACAGAGCCTGTACAGGTTCTGATAAATAATAATGTTTTTGTGGAATATAAAGGAGGAATGACGGAGCAGTATGTGCTTCAGCAAATGAAAAGCCATGGTGTGTCTCCTGTTTATTATCATAAAACGGACGATTCCAGGCTGGAACTTGATTTCGTAATACAGAAAAATGCGAAATTATTGCCTGTTGAGGTAAAGGCCGAAGGAAATGTAAGGGCCAATTCGTTGACGACACTGCTTGCAAGAAATCCTGATATGGAGGCTGTCAGGTATTCTATGTTGCCTTATAAAGAACAGGGGCAACTGAAATGTGTACCTTTATATGTAGTTTGATTTAAAGTGTAATTAATAAAATGAGAAAAATTTATCCTAAAGAATGGGTGTCTATACATCCATATACTAAAACAGGTGCGACAGATAATTATTACTGTAGATTGGTAAACAGAATAATTGACGTACTATATGATTATGATATAATGGAAGGGGAAATTGAGCCTGAAGACGAGATTTACGAAGATACGGCGATATTTCTTGTCGGATGGTTCGAAGATATCATTTCGCAGACTGGCGTTTGGCAGGTGTTCACTTCGCAGTGCGAAAAACGGTATGGCAGCCGATTGCCTTTCTATGAACCGGGCGAAGATTATTATCCGGACGAGATAAACGTGGAAGATGTACGCTTCATTCTTTGGCATTGCTTTCAGAGAGATAAAATAGGGAAGAAAATCTATAATCCGGAAAACACCGGTATTTTGGCATTGGCAAATGAAATATACGATATCTTTGACGAGGAGTTCGAGACAGCCCCAGTGAATGAAAGACTTCAGGATTTCTTTGATTTCTCTTATTTGACTGAGGATGATTTTATGGAATACAGAAGTAAAGTGGAGTGGTTCTATTTTAATTCATATATCAACATGGGCTGTTATGAATGTTATTTGGATAGCCTTTCCGAGTATATGGAGGAATTAGAGAAACGTGAGGACCTTGATGCACGTACGATGGATTTGATGATATATTCCTTTAAGATAAATAACGTGTTGTCGGGTAGAACACCTCTTCTTGCCATTACTGCTCCTGAATATCTGAAACTTCTTCTTGAGGAACAGACTGTGAATCCTGTAGATGCACCATATATGAACATGGACGGCAGGATGGAAGCATTATATTTGGTGACGGACGAAGCAGAAGATTATTATTTGTTCAAAGAGGTTTCAGACAAGGAGGATACTTATAAAGTAATAAAAGATTCTATTGAACTTAACGCTCCAAAGCTGATTCCGGGTGATACGGTAGTTACATCAATTCTGTTCAAGTTTGGAAAGTATTGGCAACACAATGGTATTATGAATATCTATAGCATTAAAGATTTTCCGGAACTTGATGACATTAAGAATGAATCTAACATAAAGGCATCATACGATGACTTCCTTGCGGCAACAGAAGGAAAACACTTTGTATTTCTGAAAGGAAAAGAAGAGATGAGCGATTTCATTCATAATAGGATGAAATATAAAACAGCTTCCGGTCTAAAATTTCCTGATATGGGAAATGACGTATTGATGTTGTGTGTTACTCCTAAACAAGGAATATCTGTTGTGCGTTACTATTGTGAATGTATCGCTTCGCCTGACAATCCATATTACAATAAGGAAAAGGCAGAAAAGAATGCAATTAATTTCCTGACGAATAGCCGATTGATACCATACGAAACAGCATGCGAACTTCTTGATAGAGGCTACCTGAAGGATGCAGCTTTGAATAGCACCAAAGGACTGGAACACGGTAAAGAGCTGGTTAGGAAGAATGGTCGGTTTATGTTGGATTATTTCTTCAACATGTGCAGGGAGAAGGATTTGGCATAGAAAAGGACTTGCAAATTAATTGCAAATGCTTTGCAATTAATTTGCTCTATTTTTTAAGTTGAAAACAATATCCCCACTTTGCATTTCACTCGGTTTACACTATCTTTGTGAAAATAGGAAACTTTATTTGTATAAATTCATAATCAGCAATATCATATGTACGAAGAATTGATTCCGCAATATGATTCATTGGTAACAGAATATAAAGAAATAGTAGCCGATAGATTCAGTAAGGCCGACTTTATAGAATATAATGAGATTCTGTTTTCAGCACATAGTTGTGCCATAGAAGGTAATAGTTTCTCTGTAGATGAAACCCGTACTTTGAAGAAGAAAGGATTGGGTATGATTCCTCATGGAAAGACTCTTTTTGAAGCATTTGAGATTCTTGATCATTTCCAGGCATACGAGTATTTGTTGAATAATTTGGATAAACCGCTTACCGAAGAACTGCTGAAAGAGACTCACAGACTGTTGACGGAGCATACTTTAGAGTATAAAACGAGGAATGATGAAGTTCCGAGTAAGCCCGGAGAATATACCACTGTCGATATGTGTGTAGGTGATACAATATTCGGAGAACATGAAAAACTGATAAGGCAGGTTCCACGTCTTCTTGAAAGCACGCAAAGTGCTATAGATAGCGGTGAGGTGCATCCTATGGTTATAGCCGCAAAGTTCCATGGCTTTTATGAGTATCTTCATCCGTTCCGCGATGGTAACGGACGTTTGGGAAGGCTTATGTCAAATTTTATTCTTCTCAAAATGGGACAACCATTGCTGATAATACCCAGCAGTCATAGAGAAGAATATATTGCAGCTTTAAAATATATAAAGAAGGAACGTACTGATGAATTTCTTATTGATTTCTTCTTTAAGACTTCTATTAACAGGCTTCAGTATGAAATATCTGAGAAGAAGAATCTTACGGATAATTTTATAGACGGTTTTCGTTTTATTTCTGAGTCTAAAAAATAAAAGATTACATATTAATCTTGAATTCACTCAACGATATTTCATACCCAGCCCATGGCCAGCTAACGAAGAGTTCTTCTGTACGTGTATCTTTCTTGATAGTAACCTCATCGAATACTCTTAAATTCCTAAGGAAAGGATATGAGTCAATCGGGATTGAATATTCCTTTATTCCGTCGGTTGTTTCAATAGTAAGAGTAAAGAGCTTGCGGCTGATTGTTACGTCTTTAATGGCATAGTCATCGTCAAGGTATTCTGTGTCGAGTTTGTTGAGCTGTCAAAGAAAAGAATGATACGCTTAATATTTCTTCAAATAAATGCTTCATTTTTAAATCTTTTGATGATATTTTTAAGAAAAATCGAAGTAAACAACAAAAATGTCTTTATTCTCATATATTCTTATTACTTTTGCTTATAATTGTGCTATAAAAGCAGGGCAAATATTATTATAATTAGGTAAGATATTATGGGTAAAAAGGTACTTGAATTTGTGACTTTTTGCATAAGTAAACTTTCCATATTATTGAAACTGCCCCAATAAGAGATATATAGTTGCTTGAAGAAGACTGGAATTTTATATGACTATATTGTACCCTAATACGATATTTTGCATACATTTAGTGAATGCTATTAATTTTAGATTTGGCTGGATATATGAAAGAGAAAAGAGTTCCCAGTGAAATGTGTTTTGAAGATATACTTGAAGAATAAAATTTGGCTGAGTAATTGAAGCTATTTACGAAACGAACTGATAAATATAAAAATAGATATGGCGCAGGATATAAATCGCCTTAAAGTGGTTCTTACAGAAAAGAAGTACACTAATAAATGGTTATCAGAATAGGTGGAAAAAGCTCCTGCTACTGTTCCAAAATTGTGTACAAATACAATGCAATCTAATTAAGAAACATTGGTAACCATTGCCAAAGCTCTTGATTTGGATGTAAAGTATTTGTTGTGGTCGATATAGTAATGAAGTCAATGATTCATCAGACTAAAACTATATATTATTAAAATGTACTAAATAACACATACTGAATATGAATTTGATTTATAAAATCTACATAGATAGGTATATTAATAGCAACTTCAATAATTGAGAAGGTATATTCTGATATTGATTGATAAAGCTATTGATTTAAGTTCTACAACAAACTTTGATTCAGTTATTAACTGATAGTAAAACTTTGATTCTATTAAAGAGATTTAGTCTTAATTTTATGTTAAAAATATATTTAGATTGGAATATTATAAGTTATCTCAAGAATGAGGAATACAAAGATTTGCGTGACTATATTGCGCAAGTCAATGAATTCTTTATTTTTCCATACTCTAGAGCTCATATTCAAGATTTATATCAATCTAAATCTCCCACTAACGATGTAAAATTCAAACAAGACCTTGATACCCTTACGGAAATTTGTCAGACTCATCTGCTAGAATATAATGATAACATAGATGCGCAATATCCATACGAATGTACACCTCGTCAATATATAGAAAGAGAGTCGTTAACTTTACAAGCTTATACATCAGGATTTGAACCTATTAATTTTACAGAACTTATTAGATCAGTGATGGATGTAACGTCATTTGAAAACATCCATAAATTTCTTCTTGCTTATCCATTAGCAACTCCTATACAAAACCCTAATAACGGATTATTAATTTCTAATTTATGGGACGCATTAACATTTTCACTTGAGAATTTTTCTTTGCTGTTAAGAGACAAAAAACTTGAAGTAGAGATATACAAGTCAATGTGTAAACTTGAAGGTGAAAGAAGTATTCAGGAGATGCAAAATATAGATAGTTCTGATATCTTTGATTACTTAAATGAATTATGCATTAGGAGAACTAACAAGAACCTAACAGATACCATTCTTTCCACTCTTGAGACAATTAATGGAATAAATAGCTATAACTATTTTCTTGCGGAATATACAACTCTTGCACTTTGTGGTTATTGTCGAGATAAAAAGAGGAACATCCTTAATATTATGACAGATGCGCTTCATGCATTTTATGCAATGCGTTGTGATGTACTTGTTACAAAGGATGATGGCATGAAGAAAAAGGCTAAGGCAGAATTTTTTCGTTTCAATTCACCGACACGTATTATTGAAATTGAAGAATTACGCACATTCTTAGAAACGGAATTGCATAATCAATATAATCTAGATTATATTCAACATGAAGTAATTCCGAAATATTCAAAAGGAGAAGACCGTGGAGAGAGGAAACTTGCATATAAAAACGTACCATCTCCTATTTGGGGATTATTTACCAATTGTATCAGGATTCCACAAGCACCAAATACTTTAGCATTAAAAGTAAATCTTGCTCCCAATGGTTACATTTACTATACGGAACTAAAACATTTCTTTAATCTTTTGATGGAGAACATGTCTGACAAGGAAAAGACAAATTTTCAAAAAGAGGTTATTGATAAATTCCTCACGAGAAATAAAGGGATCTTTCTTTCTATAAGGACATTTTTCTATTTTAAAAAATGGCAAATCGAACTTATTGCAGATCCAGAGTCTGTCGTTCCTCTGCCTATGATAATAGTCCGTAAGAAACAAAAAATAATATTATTACTTGAAAAGATAATTTCAAAATTATATAATAAATGAACAAATGGGAAATTCCAGCTGACTTAATCAAAAAGACAATGATAGTAATTTCAAAAGAAATTAAAGAGAAGGTAGGGTAGTACTTTAAAGAATACAAGTACACTTGTAGTGTTATTGGGGGAAAATTAACTAATTTATCTGTAATAATAAATTTTACATAATTATGACAAAAGCGAAACCTTTTATCAAGTGGGTGGGAGGCAAGACTCAACTCATTGAGCAACTGGATGCATTGTTGCCGGCAGATTTTGGTAATTGGAATGATGTGACCTATATTGAACCATTTGTGGGTGGCGGTGCTATGCTATTTTATATGCTGCAGCGGTATCCTAATATCCGTCATGCTGTTATTAACGATGTGAACCCAGACTTAACTACATGTTATCGTATAGTAAGGGATATGCCAGAGGAGTTGATAACTTCCTTATTGGAAATACAAGATTCCTACAATGCATTACAAACGGAAGAAAGACGCAAGGAATTCTACCTTGCCGTTCGTGATCGCTATAATGAGAAAAATCTTAATCCACTGGAGAATACCACAAAGTTCTTTTTCCTTAATCGCACTTGTTTTAATGGTCTATACCGCGTGAACAAGAAAGGACTGTTTAATGTCCCTTTTGGCAAGTACTCAAATCCACAAATTTGTGATCCTGATACCATTCGAAAAGACAGTGAGGTCCTTCAACGTGTGGAAATTATGACTGGTGATTTTGATGCAACTTTTAATCGCGCTCAAGGTTATACACTCTTCTATTTAGATCCTCCTTATCGTCCTCTCAGCGATACGTCCAGTTTTAACGATTATTCGAAAGAAGCTTTTAACGATGATGCCCAAATTCGTCTGAAAGAATACTGCGATCGTATCAATGAAGCTGGTTTTCGTTTTATGCTTAGTAATTCTGATTGTAGAGGAAGGAATGAAGAGGATAATTTTTTTGATTTGCTCTATGAGGCCTATAATGTAGAAAGGGTTTGGGCATCACGTAGTATTAATTCAAATCCCAGTAAGCGGGGTAAATTAACGGAGATTCTTGTGCACAACTATGTCGCAACAAAAGCAAATCCCCATGGTAACTATTTACGACCAGAACCAATATATGCAGCAGAAGAAATTGTTGATTTTGCCGTGAACTATTAACATCAATTTGAAACATTAAATATGGCGTTCTCGCCTCAATTAGAGTATATGGCTAAAGATTTTAACAAGTTTATGTCTCAGCTCCAAGAGACGAATCAGACATTAGATTTCTTCTGTGATTTCGACAAGATATCTCGGAATGTCGAAGATATTAAACTCAGTCTTTGTATGCTTAACAGTCTCATTGGTTCTACAGATATGCGGAAATCTGTTGAAAGGATTTGGAACCGAGACAAATCAGCTTTCGATGTTATGGACATACTAATAGCAGTACGTAGTGAAGGCAAAAAGAAGATCTTAAATAGCTTGGGAAATTGTATCGTTCTTGATTCTCTTTTTGAGTCTATTGATGGTGTTATGGAGTTTCTTGACAATACTGGATTAACAGACATTTTTCAATCAAGGAAAATAAACGATCTTGTTGATTATGTTTTTGGAATAGAAACAGGGTTGGACACGAATGCTCGAAAGAATCGAAGCGGACATATGATGGAAAATATGGTTGCGCGTATTTTCGATAAAAATGGTATAAGTTATCGTCAGGAGGTTTATTCTAGTGAATGGCCTGATATCACAAAAGTACTTGGTGATGATGAAAAACGTTTTGATTTTGTTATTGAGACTTCGACTAAAATCTATCTGATGGAAGTTAATTTTTATAGTGGTGGCGGTAGCAAATTAAATGAAGTTGCACGTTCTTATTCGGATATTGCTCCTAAGATTAACTCTATTCCTAGTTTTGAGTTCGTCTGGATTACAGATGGTATTGGATGGAAAAGTGCAAAGAATAAACTTCAGGAAGCTTATTCTATCATTCCAAGTATATATAACTTAACAAACATAAATGAATTTATAAATGGCATCAAATAAAGCATGGAATAAAATATTTCGTGATTATGGAATTAATAATCATGATTTTGATAAAGGTCCATTTGAACTAACTGCTAATCAAATAAAGAGATCTTGTCAAGCTTTTACAGAAACTGCAGATAAGGAACCACGAATCTTATGTAAACAAGATACTCGTTTTGATAGACCTGATGTTTTTGTCAAGAAAGGATTGTTTATTTTACCCAAGAAAAATGGAACGTATTATATTCTAAAAGGAGAAGGTTATGTTGATGTTCCTGATATAACAACACCAATAGAAGATTACGAAAGCAAACTTGACTTTGAGTTAGAGAGTTCGATGATTGGTGATTCAGAAATGCAGTTTTTGGATTTCGCATATGCAAATTCTTTAATTAGAACGTTTATGAATGATCCCTCTCTTGTTTTAACAATTAGAGGTAGAAAATATACACCTCCATTTTCTTTTAACGTGGGAACGAATTCTTTGGACACAGAAAGTGTCCAAACTGAGGTTGATGCAGGTTATGAGGGAAAAGAATCAATCGTTCTAATTGAAGCAAAAAATTTTTCGGCTACAGATGTAATTATAAGACAATTGTATTATCCATTTAGACAATGGAGTGAGAATACCACAAAGAAAGTTTATCCTGTATTTTTTGAAAAGAGAAAACTAAATAATGAAAATATATTCTACATTTGGCAATTTGAATTTACTGATATTGAGGACTATAATAGTATTCAACTTGTTAAATCAGGTAGGTATCGCATAAAAAATCCAAAATAAGCTCTTATATTTATAGCATGTAATAAAAATCATTTAGACTTAGCCACTGTTTCGAAGAGAACCAGATTGGTGCACGGAAAGAAAGTTTATGTGCTGCTTTGCTCTTGTTTTTACAACGGAGTATGTCAAAGATTAATCAATGATATTAGAATTATCAGATTCTAGTTCAGACATTATTTGTAATATTTTATGAGTTAATCTAGGAAATTAAAGAAATAATATGATAGTTGATGCTCAAGGAATGCCAATAAGGAAATTACTTACAGAAGGCAAGTATATTATTCCTGATTATCAAAGAGAATATGATTGGGAAGAAAAAGAAATAATAGAGTTTATAAATGATATAAACGAAATCAGTAATGATGAGAGCTATTTTATTGGCCACATGGTTTTTGAAGGCAAAAGGAATGGTACAAAATATATTGTTATTGATGGACAACAGCGTATAACAACCATAACTATTATCTTGTGTTGTCTTCGTGATATATTCTATGAGAGAAAGGAGATAGATTTGGGAAATGGTATTAATGACAAATACATATTTTCCATAAACGATGACAATAAGAAATTTGCGAGATTAGTAAATGATATGCCATATCCAGTTTTACAAGCAAGAGTTCAAAATATACCTCAGGAAAAAGATAACAGTATTGTTCCCAAGAAAAATGGAGAAAAGAAGATAATAAATGCATATGTGAAAATTCACTCCTTATTTCAAGAAAAGACAATAGATGAGCTTAAAAGTTTTAGAGATAAAATACTTAATTTAGAAACAGTATCTGTAGTTGCAGAAGGTGTTTCTAATGCATGTACTATTTTTATGACATTGAATTCAACAGGCAAAGATTTGACTCCACTAGATTTGGTTAAATCTCTCATTTTTAGTAAATATAAAAAAGTGCCTCTCGTCAATGAGCCCAATGACACATGGAAGAAAATAAGTGATAACATAAATAATAATGTTAAGTTCTTAAATAATTTTTATGCTTCTAGATATAAAAAAGTTTCAGATAAAAGAATTTTTTATGAAGTGGAAAATACAATTAAAAACCTTAACCATAAAGACCATGGTGTTGCAGCAAAAGAGTTTTTGCAACAAATGTTAGAAGATTCTGAATTATTTAAACTAATAAATACCCCCGTATCAACTAATTTTAATAAAAATGATTATGACATATATGAATCTATTTATGCAATAACGAAACAATTTAAGATACAAGTTTCTAATTCATTTCTAATTGCTTTAATTAGAGACTATAAGAAAAATACTGTTTCAAAATCAATGTGTATAAAGATTTTATCTGTAATGGAACGATTCCATTTCGTTAATAACGCTGTATGTTCAAAGAGATCATCTGGCATAGATCTTTTGTATGCAAAATATGCACATGATTTATATCAAGCAAAATCCAAACAAGAAAAACATATAATTATAACTAATATTTGTCAAGAATTAACAAAAAGAGTTGCAACTCTCTCAGACTTTGAAGCAAGTGTTGACAGTAAACTTTATTATACCCGAAAAGATGAGAAACAGAAAGAACTTGTAAAATATGTATTAATGAAACTGGAACGAAAAAAGAATACACACTCTATTCCTATAGCAACAAGTATTGAGCATATTTATCCAGAAACGCCTAAGAATATGACACTTACAGATCCCAATCTAATAATAAATATTGGAAATCTAGTTCTTCTTGAAGACTCTGTAAACTCCAAAATTGGCAACAAAGAGTATGATGACAAAAAAACTTATGTTTTAAATAATAGCCAGATGATAACGGCAAAGCAATTATTTAATAAATACAAAAGTTGGACAGATACAGAAATAAAACAAAGGAGAGATGAATTAATAGAAGAAATGTATAAAAAAATGTGGCTTAAATGATTCCTTCTTATTACAAATCCCCTAACAATGATTTCACTCTCATACAAGGAGATTGCGTTGAGACATTATCAAAGTTTAAGTTCGGCTTTGATATGGTATTTGCCGATCCACCGTATTTCCTCTCTGGAGGTGGTATAAGCTATCAAAGTGGCCAGATTGTGTGTGTGGATAAAGGTGAATGGGATAAACCAACAGCCCCAGAGGAAATGGATGTGTTCAACCTTCGTTGGCTTACTTCAGTACGCGACCATATGAAAGAGGATGCAACAATATGGATTTCGGGTACACATCACAATATTTTTAGTGTCCAACAGCAACTAGTGAAACTTGGTTTTAAGATATTAAACGTGATAACTTGGGCAAAGACAAATCCTCCACCAAATATTTCATGCCGATATTTCACTTTTTCAACAGAGTTTATTATTTGGGCAAGAAAGTCTCAGAAGAAACCTCATTATTTCAACTATGATTTGATGAAGAGACTTAATGGGAATAAGCAAATGACTGATGTTTGGCATTTACCAGCTATTGGCAAGTGGGAAAAATCGTGTGGAAAGCATCCTACACAAAAGCCTTTAGGTGTGTTGGCTCGCCTTATTTTGGCTTCAACAAGGCCTAACTCATGGATACTTGATCCATTTAGCGGAAGTGCTACAACAGGTATTGCTGCATCTTTACTTGGTAGAAAATACCTTGGTTTAGAAGTAGAAGAAGAATTCCTATCCATAAGTAAAGCGCGTAGAGAGGAGATAGAAAATATTCAAGTACGTTCTGAGTATTTAGAACGATTAGCGAAAAAAAAGAACATTCTTCCTCCAGATAATTTTTTTGTTGCAGAAGAAGCAAAACATGATTATAATATTCCGTGGTAGTAATGTATTGTAAGCATTCAGTAAACCCCGTATGATTAGAACTGGTAAAGCCGGCATAGATT
>OGCN01002872.1_pt1 | contig 17721 bp, 15 predicted proteins | sample 1570181 | NCBI WGS metagenome assembly OGCN01 (sample SAMEA4370584, study PRJEB24528) | human gut metagenome | reverse complement strand
AATCGTTCATCACTTCCAGCTCGGCGCGCAGCGCGTCCATCTGTCCTGCCAGAATCTTTTTGTAGAGATCGACCATCTTGCCCGCCGAACCCTGTGCGATAAATTCTCCCTTATTGAGCAGCACTACCTTATCGCAGTATTTGATGATACTTCCCATATCGTGGGTTACCATGATGATCGTCGTGCCGTTTTTGCGGATCTCCTCCATGCGGCGGTAGCACTTGGACTGGAAAAAGACATCCCCGACCGAGAGCGCCTCATCAACGATCAGGATCTCCGGCTCGACGTTGATCGCAAGCGCAAATGCCAGACGCACGAACATACCGCTCGAGTACGTCTTGACCGGCTGATAGACGAAATCGCCAATCTCGGCAAAATCGAGAATCTCCGGCAGCTTTGCATCCATCTCTTTTTTGGTATATCCCATCATCGTACCGTTCATATAGATATTTTCGATACCGGTGTAGTCCTGGTTAAATCCGGCTCCCAGCTCCAGCAGCGCCGAAATTTTGCCGCGCACCGTCACCTCGCCGGTTGTCGGCGTGAGAACGCCGGTAATGATCTTAAGGATCGTCGATTTACCCGAACCATTCGTACCGATGATGCCGACCGTCTGACCTTTTTCAACCGTAAAGGAAAGATCGCTCAACGCGTAGAAATCCTTGTGGTATTCTTTATGGCTGACGCTCAGCGATTCTTTCAGCCGGTCGATCGGTTTATCATACAGCCTGTATATCTTGGTCACATTTTTCACTTCGACCGCGTACTTCTCTGCGTTCTCCGCCTCTTGTGCCCCTGTGTTTGTTGTATTTTCAGCAGACATATATCTTTTTCGTTCCTCCTGTTCCACTATTCTCGTAGTATAGCATGTTTTCTATGTTTCTTGCAATTCCTGTACGCAGAAAAACACACCTCTTTCTATGTACTCACGAAAAACATTCGTATTTTTTCGTGAAATGTTTTGTATTTTCTTGACAATATCCAGATGCTATGCAAAAATCATGGCAAAGGAGGATGATTCTATGGATTTTTTAACAATGACAATTCGAAAACAAAAAAATATTGCACTCATCGCACACGACAATAAAAAACGTGAACTCATCGACTGGTGTGAGGCGAACAAAGAGATCCTCAAAAAACATTTCTTATGCGGAACCGGCACAACCGCCCGCATGATTACGGAATATACCGGGCTTCCGGTCAAGGGCTATAACAGCGGTCCTCTGGGCGGCGACCAGCAGATCGGTGCAAAAGTCGTCGAGGGGCAGGTTGATTTTATCATCTTCTTCTCCGATCCCCTGACCGCCCAGCCGCACGATCCGGATGTCAAGGCGCTTCTTCGAATCGCCCAGGTTTACGATATCCCGATCGCCAACAATAAAGCGACTGCCGATTTTATGATTACCTCGCCGCTGATGGATGAGGAGTATGAGCATGACATCATCAACTTCCACCAGAATATTAAAGAGCGGGCCAAGAAGCTGTAAAAAACATATTCTCCCTTGTATTTATTCTCATTCTTCGGTACAATGGTCGTTACCGTTTATGAGAATACATACAAGGGAGATTTTTTATGTTACAGAAATTTTTTAAATACATTTTCCAAAGCATGGCGGGCATGCTGGGAATTTCCGTCTACATCCTCGCAGACACCTATTTTATCTCGGTCTACTCCGGTGCAGATGGTCTGGCGGTTTTAAACCTGATTTTACCGGTTTACGGGCTGATCTATGCGATTGGAGCCATGATCGGGATCGGATCGGCAACCCGTTATGCAATCGACCGCGCGCGGGGCAAAAGCACCAGCTTCTATTTTCTCTCCGCCGTAACCTGGGATATTCTCATCAGCATTCCGCTGGTGCTGGCAGGCATTTTCATCCCGGATAAAATCTTGCAGCTTCTCGGCGCAGACGCGGGGCTGACCGCGCTCGGAAAGCAGTATCTCCGCATTATTCTGGCTGCCTCGCCGTTTTTTATGTCCAACTACGCGTTCACGGCGTTTGCGCGCAATGACAGCGCTCCGGCGATCGCGATGCTCGGCTCCATCGCCGGAAGTATGTTCAACATCGTGTTTGACTACGTCTTCATGTTTCCGGCAGGTCTGGGACTGACCGGCGCGGCGCTGGCGACAGCATTCTGCCCGCTAGTGACGATGATCATCTGCAGCACGCACTACCTGGGAAAACACAATCAGGTCGGATTCCATTTCCGCGCTCCATCCCTGCGCCACCTGATCGCCTGCTGCCAGCTCGGCGTATCCGCCTTTGTCGGCGAAATATCCTCCGCCGTGATCGCGATCGTCTTTAATTTTCTGCTTCTGGGGCTCGCCGGAAATGTCGGTGTCGCCGCTTACGGCGTCACTGCCAATCTCTCCGTCGTTGCCATGTGCCTGTTCAACGGACTCGCGCAGGGCACGCAGCCGCTCATCAGCGAGAGCTACGGAAAGGGCGATCACACGCAGAGCCGCCAGTTCCTGACCTGGGGCGTCATCGCCTGCCTGATCGTGGAAGCGCTCATTCTGGTGCTGACCTGGAGCATGACCGATCCACTGATCCAGATCTTCAACCAGGAGCAGAACGCCGAACTTCTGCATTATGCCCACAGCGGGCTCCGGCTGTATTTCCTGGGCTTTCTCTTTGCTGGCATCAACATCCTGCTGGTTGCCTATTTTTCCGCCGTCGCGCAGCCAAAACCAGCCATCGCCGGTTCTCTGCTGCGCGGGGCCGTCGCTATCATCCCCTGCGCTGTCATACTGGCGCGCCTGTTTGGGCTGAACGGTGTCTGGCTGTCTTTCCTGGCATCGGAAATGATCACTTTCTTCGCTATTTTGCTGCTGGCAAGGCTGGAACATACTTCCAAAGAATCGCATAATTTTAAAAAAATTTAATTTTTCTTCAAAAAATATTTGATATTTTACATCATGCGTAGTATATTGGCGAAAAATTGAACACACCAAAACCATTGAAGCGGAGATCAAAGCAGCATATGCGCGCACAGAGAGTCCGGGAGGCTGAGAACCGGGTCGAGATGCAGGCTGCCAAATGGACCGCTGAGGGCGCAGCCAAAAGCTGGATATATTTTCAGCCTAGTACTCTGCGACGTAGGGCATACGTTAGTTGCCGGAGATATACAGGTATCTCGCAAAGCGCATGGAATCACTCCATGAATCAAGGTGTCACCGGCGTCCGGAGTGAAATCACGACCGATATCGGCGCGATGGTAAATCTGGTAAAAGAAGAAAGCGATATCCCGTGTGCCGTATGTGGCAGAATACGTGAAATCCATGAAAGACGCGATTCGGTAAAAAAAGAAAACCGTCTGTAAAAGAACCTTTCATTCTTTCTCAGACGGTTTTCTTTTTCTGGCTTCAGAAGCCTTGTTCTGTCGTAAATGCTTTAGGTTGGTGGTAACTCATCCAATTCTGCCGGATGGTTATAAGCTTGCGAGCAGATTATCCATTACATTTCGCACAGAAACTCTTTTTCTACTTCTGCCTCAGACTCGGTATAACCTAACTGTGCAGCTAAACGATGTACCAGTACCGGCATTGCTTCCTGCTCTAAGGACTCGGAAACTACATGCTTTTCTGCTGGTGTGTTGTAATATGCCTGATATAAATTCTCCTGATATAAACCGTTATTGAATGTTCTTGTTGCTTTCATCATGATAATTACCTCCATCAAATAAAATTATATTTTTTCATATGATAGGCGGAAATCCATTGCAATATTCTTATGATACTATTACGATATCCGTCTGTGAAAATCTCTTGTTTCTTTCGATGGCAATAATATAACACTGTCAAACAAAAAGCGCCATCCCCGGAAGTGGTATAAACTTATAAGCATTTTGCAATTATATAAATATATATTAATATATGTAATAAGTACCAATTTTGACACCCTGACTATGTACAAAAGTTACAAAAACATCAATATTTGAAATATAAACAAAAACGTCCGGCGGCGATTTGCGGATTTGTGCATCCCGCCTAAAAAAGAATGTACCTTGGCTCATTCGGGCGTCTCGCGCGGTCGCTTGCGACATGTTTCTGCTTCGCGCGAGTGCGCATCCTCGCGGAGCGGTTTTTTCATAGGGCGCAATTTCCCATGAAAAAATACGCCTGCCAGCAAAATAGTTACCTGCCACCTCATGTTTTACATACCTTTTACACATTTCATAGAAAAAGCTGATAGCCGGTTTTTTTTATTCTTTTATAATTAAAGGATAAACTTAAAGCAAAAGAGAAGGTGTGAAAAATAAACATGAAAAACGAAACAGATGAAAAAAATAAATGCTATATCAACCGGGAACTGTCCTGGCTGAAATTTAATGACAGAGTTTTAGAGGAAGCTGCCGATGAGGAGAATCCACTCTGTGAGCGCCTGTCGTTCCTCTCCATTTTCCAGACGAATCTGGACGAATTTTTTATGGTCCGGGTTGGCTCCCTGCATGATATGCAATTCTTAAAGAAGGAAGTCCGCGACAATAAAACCGGCATGACGCCGCAGGAACAGATCGAAGCGATTTTACAGACAACCGCCCTGATGGCGCGCCGCAAGGATCAGGTCTACATGGATTTAATGGGGCTCCTGACCGATCAGGGGATCCGGGTCGTCAGCTTTTCCGCGTTAAACGATATCGAAAAGAAACAGCTGGAACGCTATTTTGAACAGGAAATCAAACCACTCCTCTCGACGATCATCGTCGGAAAGAAGCAGCCATTCCCATTTCTTCAAAACCGTGAAATCTATGCCGTGGCAGTGCTGGAAACCCGCAGCGATAAAGCGAAAATCGGAATCATTCCATGCGCCAGCCGCGTATTTGACCGTTTGGTTCCGGTGCCAGGCCGAAGCGGCTACTATATGCTGGCAGAGGAGCTGATCCTGCATTTTCTCCCGATGGTATTTGATAAATACCGGGTACAGGAAAAATCCCTGATCCGGATCACCAGAAACGCCGATATCGACGCGGACAGTATCTACGATGAGGATCTGAATTACCGGGAACATATGGAGGAGGTCGTCCGCCAGCGCCGCAAATTGAGCCCGGTCCGCCTGGAAATGACGCGGACCCTGGATACGGGAATTATCGATCGCCTGTGCCGGGTGCTGGAACTGAGCGAAAACCAGGTGTTTATGTCGCAGTCGCCTCTGGATCTGTCCTTTGTATTTCAGATTCAGGATACACTGCGGACACACAGCGAACTGTTTTACCCGCGCCGGATCCCGCAAAACTCTCCTGCCATCCAGAAAGACCGCCCGGTACTGGATCAGGTGCTGGAAAAAGATCTTTTGCTGTCCTATCCATTTGAGAGTATCAAACCATTTTTACGGATGCTGCATGAGGCGGCAGCCGATCCAACGGTTGTTTCTATCAAAATGACGCTGTACCGGCTCGCCAAGGACTCCAAGGTGGTCGAGGCTCTGGTCGAAGCCGCCGAAAACGGAAAACAGGTTGATGTACTGGTCGAACTGAAAGCGCGCTTTGATGAAGAAAACAATATCGCCTGGTCCCGGATGCTGGAGGATGCCGGCTGCCACGTGATCTATGGGCTGGACGGATATAAGGTACATTCCAAATTATGCCTGATCACCCGCAAATCCGGAACCCGGATTGAATATATCACGCAGATCGGCACAGGCAATTACAATGAAAAAACATCCCGCCTGTATACCGATTTATCCCTGATCACCAGTAATTCTGAGATTGGACTTGAAGCGTTCGAGGTCTTTCAGGCGCTGTCGCTGGGCGAAACGGTTGAACAGACAGACGTACTGTTTGTCGCACCAAATTGCCTCCAGAATAAGGTTTTAGATCGGATTGACCGGGAAATCAAACTAACAAAAGAGGGAAAAAAAGGCTATCTGGGATTCAAATTAAATTCGCTGACCGATAAACGGATCATCGACAAACTGATTGAGGCTTCCCAGGCAGGCGTGCAGATCGATATGGTTGTGCGCGGTATCTGCTGCCTACAGCCGGGGATCCCCGGGTATACCGATCATATCCGTATTATCAGCATCGTAGGACGCTATCTGGAACATTCGCGCATCTACATCTTCGGAACCGGCGATCGAGAAGAAATCTATATCTCCTCCGCAGACTTTATGACGCGCAATACGCTGCGCCGAGTAGAGGTTTCCGTACCGATTTTTAATTCAAAACTGCGGGAAGAATTAAAAGAAATGTTTGGTCTGATGCTCAGCGACAACGTCAAGGCGCGGGAACTGGGTGCCGACGGCACTTACCGCAAAGTCTCGACCGGAGATACGCAGCTCAATTCCCAGGAAGTCCTGTTTCAGATTGCCTACGACTGTGCCCAGACAGGGAAAGGAGAGGCTTAACGTGGTCTATGAGCTGGAAGACGTACTTCAGGAGTCCTCTCTGGAAACGGTTTTAGAAAATGGAAAACAGGCAGTCATTCTGGTAACCGGGCGGGAATGCCAGGAGACGCTGGCAAAACTCGGAATTTTTCTGGAAAATGAGATAAGTCTATCCAAAATTAATTTCTGCAAGCTCGAGACGCAGCAGGAATACCTGTATGGTACACTGGCAATCCCCCGCTTTTTAGACATCACCGGCAGCCGCTATCAGATGAGCCTTTTTATCACCAGACAGCTTATTGTCATCGCCGATGATTCCGATTTCAGTATCCGCCTCCTCCAAAATATCCGGATGCGGAAAGTCCATCAGGGTGTGAATAAAGGACGTTTTTTATTTAATTTTGTCACAGAATTTTTAGAACGGGATTATGAGATTCTGGACAGTATGGAACATACTTTGATGTCGATGGAGGAGGAAGCCAGCCAGCGTGAAACAGAAAATTACCAGGAAAAGCTGATGCCGCTGCGCCGCGAGCTTCTGACTCTTAGAAGTTATTATAATGAAATGGTTGATTTTGCGAAGAATCTGGAAGAAAATGAAAATGGATATTTCCGGAAAAAACAGATTTCTTATTTTGACACGATCGAGGACCGCGCCGACCGCCTGATGAATAAGACCGCCCAGCTTCTGGAATATGCGGAACAGGTCAAGGATGCCTACCAGTCCCGCCTGGATGCAAGGCAGAACCGGAGCATGCAGTTTCTGACCATCATTTCGACCATTTTCCTTCCGCTGACACTCATCACCAGCTGGTACGGGATGAATTTTCAAAACATGCCGGAGCTCCAGAATGGATATCCCGGCGTGATTTTCCTCTCAGTCCTCGTCATTATTTTATGCATCTGGATCTTTAAGATCAAAAAACTTTTGTAGGAAAATACCCATTCCGCCCGGACATCCGGCACTTTATTCGTCCTTCTCCGGCACCTCATCCCGCCAAACAACCGTCTCTACATCCTCAAACAGCTCCTGGTTGCGCTCGACCGTCAGATAGACAAAATCATCCGGCTGGTATTCATCCAGAAGCGCCTCCGTGTACGTGTCAAAGGTCGCAAACACCGTTTTCCGGTACAGCTTCGGCATAAAATATTTAAGATTCTGGCTAAAGGAATCGCCTACTACCAGAAGTGTTTTATCATTCGGCGAATCCGACTCAAACACTGCAAAGCTGTTGTCCTCGTTCATATCCACCGTCGTAGCCGTCACCTCCGGCAGATAATTCTGAATCACATATTCGGTATCGTCGCTGTACTCTGCTGCCATGTTAAGCATCCGCGCCAGGTCTCCGGACGCCGGTCCTGCCGCCTCAATCGAGACTGCACTGAGCGGTGTAGAGGTTCCAAGCAAAGTCTGTGCAATCTGCTGGCTTCCGATAAAAGAGCCGATCTGGTTCCAGTGCGTATCATATTTGTAATAAAGCTGATACGTGTCCGCCTCTTTCAGAAGCTCCGGCTTCATGTCATACACCGGAAGTCCCTGCGCCGCAAGCTCCGGGAGCGCCGCATCCAGACGCGACTCACTTCCGTATACCCGGACCGAATCCGGCATATATTCCGCATAGACACTTTCCTTGTTGGGTGCCTCAAACATCACAAACCGGATGCCGCGCTCTTTCATTTTCTCGTTTACCGAGGTAATCGCGTCCGCCAGCGCTGTTTTCTCATCCGCCGTATAGAGATTTGTCCGCTGATAATCCGCCAGCGCATCCTCGCCGTCCTCCGAAACGGTGTAAAACAGCCAGTTTTCTTTTCCGACCGTCACATCCGAAATCGAGCTTTCATTTAAAAGCTCCAGATCCAGCTTTGTCTTCGCCTTGACAAACAGATTTTTAAACGGAACATGGTCGTTGTAATACGCTTCAAATTCCGTCGGAATATTGTCAAAATTGGCAGCCGACAGTTCTGGAAAGGATGCCAATTCCCTGTTTTCATAATTCTGCTGGTCCAGATGGCTCCTGACCGCCGGATAGACAAGCGTCGGCAGCACCAGGCTCGCCGCAAAGGAACCAATCAGAAGTATTTTTGTCCCTTTCTCTCGATTCATATCTCTCGTTTTCTTCTCCCTGCATGAATCCATCTTTCTGTACTTTCACGCCCTGCCGCCCATGCTTTCATTTTTATGTTCTCATTGCACAGGCAAGCATGCTTTCTACACCGCTTTCAAAAGCGGAAATAAATAAATGGATTATATGTATTGTTGACGAGCAGCAAAATGGAAAACCACAGGATCGCCATGTAGCCGATCCAGCTTGTGACCGTCACCGATCCATCCTGCGCCAGCACGCGCCCTTTCCATTTCATCCAGAACCACTGCACCGGACCGCATGCCAGCAGCGCCGCCGCCAGAAACATCCAGAGTTTCCGGTTCATGTAGCGTTCCATCAAAACGACTGCGCTGTGCGGCACAAACATATACCGGATAAAGGAAAATGCCTGCCCGATCGTGTCCGCGCGGAAAAAAATCCAGCCGATCAGCACGACAAACACCGCATAGATATGCGCCAACGGCCGGAATTTCTCCTGCTTCAGCCATTTTCCCAGAAAACAGCGCTCCAGCACGTTGAAAAAGCCATGGTAAATGCCCCAGAAAATGAACGTCCAGCCCGCTCCGTGCCAGATGCCGGTCAGCAGAAAGACCGTCCAAAGGTTGACATACGTCCGCGCCGTGCTCCTCCTGTTTCCGCCGAGCGGAATGTACACGTACTCTTTAAACCAGCTGGAGAGAGAAATATGCCATTTCCGCCAGAAATCCTGGATCGAAGTCGCTGTGTACGGCAGCCGGAAGTTTTCAATAAATGTAAAGCCAAACATTTTTCCAAGCCCAATCGCCATGTCCGAATAGCCAGAAAAATCGAAATAAATCTGCAGCATATAGAGAAGCGCCGTCAGCCATAGCATCGCCTGGCTCACATCCGCCGCCTGATACGCGTAGACCGCGTCCACCACCTCGGCAAAGGTATTTGCCAGGATGACCTTCTTTCCCAGACCGAAAATAAAGCGTTTCACGCCGTAAGAAAAGCCCTCCAGCGTGACGGTCCGGTTTTCGATCTGCTCCTCGATGTCATGGTATTTCACGATCGGTCCCGCTATGAGCTGCGGGAAGAAGGAAATGTAGAGAAGCACTTTTCCGAAATTCTTCTGGGGCTCAGTCACACCCCGGTAAACGTCGATGACGTAGGACATGGCCTGGAAGGTGAAAAAGGAAATTCCGATGGGAAGCCGGATGGCCGGCACCGGAACCGCCGTGCCAAAAATGGCGTTGAAGGACTCTGCCAGGAAGCCGGTGTATTTAAAGAGCACCAGCACACCCAGATTCAGAATCACGTTGATGGTCATGACCGCTTTTTTCCCGGAGGGCTTTTTCTCAATGAGAAGGGCCGAGAGGTAATTGACAAAAGCGGAGGCGATCATCAGAAGTACATAGACCGGTTCTCCATAGGCATAAAACACCAGGCTTGCCAGAAGGAGCATCCAGTTCTTTGCCCGGATTCCCGGAAGAATCAGGTGAAGCAGGAAAACCACGGGCAGAAAGATACACAAAAATACCATGGAACTGAAAACCATTGCTTCTGTACTCCTTATTTCGCGATGAGGCCGAAGAAGATTTCGCTTCCGTCCGTATTCTCATGAGCGGAGATCTGGAAATTCTTGTAGGTGTAAACGATATCGTAGCCGTCACCGTAGCAGCCTTCCAGTCTCTGCACCTTCAGAGGTTTCAGGCCGATGTTCTTAAGAATCCTTTTTAAGGTGGCGGTACTCTCTCCGTATTTGCAGGCAGCCCGGAGCTTTGCGCTGATGCTGGTATTGAGCTTGCCGGTCTGGGAAGAAAATACATAGAAGCGGTTGTTGACTACATAGGTTCCTTTCAGCATCGCGCCCACCCGGTCAAAGCCGTAGTAAGCACCGCTGATTCTTTTTACTGCGGGAACTAATGCGCCATACTGTCTGGTTCCGGCGTAAGCGGCTCCGGTGGGTCCAAAGTAGGCTTTATAGGTTTTTCCGTACCATTTTACCCATCTCCATCTGTTTTTCAGCTTCACGCCATTCACATAGTAATAGAATTTTCCGCTCTCATATTTGAAGCCGTTTTTCCTGTCTGCATTCTGGAGCGTGTTTTCACTGGAAGCGACTGCTTTTGCAGCGGTATTGTCCGCCGGAGCTGCTGCTCCTGCTGCCACCGGCGCCTGAAGAGCCAGCGTGCAGGCGAGAAGAGCTGTCATTGCTTTGTTCTTTCTCATATCTCAGATTCCTTTCTTCTCTTAAACTCAGATTTTTACTTCCACATAGGTGGGATTTCCAGTGCCGTTAACTCCTTTGTAGAGCTTGCCGACCATGGAGCTGCGTTTCTGTTTGTAGAAGGATTTGCCCTTGGCGGCAGGATTTTTAATTCCCTGCGGATTATTTTTTGCGGCCATAGCAAGATTTGGATCAAATGTATACCAGGTCTTGCCGATCTGCACCTCGCACCAGGCATGTGGTTGAGTCTCATTAGATTTTTCTTTGAAAACATTCGTGCTTCCCATGCCGATTCTCACTGGAAGCCCGGTCACACGTTTCACCAGATAAGCATAAGTAGCTGCAAAGCTGTAACAGTTTCCAGCATATTTTCCTTGATCCGTTCGCACCGTAAGCATTTTCCCTGCATAGGAAACATCCCAGCCTTTCTGTGATGCTGTAGGAAACTCTTCCCGGCGATATGCACAAGAATTTCTCATATAATTATAAATCTTCAACATTGCCGTATTACTTCCAGTTTTATAAGTAATACCCAGTTTCCTGATAAGTCTGTCAGCAGCTGTGATGAGCGTCTTATCTGCGCTCTTCGTGTACTTCGCCTGCATCACTCCTCTGACATTGAAATAATAGGTCTTGTATCCGGTCCTTTCCTTAATAGTATACCAGCCTGTCTTGGCTGCTCCGTCTGCTCCCAGATAATACTTCTTTCCGCTCACTCTTACCCAGCGGTTTTTCAGCATGGTTCCATTGCTGTAGTAATAATATTTACCACCCTTAGGTACCAGCCCGGTGGTCTTTTTGGCCGTAGCCGTAGAAAGGCTCTCTGCTGCTGCCGTGGTCTCCGGCTCCTCTGCCGCCTGGGCCAGGATACCGCTTCCCTGAGGCACGGTTAAAACTGCTGCCATAAGAAGTGCTGCCATTCTCTTGCTGTTGTTCATAGAATACACTCTCCTCTCATATTACTCCGGCAGACTGCTGTCTGCACATTCTTTTTTATTATACCATTTTCTTTCATGGCAGTTCAACCAAAAATAGCGATAAAACACCGGCCCATGAAATTATATATCCATGAACCGGTTTTCTTACTATTTTTATTCTCTTCCGTCCCAGCAATAGGTACAGAGTTTGCATTTGGGAAGTCCGATGGACTCCACCAGATCGTCCAGACGATGGAAACGAAGGGAAGTGAAATTCAGTCTCTTGCGGATCTCCTCCACCATCTCCGCGTAATTCTGGCTGTCGGGATCTGCATAATTCTGAAGCACCTCGTCACTTGGGTTGGCTCCCTCTCTCTCCTGAATGATCCGTCTCGTGATCAGATCCAGCTCTGAGGAAGAACGGGAGAAATTCAGGAATTTACAGCCGTATACCAGCGGCGGGCAGGCCGGACGAATATGTACTTCCTTGGCTCCGCTGTGGTAGAGGAACTCGGTGGTTTCCCGAAGCTGGGTTCCGCGGACGATGGAATCATCGATGAGAAGCAGCTTTTTGTCCCGGATCAGGCCGTCCACGGGAATCAGTTTCATCTTCGCGATGAGGTTTCTCTGGCTCTGGGTCGTCGGCATGAAGGAGCGGGGCCAGGTCGGTGTGTATTTGATAAAAGGACGGGCAAAAGGAATGCCGGACTCGTTGGCATAACCGACGGCATGGGCGATACCGGAATCCGGAACGCCGGCCACACTGTCGGGATGCACGTTGTCCTTATCCCGTCTGGCCAGCATGCGGCCGCAGGCATAACGCATCTCCTCTACGTTTACCCCTTCATAGGTGGATGTGGGATAGCCATAGTAAACCCACAGGAAGGAACAGATCTTCATCTCTTCGCCCGGCTCGCTGACGGTCTCGACGCCTTCCGGAGTCATGTAGACGATCTCCGCAGGCCCCAGGTCCTTCAGATGATCATATCCCAGGTTCAGATAAGCGAAGCTCTCAAAGGAAGCACAGTAGGCTCCTTCTTTTTTGCCCAGGATCACCGGCGTACGGCCCAGACGGTCTCTGGAACAGTAAACTCCTTTGTCCGTCATGACCAGAACAGTCATGGAACCGTTTATCATCTCCTGAACAAACTTCAGGCCTTCCACGATCGATTCTTTCTGATTGATCAGCGCTGCCACGATCTCTGTCTGATTGATATTTCCGTTGCTCATCTCCAAAAAATGGCTGAAACCTTTTTCAAAACATTCCTGCATCAGTTCCTCGGCATTGTTAATCTTGCCGACGCAGGTAATTGCGAAGCTTCCCAGATGGGAATGTACCAGAAGAGGCTGGGGATCAAAGTCTGAAATGCAGCCGATTCCGATGTTTCCATCCAGTTCTTCCACATCCCGCTCAAATTTCGTACGGAAAGGGGAATTCTGAATGTTGTGGATTGCCCGGTTGAAGCCTTCCGGTCCGTGAACCGCCATACCGGCTCTTCTCGTACCCAGGTGTGAATGATAGTCAGTTCCGAAAAACAGGTCAAGTACACAATTTTCTTTTGAAGCTACTGCAAAAAATCCACCCATGATCAAATCTCCTTTGTCTGTCTTGGTGTGAAACACTATAAAAACTCTTTAAGGATAGCAATAAACCATTGAAAAATCAATCCATTTTTTTCAAAAAGTCTTTGCATTTCAATAGGAATTCCATTACAATAGGGAACGATGCTAAAAATGACAGCTTTAACAGAAAGGATGATCTGCATGCTAGACGTTTTACTCGACGCAGTTCTTGATTCTCTGAAAACCCTGCCCTTCCTTTTCGGCGCTTTCCTTCTGATGGAAGCCGCAGAAAAGCATTATGGAAAACATATGGACACGATCCTGAAAAAATCCAAATGGGGCGGCCCTCTGGCCGGGTCCATTCTCGGCTGTATCCCACAGTGCGGTTTTTCCGTCATCGCCTCCAACCTCTACGCCGGAGGTCTGATCACACTCGGAACCCTTCTTTCCGTCTATCTCTCCACCTCGGACGAGGCCATCATTCTTCTGCTGGCCGATTCCAGCCGGGGAAACGATATCCTGAAGCTCATGGTCACGAAGGTCATCATCGGTATCATCGCCGGTTATCTCGTGGATCTGATCTTCTTCAAACAGCGCCAGGGACGGAATATGGATCAGATCTGTTCCGACTGCCACTGTGAGGAAGAAACCAGTATCCTGAAACCGGCCCTCCATCACACCGTTCACCTCTTCGTCTGGCTTCTGGCTCTGACCCTGATCCTGAACGTCGTCATGGAAGTTGCCGGCGCAGACCGGATCTCCGCCTGGCTTCTGGGAGACACAGTGTTCCAGCCGGTTCTGGCCGCTCTCATCGGCCTGATCCCCAACTGTGCGGCCTCCGTAATCCTGACCCAGCTTTACTTAAGCGGAGCCATCAGCTTCGCCTCCGTCGTGGCCGGGCTCTGTACCGGCGCAGGCGCGGGCCTTCTCGTGCTTTTCAAAATGAATAAGGACAGAAAAGAAAATTTAAAGGTGCTCGGCCTTCTCTATGTGATCGCCGTCATCGCAGGAATTGTTCTCGAACTCTTCGCCTGAAAAAAAGGCTGCCTCTCCATGATCGTGGAAAGGCAGTTTTTTTATCTTTTTATTTTTCCCAGCGTCCGGAGGCTCCGCAGGGCAACACCAGACCGGTCTTTGTCACCGGCAGGCCGATTTCCTGGGAATCCACATGGCCGCCGAAACGTTTCAGCTCCGTGGAGAGCATGTAGGTCAGCACCGCGGGAGCCAGCCCTGTGGTGTAGGAATTGACCAGGAAGAACAGCGGGGCGTCGCTGAGGATCTGGGTGCAGAGTTTGATGAAATCGTAGATGGAATCCTCGATCTTCCAGATCTCGCCTTTCGGTCCTCTTCCGTAGGAGGGCGGGTCCATGATGATGCCGTCGTAGTGATTTCCGCGGCGGATCTCCCGCTCCACGAATTTCATGCAGTCATCCACCAGCCAGCGGATGGGCGCCGCCTCAAGGCCGGAGGACTTCGCATTCTCTTTTGCCCAGTTTACCATACCCTTGGAGGCGTCCACATGAGTCACAGCCGCTCCGGCTGCCGCTGCCGCCAGCGTCGCTCCGCCGGTGTAGGCGAAAAGGTTCAGCACCTTCACCGGACGGCCGGCGTTTTTGATTTTATCGGAGAACCAGTCCCAGTTCACAGCCTGCTCCGGGAAAAGTCCTGTATGTTTGAAGCTGAAAGGTTTCAGGTTGAAGCGGAGATCTTTATAGGCGATCTCCCACTGTTTGGGAAGATCGAAAAACTCCCACTCTCCGCCGCCCTTACTGCTTCTGTAATAATGGCCGTTCATTTTCCGCCAGCCCGGAAGGTCCTTCGGCGTATTCCAGATGACCTGGGGGTCCGGCCGCACCAGGAGATAATCTCCCCAGCGCTCCAGTTTTTCCCCGCCTGAGGTATCCAGCACTTCATAATCTTTCCACTGATCCGCAATCCACATATCTTTATCCTTTCTCTTTAACTGATCTCATTCTGTGTCCCGGTGACGTTTTTTGCCCGGAACCAGTAAGTATAGAAATCTTCATAGCCTAATGTTGTATACAGATGTTTCGCGTGAACATTTCCCTTCACCACCTGAAGGTAGGCATGCTCTGCGCCTTTCTTTTTCGCCTCAGAGAGAATCGAGCTGCAGATACAACGGCCCAGTCCTTTTCTCCGGCAGCTGGCGTCCACATAGATCGCATAAAGTCCCACATGGCCACGGTCCAGAATGCCCAGTCCCACAGCCACCGTCCGGCCATCAATCTCCACGCTGGCCACAATGGTCTCCTTCGGAATCGCCTTAAACATAGAAGGAACGATCCGGCGAAGCGTCGGATTGGAGGTGCCGTTTAAACGGAACAGAGAGTTGATCCATTCCTCGGTGATCCGGTCCCGGAGCTGCACGATCGTCTCGTCAGGGTAATAAATCGAAGACAGCAGCCCGGAATTCCTTCCATAATATTCATACTCCACAGAAAGAGGCTCATAGGCGTTGAGCTTCTTAAGGTCCATCGTCATCACTTCCGTGGTGTGCTGGATCTCATAGCCTCTCTCTTCCAGCATCCGGTCAAAGGCAGGATCCAGAAGAGGACTGATCTTGAAAATGGCTGGCGTATGGTAGTTGGCATACATGGCCTCGCAGTAGGCCACCTTTTCCTCCACAGGAATGGAAGAAGCCCCTACCTGCTGCACGCTGTTGGTCCGGTGTGTATAATTATGAGAAAACCGTATGAGCCAGCCGTCGTAGAGCTCGATCTTGTGAGACGGCCAAGCATTCAGTGAGATCTCCTCGATGAGTTTCATATATGCTTCACGATTCACGCTGCGTTCCTTCTTTCTTTCGGAAATGTTATCTCAAAAGCCTTATCGTGCAGGCACGAACGGCTCTTGAAGCTTTGAACCTTAGTATCTTAGTATAATGTAAAAATCCTCGAGAATCAATATAAAACTTGACCTTCTCCCCTTATTTTGGTACAGTGAATACAGCGTGCCGGCAAGAGCTCTTTGCTTCTCTTCCGGCGCACGCGTGATACAGAAAGTCTGCCGCTCTGCGGCGCTGCATTGACAAGGAGGCCTGATACTATGCGGTTAGGTTTTATTGGCTGTGGAAATATGGGAGGCGCCATGGTCAGCGGGATTCTGAAAAAGCAGCTTCTCGCCAGTGAAGATATGATCGCTTCCGCTCTCCATGAAGAATCCAGAAAGGCTCTGCGGGAAAAATTCGGAATTACAGTCACCTCAGACAACTCTGAGGTCGCTGCCTTCTCCGATATTCTTATTCTGGCGGTGAAGCCCCAGTTCTACGCGGAAGTCATCCATGAAATCCGGGAAATTGTCCAGCCGGATACCCTGGTGGTATCCATTGCTCCGGGCAAGACCCATCAGTGGCTTGAGGAACAGTTCGGCCGCCCGGTGAAAACCGTCCGGTGCATGCCAAACACCCCGGCCATGATCGGTGCAGGAATCACCGGCGTTGCTCCGGGAGAACAGGTCACGGAAAAAGAGACCGCGCAGCTTCTCCGTCTTCTCTCCGCTCTGGGAGAAACAGAAATCGTTCCGGAACGCCTCATGGACGTGGTGGGTTCCGTCAGCGGCTGCTCTCCCGCCTATATCTTCATGTTCATTGAAGCCATGGCAGATGCGGCGGTGGCCGACGGCATGCCGAGAGCCCAGGCTTATCATTTTGCAGCCCAGGCTGTCCTTGGCAGCGCGGAAATGGTGCTCAAAACCGGCAGACATCCCGGTGAACTCAAAGATATGGTATGCTCCCCGGGAGGTACCACCATCGAGGGCTTATCCGTTCTGGAGGAAAAAGGCATGCGAAGCGCCGTCATCGACGCGCTCCGGGCCTGCACCAGAAAAAGCAAAGGAATCTAATAAGGAGGAACTTTTCAAAATGGAAAGAAAAATCGCATGGGAAAAATATTCCCAGGAAGAGATGGACAAAGTATTTACATTTGCAGAAGATTACCGTCAGTTCTTAAGCCACGGCAAAACCGAGCGTGAGTGTGTAAAATTAGCAGTGACTGAGGCAAAGGCTCACGGCTACGAAGACCTGAATGACGTCATCGCAGCCGGCAAGACCCTGAAGGCCGGCGACAAAGTTTACTCTGTCTGCATGGGCAAAACCCTTGCCATGTTCCAGATCGGTGAGGAACCCCTGGAAAATGGTATGAACATCGTTGGAGCCCACATCGACTCCCCGCGTATCGACCTGAAACAGAATCCGCTCTACGAGGATAACGACATGGCTATGTTCGATACCCACTACTACGGCGGAATTAAGAAATATCAGTGGGTAGCTCTTCCGCTGGCTCTCTACGGCGTTGTTGCGAAAAAAGACGGCACAACCGTAGATATCGCTATCGGTGACGACCACGGCGATCCGGTATTCGGAATCTCCGATCTGCTTCCTCATCTGGCCCGTGAGCAGATGGCAAAAACAGCTGCCAAAATCATCGAGGGTGAGGATCTGAACCTGCTGATCGGCAGCATCCCTGTAAAGGGTGAGGAGAAAGAGGCGGTTAAGAAAAACATCCTGGCTATCCTGAAAGAAAAATATGACATCGAAGAGGACGATTTCATCTCCGCAGAACTCGAGGTTGTTCCCGCAGGTGCTGCAAGAGACTACGGCT
>OGCN01002861.1_pt1 | contig 17798 bp, 15 predicted proteins | sample 1570181 | NCBI WGS metagenome assembly OGCN01 (sample SAMEA4370584, study PRJEB24528) | human gut metagenome | reverse complement strand
GTAAGGCAGATGCTCTCCCAGCTGAGCTAAGATCCCATTTTGTTGACCGGTGAACTGTTCTGTTCCCTGTCGACTTCGTTAGTATACACCCATATCAATCAGAAAGTCAACAGATTTTTCTCTCTTTTTTGAAGTTCGACATTTTATTCATATTATATATACTTTTCACGCAATTCACACGGTTTCTATTTTCTTCTAACCAGACTTTTAGGATACGCATCCACCAACCATGTCAAACAGATATTTGCAATCCACTTATAATACTTGCCCAGTCACTCTAATGTTAAACTATCTCTACGCCTGCTGTCCTGCAGAGTTTAGTTTCAAAACACCGGTTAAACAATGCCACTACTCTGCCAACACCGATCATTGCTGCAATTGTTCCAATGCCAATTCCAATCAAACGTCCACGTGCCACAAAACCAATCACAGCTGAAATTCCCACACAACTGCAGTCCAACAGATTTTTTCCAAGTCCCATTCCTTTTTTCGTCACCATTCCAAGTGTCTGAGCCAGACCATCTGCCGGGTTCGGGATCAAGTGCATATCTACGATCATCGCTGCACCGATTCCCGTACACACAATTGCCAACACAAGCATCACAATCTGTGCTCCAACATGTTCTGCTACTGGAATAATACCTCCAAACACATTCAAAAGCAGGCTAAACGCTAAGGAAAATGGGATCTGCAACAGATCTTTCCAAATTACTTTTCGCAACGGTGGTAAAAATCCCCATTTCAGTCCGACTTCAATCAACGCAAAGCAGGTGTACAGTAAAAATGTCATCAACGCAAAATTCAGATTCCAGGCATTAGCCACCGTATATGCAATGGAAACTAACGCAGACACGCCAAGTCCGGTTTTTGTATTCAACGTGATTCCTAATGCCAGAATTACGATTCCTAATCCATAACTGAGCAGACGATTTATCAGTTTTCGCTTCCCATCTACGCATTTATCCATATTTTTATCACTTCCTTATGACAATATTTTTACTATCTTTTCCATAATTATAATTTCAGATTATTTCTGAACACAGCAAATATATTTGTACCTATAATTAACAGACAAGCAGCACCTTTTCTTCTCTATGCCAATTTCAGCAGCCAAAATGTCGTGCGGTTCTCAGAACTATCCTCAATATTTTCTGCGATCATCTCCAGATTCCACAGTTTTCCTGCGCGGGCACTGCAGATCGCTGCTGTTGTCTCCGGCAGTGTTCCCTTTGCCAGCATTTCTGCTCCAATGGCCGTATCTTCGATCTCATGCTCTGCCAGATTCGGAAATTTCGCCTTACGTGTGTTGACGGTCTGGCGCAATGCCTGCGGATGGGAAGCCACCTCTTTTAAAGAAGCGGTATCTACGCCCGGCTTTTTAAACATGCAGTGATGAATCGGAAGCACGTATACACCAATTTTTTCATAGGAAATATTTTCAAAGGTATGTACAAATTCACCAACCGGACCCGCCGTGGAATTTTCCACACCAAGTACGCCGTACTGAATTTCACCTTTCTGCATTGCTTCCAGAATGTTTTTCGCACATACCAGCGGCACCAGTTCTGTCTCTGTCATGCCAGCCTCTGCCAGCAGCTCATTTGCTGCCACTTCTGAAAAACTACCCGGAATCCCCATATAACCGATTTTATCCATTTTACAATCCTCATTCTCTCATATTTTTATAGACAATTTACAAACTCTATCTTATCACTTACTGTAATATAAAACACGAAATCATCTCATATCTGTTCAAGTCGAACGCACGTGAGACTTGGTGCGTGATTCTGGTCAGCGCAAGCTGACATCTTCTTTTCAGAATCACTGCACTCTACACTCCGTTCCGGTCGGCGCAAAACCATTGTCTCCCAGACAATGTGCGCCCTCGCGGAGCATTTATCTCAGTCGGAGATTGAACTCCCACTGAGAAATACTTGTTACTACTCACCACTTGCAGAAGTGGGAGTCTCAACTCAGACTGAGATAATTTTTCCATCTCATACGGACAATTATCGCTACAGTAAACACATTATTTTCGCCTATTCGATACTTATTATAGCGTTTTCTGTAAAAAAATCCAGAGAATTCTTATGTTTCCGATTGTTATTATGTCGGAATTGGAGTAAAATATAAGAAATTACGCTTTTACACATTAAAAAGCTAAACTAATATACTTTCCCGTATTTTGGAGGAATTACTTTATGGAATTTAACAGACTGATCAGCAACGTGGAACCGTCCAAATCCGTCACTTTGCTGGCAAAAACAAAAGAATTACAGAAAACTGATCCTGAGATATTAAACCTGACTGGCGGAGAACCGGATTTTCCGACTCCGAAAGCCGTCTGTGATACCGTTGTGACAGAACTTGCCGCCGGACATACACACTACTCTGACAGCCGCGGAGACGCTGACCTTCGTACCCGCATTGCCCGCAAACTGCAGGAAGAAAATCACGCACCGTATCAAGCAGAGAATATTCTGATCACTCCCGGGGCAAAATATGCTGTGTACCTGACCATTCGTGCCCTGATCAATCCGGAGGATGAAGCGATCTGGCTCACACCGGGCTGGGTATCCTATCCGTCCATCGTAGAAGCCAGTGGTGGCAAACCCGTTGCTGTTCATTTAAAATATGAAGAAAACTACCGCATCACAGAAGAAGCTCTGGAAGCAGCAGCATCCGATAAAACAAAACTTCTGATCATCAACTATCCGAACAACCCAACCGGACAGATTCTAACAGAAAGTGATATTCAGGCTCTCACCGCCTTTTTGCGTAACCATCCTGATGTTTATGTTTTATCTGATGAAATTTACGAAAAAATTGTTTATGACCAGAACAAAATCGTAAGTCTGGCTTCCATTCCGGAATTTTTTGAACGTGTGGTCATCGTCAACGGTTTTTCAAAATGCAGTGCCATGACCGGATGGCGTCTGGGCTATCTTGCCTGCACCCCTGCGCTTTATCAGGTAGTGTTGAAATTATTCCAGCACTCCATCAGCTGTACCAGCGGATTTTTACAGCGTGGTGCTCTGACCGCGCTTGATTGTGTGGAAGAAACCGAACAGATGCGTCAGGCATACGAAAAACGCAAAAACCTTCTGTTTGAAGGAATCCGTGAGATTCCGGGTGTGGAACTTCTGACACCTGCCGGAGCTTTTTATGCATGGGTTAAATTTGACACTGATATGGACAGTGAAACACTCTGCAATGACCTGTTGGATAAAGCAAAAATTGCCGGTGTTCCAGGTATCGCTTACGGAGAAGAAGACTGCGTCTGCATTCGTTTTTCCTTTGCTGCTTCAGAAGATGTGTTAAGAACCATGTTAGAACGTTTAAAAACTTACCAGGAAAACCATACTAAATAAGTCAGAACAGCACTGCTAACAATACTTTTTTGACAAATCAAACGCATATCATAAAATAATAAAAAGATTACGATCCTTACTTTATACCAAATAAAAATCGTAATCTTGAAACAAAGAACCTCTTTCATAAAATACATAATAGCGTACGGGATTTACTTTATGTCTCTACCAAGTTTAGTATTTTATGAATGAAGGTTCTTTTTTATGTATACTTATTTTTTCACTTATCAGAATGCTTTGCCTGAGAATTGTGGCTTTCCGATTTTTGGCAGAATGCATTTCATCTGGCTTACCTGCATTGCCATTGTTATTTTTCTTCTATGCAGAATATACCTGCGCCTTACAAAAATAAGACAATTACAAATGTTGAATATCACTGTGCTTCTGGCTTTATGCTGCACCTTTACACAGGATGCCATTTTGACTGTCACCGGACACATGAACGCCAGAATGTTGCCTTTCCACCTTTGCGATCTGGCAGGATTTTTCTATCTGTTCTTGCAAATGCAGGCATTGCGCACCGGTCGCTGGACTTCTCTTGTTGAAATTGCACTGTGCCTTTTTATGCCCGGTGCTGTCCTTGGCATTTTATTTCCGGTGTGGAACGTGTACCCACCTTTTCATTATATGACGATCCATGGTTTTGTATATCATGCGCTGATCATTCTTTATCCATGGTTACTTTTTGTCAGTGGAAACATTCGCCCTAAAACACGTCATATCTGGCAGCCGGTACTGTTGCTTTGCGGTATTGTTCCGCCTGTTTATCTTTTTAACAAAAAATTTGACAGCAATTATATGTTTATCAACGTACCGCCTGAAAACACGCCATTAGAATTTCTTGCAGATCAGATGGGAAATCCCGGTTATTTGCTTGGATATGCTATTTTTATTTTTCTACTGATACTGACTTTATATCAGGTTTTCGGCAAACTTACACAGCTGTTAAAAAAGTAGTCTTACTTATCCTTGTTTCTTTCACAGACAATCTTGCCATACAATGCCGCAAGAACCTGCTGAAACAATGTTCCAATCATAACAGGGAACAGTACTTCTCCTGGAAACGACGTTGCCGCAATGACTGCTCCAGCGCTGATATTTCGCATACCTGCTCCATACATTATGGAAATCTGTGTTTCACGATCCTGATGCATCAACCGCGCAATAAGCAATCCGATGGCATATCCACCTGCTGCCAGCAGTAAGATCACGCCTGCCACTTTCATCCGCTCCAGATTCATATGACGGATATAAGGCGCTACACCGGAAGAATTGGAAGCTACCACAAAAATCAATGCCATCTTGGAAAACGGTGCCAGTTTTGATGGCAGTACCTTCTGTGCTTTTCCTTTGCTGCATTGGTTTAATGTCATCGCCAGAACCGCCGGCAATGCCACCATAAAAATAAGTTGCCGCATCATCTGTGTTACATCGATCTGCACTCTTGAACCAACCATAACATGCAATGTCGCCGGTATTAAAAACGGTGCCAGAACAGTGTCAATGACTACAAGTGCCAGTGACATGGCATTATTACCGCTGTAAATCGTTACCCACATCAAACTAACTACCGCCGTTGGAACAGCAAACTCCAGTACAATTCCCGTAATCAGATTACTGTTGTCCGGAAAAATCAGATTTCCAAGACCGCAGGCTACTCCCGGAATTACCAGATGTAGTAACACCATAACGATCAGCAGCGCCCAAGGTGTTTTAAACACATTTGCCACATCCCGGAACTGGGATTTTAAAGCCCCGGTAAACGTAATAAACGCAAATACAAACGGCACAAAAGGCACGCCATGTTTCGCAATCTGTGGAAATAACACGCCAAACACCAGACACGCCGGCGTAACCAGTGCCATCCATTTTTCTATAAACTTATTAAATCGATTTAATATCTGCATATATCATACTTCCATTCTATATTCTGCGGTATTCTCTAATTTCTGCTTTTCTTACCATCGCAAGTATACCGTTCTTTTTATAGAAAAGCAAATGTGCGATGCAGATTTTTCATTCCACATCGCACACTCTATATTTCTTGTAATTTCACTTGTCATAAAAAATTATGTTTCTTTATCGTCGCATCAATGTTAAGATACCGCCAAAAAATCCATATCCAAGTGTAATCCATCCACAAACCAGCATCAGAAATGCCAGATGTGTCATTCCCGGAATCGTAACAAACAGATTCAAAATCATCACTGCTGCCAGTGAGATTGCTGCTACAACTACTGTACGTAAAAACAGATACAAATATTTACCTGAAATTGCTGTATGTTTTCCTGTTTTATTTGAATATGCATAAATCCTTTCCATCATGTCATGCCCTCTTTCTCAATATCAAAAACTCTTTTCTTTTGATACTGAAATCGTAGCATGCCATCGTAAAAACCAAAGCATATTACTGTAAATTGTAGGTAAAACTTTTACTTTTTGTTGTATAAGAAAAGCGCCCTGCAAAGGACGCTTTTCTTTCGCTCACAAGTATTTATCATTTAAGGAATGGTGTTTTATTCGTGGCAATGTGCACAGTCTACAGACTGGAATTTCTCATGATCGTACTCAATGCCGTTTTTGTCATAGTAATCTTTTACTGCTGCCTTTACTGCTTCCTCAGCAAGTACGGAACAGTGAATTTTTGCTGGTGGAAGTCCATCAAGTGCCTCAACTACTGCACGGTTGGAGAGTTCCAGAGCTTCATCGATTTTTTTACCCTTGATCATCTCTGTAGCCATGGAGCTTGTTGCGATGGCTGAACCACATCCAAATGTATTGAATTTTACATCTGTGATTGTCTGGTCATCATCAACTTTGATATACATTCTCATGATATCGCCGCATTTTGCATTTCCTACTTCGCCGACTCCGTCAGCATCTTCCATTTTACCTACATTTCTTGGATTCTGAAAATGATCCATTACCTTTTCACTATATAACATGTTTTTTCTCTCCTTTTTCCAATTCATCCCAAACCGGTGACATATTTCTTAAATAAGTTACGATCTTCGGTAATTCTTCTAATACATAGTCTACTTCTTCCTGTGTGTTGTACTCAGACAGGGATAAACGAAGGGAACCGTGTGCTACTTCGTGCGGCAGTCCGATTGCAAGAAGTACATGGGACGGATCTAAGGAACCGGATGTACAAGCAGAACCGGAGGATGCTGCAATACCTTTCATGTCAAGCATCAGTAACAGGGACTCGCCCTCGATGCCTTCGAAACAGAAGTTTACGTTACCCGGGAGACGTTTTGTGCGGTCTCCGTTTAATTTGGAATGCGGAATTGTCAGCAAACCTTCGATCAGACGGTCACGCAATGCTGTCATTTTTTCTGCATTTTCTTTCTGATGTGCCAGAACATTTTTTAATGCTGCTGCCATACCTACGATTGCAGGAATGTTCTCTGTGCCGGCACGTTTACCACGCTCCTGTGCACCACCTTCGATGATGTTGGAAAGCAGGATTCCTTTTCTTGCATACAGGAAACCAACTCCTTTTGGTCCGTGGAATTTATGTGCGGATGCAGACATCATGTCGATATTCTGCTCTTTTACGTTAATTGGGAGGTGTCCAACTGCCTGTACCGCATCCGTGTGAAAATATATGCCTTTTTCTTTGCAGATCGCGCCGATCTCTGGGATTGGCTGAATGCTTCCAATCTCATTATTTGCATACATAATTGTTACAAGACATGTATCCGGACGGATGGCTGCCTCAACTTCCTCTAAACGAACCATTCCATTCTCATGGACATCCAGATATGTTACTTCGTAACCTTCTTTTTCCAGTTTCTGCAGTGTATGAAGTACTGCATGATGCTCGAAGGCAGTAGAAATAATGTGTTTTTTATTTCTGCGTGCGCCCCATTTTGCTGCAGATACGATGGCCTGATTGTCAGCCTCGCTTCCGCCGGAAGTGAAATAAATCTCATTCGGCTGTGCTCCGATACAGGCTGCGATCTCCTCTCTTGCTTTCTCCAGTACTTCCTTGGACTTCTGTCCCGGAGTATGAAGACTTGATGCGTTTGCATATACGTTTTCCAGACATGGGATCATAGCGTCCAATGCAACCTGGCTCATTTTTGTCGTTGCCGCATTATCAAAATATACGTTCATAGTCCCTCACACTTTCTATTCTTAGTATTGTATTTTATCTATTGTTTCCTTAATTCTTGGATATATTATCATAGTATTCCCCTAATGTCAATAGGAATTGGGGTAATAAAATTTTAAGGTTATGAAGAAAGGACTCGGGCTATTTTGTCTTGTAAGCTAACAATCGCTTTCCAAGAAAAAATAGCCCGAGTCCTTTCATTTACGTTACATATCTCACGACACCACAATAATGTTCGTATAACGTTTTAATACCACATCCGGAAGTTTTTCCGTGATGATCTGTGCCGATTCAAAGGTTCCAAACCGAATCGGATTCACCTGATGAAATTTGGTACTGTCACACAGCACATAGGATTTCAGACTGTGTGTCATGGCACATTCTTTGATCTTAGCTTCGTTAATCTCCGGTGTGGTAAATCCAACTGCCGGAGATGCCCCGTTGGTTCCCATAAAGCATTTTGTAAAATTGAATTTCTGCAAACTCATACACGCTTCGTTTCCAACAATGGCTTCTGTGGCAGCTTTCAGTTCACCGCCCAGAATAATGACATGAAATCCTTTTCCCGCCAGTTCCAGTGCATGTGATACCGCATTTGTCACGAAAGTTGCCGTTTTCTCCGTGATATATGGAATCATGCATGCGGTCGTTGTTCCGGCATCCAGATATACAAAATCATGTGGTTCGATCAGAGAAGCGGCATATTCTCCAATCTGCTGCTTCTCATCCTGATACAGCCCCTTGCGCTGTGAAACCTGCTCATCTTTTGTGGCAAGATTTGACTCTGCCAGCATGGCACCGCCAAATACCTTGACCAATGCACCTTTTTCATCCAACGTATTCAGATCCCGTCGGATCGTAGATTCCGAAGCATCAAAATACTCTTTCAGCTCCTGAACCGTCACACTGCCTTTCAAGGTAAGTAGGCGCAATATTTCCTCCTGCCTCTTTTCAGTTAACATACAACAAAAATCCTCTTTTCCCTTATCAATTGCAAATAATTATATAACGTTTCATTCCAAAATGCACATTGCATTTTGCTGTAAAATACATATTCTATATTCAAGAATGCTCCGGCATTCTTGTTGCGAGGTGCGCGTCATGCAATTGCATGACATACTTCAACTGCGCACCTCTGTAATCCTGCCGGAGGCTATATCAGATGGGGGATTGGCTCCCACCACTGATACTAGCTTGTTTCTCACCACCTATAGAGGTGGGAGTCATCTCCCATCTGATGTATATAATATCTCTTTTACAGTTCTCTCCAATTCTTACAGAAATCAATGTAAGATCAGAGATAAAATTTTATTTCTGGTGCAACCATTTTTTCAGAATTTCTTCTCTGTTTACGCTGCTGTCTGTCTCGCAAATCAGACGGCGGATGGTCAGCAGACGTCCCGGAGATACGGACAGCTCATCGATACCCATTGCCAAGAACAGTTCTGTCAGATCACTGTCTGCACCAAGTTCACCACAGATACCACACCAGATGCCTGCTTTATGTGCATTCTGAATGGTCTGATTGATCATACGAAGTACGGCGATATGATGTGCATCAAAGAAGGAATCCAGTGACTGGTTCTGACGGTCAATCGCCAGTGTATACTGTGTCAGATCATTGGTTCCGATACTGAAGAAGTCTACTTCTTCTGCCAGCAGGTCACTGATGGTTGCTGCTGCCGGAGTTTCGATCATGATACCCTGCTCTGGTGTGCCATACGGAACATTGTCTGCATCCAGCTCCGCTTTTACTTCTTCCACGATAGCTTTGATCTGTGCAATCTCGGATAAAGAAGTGATCATCGGATACATGATCGCAATGTTACCAAATGCACTTGCACGGAACAGTGCACGCAGCTGTGTCTTGAAAATTTCCGGTCTGGTCAGGCAGATACGGATGGCACGTACACCCATAGCCGGGTTTTCTTCTTTTGCCAATTCAAAATAATCTGCCTGTTTATCAGCACCGATATCAAGAGTACGAATGATAACACGTTTGCCTGCCATCGTCTCTGCAACTTTTTTGTATACCTCAAACTGTTCTTCCTCTGTCGGATAAGTCTCAGATTCCAGATATAAGAACTCACTTCTGAAAAGTCCGATACCTTCTGCACCATTCTGAAGCACAAGTGCCAGATCTTTGACATTTCCAATATTGGCGTAAGTTAAAACTTTTTTACCGTCAAGGGTAACGCTTTCTTTATTTTTAAAGGTCTGAAGAAGTTCTTTTTTCTCCTCTTCCTCTTTTTTCAGAGCTTCCATTTTTTCCATGGTCTCTGCATCCGGCTCCACGTAGATCATACCGTGATTTCCGTCTACAACAGCCAGTTTTCCGTCCAGATCATCGGTCAGCTCCATCTCTGTGCTCACCAGCGCCGGGATTCCCATGGTACGGGCAAGGATTGCTGTATGGGAATTTACAGAACCATGTACTGTTACGAAAGAAAGTACTTTGTCTTTTTCAAGCTGAACGGTCTCACTCGGAGCCAGATCGTCTGCCAGAATGATCACTGGCTCATCCGTAACGACTTTGCTCTTGTTCTCACCACTTAAGTTTGCGATCACACGCTCGGAAATATCACGGATATCTGCCGCACGCTCTTTCATATAGTCGTCATCCATCTCCGCAAACATGGAAGAAAAGTGATCGCTTGTTACTGCTGTCGCATACTCTGCATTTACCTGCTGGGTGCGGATGATATTTTCCACAGAATCCTGATAATCCTCATCTTCCAGAAGCATCTGATGCATTTCAAAAATAGCTGCATTTGCCTCGCCGACTTCTTTGACCGCCTTATCATACAGTTCGCCTAACTGTGCCTGGGCAGCTTCCTTCGCATCCTGAAAACGTTTTACTTCAGCTTCCACGTCCTCGATTTTCTGACGTGTTACCTGCTGCTCACCTTTTTTGTATACACATAAATGTCCAATGGCAATGCCACCAAATACGCTTTTTCCCTGATAGACGTTCATACCAAACTGTTCCTTTCCTAATCTTAATATATTTGTCCGCTTCATTTTTTATTCAAGTCGAACGCACGTGAGACTTGGTGCGTGATTCTGGTCAGCGAAAGCTGACATATTCTTCTCAGAATCACTGCACATCCCCGCGGAGCGTTTATCTCAGTCGGAGATTGTACTCCCACTGAGAAAGACTTGTTATTACTCACCACTTGCAGAAGTGGGAGTCTTCTCGACTGAGATAAATCGAATAAATCCTCACTCCTACTCCCTTTTTCTATAACTTCAGGGACTTTATTCGATTTCGCGCCAGGTGCAATCTGCGTCAGCAGATATCTTCCTTATGCATCTGGTCGCATATTTAGCTTTTTTACTTCGTTTTATGAAGTAAAAAAGCTGTGCACGCCAGATGTTTTCCACCGTACACAGCCTCTCTGGCTTAAAATATCTACCAAATATCCTTCATTGAATGTTCTGAAACATTCTTTTACCAATTTTTCTCTGAACGTTATCTTACAGATTTGTTTTGAAGAAGTTCTCCAGTTTCTCAGCTACAGCGTCCTCATCTTCGCCTTCTACTGTTACAGTAACTTCCTGTCCACATTTAATTCCAAGGCTCATAACAGCCATTAATTTTTTGGCCTCAACTGTTTTACCTTCTTTTGTAAGTTTAACAACGGAAGTAACTCCTTTAAGTTCTTTTACCAGCTCAGAAGCCGGACGTGCGTGAATTCCCTGTGCATCTGTGATTACATACTTAAATTCTTTCATGGTTAGTTCTCCTTTTTTCTCAATTATTCATTTACTTTTTTCTTCAAAAGACCGAGTAAAACAGCGGAAATTACGGTTCCGACTGCAAGTGCTACCAGATACATTCCTGCATTGCCCATAACCGGTACAACGAAGATTCCACCATGCGGTGCCATCAGTGTACATCCAAATGCCATGGATAATGCGCCTGCTACCGCTGAACCAGCTACGCAGGATGGCAGAACACGGATCGGATCTGCTGCTGCGTACGGAATTGCACCCTCTGTGATGAATGCAAGTCCCATAACAAAGTTTACAGGTCCGGATTTGCGCTCCTCTTTTGTAAATTTGTTCTTAAAGAGCAAAGTTGCAAGAGCGATCGCACACGGCGGTACCATACCACCGATCATAACGGCTGCCATAATGTCATAGTTTCCGGCAACGATTGCTGCGGTACCGAATACGTAAGCTGCCTTGTTGAATGGACCACCCATATCGATAGCCATCATACCGGCACAAACGATTCCCAGTAATATTTTACTAGAAGCGCCCATGTTGGTCAAGGCTGTATTTAATGCTGTATTTAATGCTCCTACCGGCGGCTCGATGACAAACATCATAATGATTCCCATCAGCAGAATACCACATACGGGGTAAAGCAATACCGGCGTGATTTTCTCCAATGCATCCGGTAATTTAGCAAATACTTTTTTCAGCAATAAGATGATCAGACCTGCCAGGAAACCTGCTGCCAGAGCACCCAGGAAGCCGGATTTTCCGTTTGCTGCCATCATACCACCGACAAAACCAACAGCAAGTGCAGGTCTGTCACCGATACTCATGGCGATAAATCCTGCCAGAACCGGAAGCATCAGTCCAAAGGCAATTCCACCGATCTGTTTGAACGCTGCTGCCACCGGAGTGATTGTACCGAAGTTTGCTCTCATGTCTGCAGACAGTGAATTGATATCCACGTTCATTCCATCGATCAGGAATGCAATGGCGATCAGGATACCACCGCCGACAACGAACGGAAGCATATGGGATACACCGTTCATCAAATGTACGTATAATCTGTGTCCGATTCCGCCGGAAGCTTTCTGTGAGCTTGCGCTCTGGCTTCCTGCGTTGCTGCTGTGGTAGATCGGTGCGTCTCCGTTGATGGCACGTTCTACCAGCTGATCAGCTTTGCTGATTCCGTCAGAAACCGGAACCTCAATCAGTTTTTTACCATTAAAACGATCCATCGGAACCTGTGCATCTGCTGCTACGATAACGCAGTCTGCATTTGCGATTTCCTCATCAGTCAGTACGTTTTTGGCACCGCCGGATCCTCTTGTTTCTACTTTAATGGAACAGTTATGAGATTTTGCTGCTTTTTCCAGACCTTCAGCTGCCATGTAAGTATGCGCGATACCGGTCGGGCAGGATGTAACTGCAATGATCTTGCAGACAGCGCCCTCTGTCTCTGTCTGAGCTGCCAGCTGATCGTTCAGATCCGGTTTTTCCTCATCTGCCGCATCTACGATCTGTAAAAATTCATCCACGGAAGATGCATTTTTCAGATTTTCCACAAAATTCTCATCCATAAGCAACATAGAAAGTTTACTGAGTACGTCCAGATGGATGTTATCCTCAGTATTCGGAGCTGCGATCAGGAAAAGCAGGTTGACCGGCTCATCATCCAGCGAATCAAAATCTACACCGTCTTTAATGACCATGGCTGCCAGTCCCGGTTTGCTGACCGCATCACATTTTCCATGTGGGATTGCAATTCCTTCTCCGATACCTGTGGTACTTTCTTCTTCTCTTAAGTAAACCTGTTTGCGATACGCTTCTTCATCATTAATCTTGCCGCTTTTTACCATCAAAGCAACGGCCTGGTCGAGCGCATCCGATTTGGATGCACAAACTGCATCCAGAGAAATACTTCTTTTGTCCAGTAAATCCGTAATTCTCATACTCTCATTACCTCCCTCTTTACTTTGTACGTTTTCTTCTTCTCTTCCTATTTTAATTTCATTTCACGTTTTAATTTTATTTCACGGAAACAAAAATTTAATACCAACATTTCCAGATTCGCCAAAATCTGTTTTTTATTATCTGTTATTATGCTTCGATGGAAGCATATACCTGTCTGATTTCTGCTTCGGTTGCAAGCAGTTCGGAAAATGCGCTTGCACTTCCTGCGGAGATTCCCATGCGGAATGCATGTTCATAATCTTCTTTTTCAATCCATCCTGCTACAAATCCTGCTACCATGGAATCACCTGCGCCAACGGCATTCACCAGTGTTCCTTTCGGTGCCGGAAGCTGATGGGACTCACCGTTCTCATCTAAGAGAACTGCACCCTGTCCTGCCATTGACACAAGTACGTTTCTTGCTCCCATCTCCTGCAATTTCTTTGCATATGGCTGTACGTCATCTCTGGTTTTCAACTCGACACCGAAGATCTCACCAAGCTCATGATTGTTTGGTTTGATCAGGAACGGATGATACTCTAATACGTTCATTAAAAGCTCTCCTGTTGCATCTACCACAAAATGAACTCCTTTGGAAGCAAGTCTTGCCATAATGTCACGATAGATCATTTTCGGCATACTTCCCGGAATGCTTCCTGCAAGTACCAGATAATCTTCTGAAGTCAGCTCATCCAGTTTCTTCATTAATTCTTCTACGTTCTCCGGGCTGATATCCGGTCCCATACCATTAATTTCAGTTCCGTCAAAATCCTTCAATTTGACATTGATTCTGGAACAGCCGTCCGGTAAAGAAATAAAATCATGTGCAAATCCGATTTCCGCCATTCTGCGCTCGATTTCTTTTCCAGTAAAACCTGCGGAAAAACCAAGTGCTTTTGTCTCGATTCCCAGATTGTATAATACTGTGGAAACGTTGATTCCTTTGCCTCCCGGAAGCATCTGCTCCGCGCATGTCCGATTTGTCATACCCATCTGGAAGTTATTGACCGATACGATGTAATCCAGTGATGGATTAAAAGTTACTGTGTAAACCATCCTGCACCTCCTGTAATTATGTAGTTACTTTTTTCTCACTTGTTGTTATGCCTGTATTATATCTCCAAAATCAGTCATAATCAATCATTGTAATTCACAAAAAAACATTTTATTTTTATGCAATATTCACAATCATTCATTTTCGTTCACAAACAAGCGAAAAAGAAGCGGATTTTTGAATGTTTTTTCCCGCTTCTTTTCAAATTTAATTACAATATTTTCCTATAACTGCCACTACCAGATCCATTTGTAATGGTTTTGCAAGATGCGCATTCATGCCTGCGTCCAGACATTGCTTCACATCTTCGTCATAAGCGTTCGCTGTCATGGCAATAATTGGCATTGTTTTTGCATCCTCCCGATCCAGTTCCCGTATCCTTCGAGTCGCCGTCAGACCGTCCATGACCGGCATCATCACATCCATCAAAATCACATCAAAGGTTCCCGGCGGTTCACTGACAAACCGATCCACCGCCTGCTGTCCGTCCGCTACGACCATTACCTGCGCGCCCTGATCCTCTAGCAACATTTCTGCAATCTCCACATTCAACTCATTATCTTCCACCAGAAGCAGCCGACATCCCGCGATGCTCGCCGACTCAACAATCTCCTCACTTTCCTGTTGCTGCTGTTCCTGCGACTGCTCTGTTGCCAGTCGAAATGGCAGCGTGATCACAAAGGTGGAACCCACGCCTTCTTCGCTTTTCACCTCAATGGTCCCGTTCATTTTATCCACCAGATTTTTTACAATTGCCATGCCAAGCCCTGTACCATTATACACACTTCTGGCATCCGACCGCTCCTGTGCAAAAGGATCAAAAATGTGTCGGATAAATTCCTGACTCATTCCCACACCGGTATCCTGAATCGTCCACTGATACGTTACAATCTCCTGATCAACCCCCAGACATTTACAGCTCGTCTGCACTTTTCCGCCCAACCGGTTATATTTGATGCAGTTTCCATAAATATTCAGGAAAATCTGACGCACATGCAACGGACTTCCGTAAATATTTTGAAATGCCACCCGCTCGGTAGATTTATCATATTCCAGCGTTACACCGGCTTCCGCTGCACGCTGCTCCACAATCGTCAATATATCGTCCGACAGGGTTTTCAAATTCATCGGTTCCTCCGACAGCACAACTTCTCCGCTTTCCAACTTACTCATCTGCAGAATATCGTTGATCAGGGACAGTAAATGATTGGCAGAGATTTTCATTTTTTTCTGATTTTCCCGCAGCAGCTTTGTATTCTCCGGATGTGCCTCTCCAATTTCCAGCAAGCCGATGATCCCGTTTAACGGTGTGCGAATATCATGACTCATCCGGGACAGAAAACTTGTCTTTGCCACATTTGCTCGATCTGCCTGATCGACTGCCTGCTTTAACTGCTCATTTTTACTTTGCAGCTGTTCATTATACTGCCGCTGAATGCTTAATTGCTTCTCTCTGTAATTTTGTGCCATTTTCCAGCGCACCATATGAATAATTACCAGAATGATCACGTATACGATGATGGAAAACATCACACTTGGAATCGTACTGTCAAACACATCGCTCTCCGGCAGATAGGCATACACATAATAATCCCGCCCATGCTCCATCAGACCATAATTGTGGGAAAGTGCAGCCGTATCACCTCTTGCATGGATCAATTTATCACTTGCTGCCGCTTCTTTGATTTTCCGCAAAATTTCCACGTCATCGGTACTTTTTCCAATCAAAGTCTCATTATTGGACGCTATGATTTCCTTTCCGCTGCTCACCACGATTGTTCCATCCTGTTCCAGATTATAACCCACCAACAACGTATCCACCGACAGATGGAATGCCCGTGTATATTCTAACGTCGTGTGATAGTAAGCGACAACCATCCCACTGCCATCTGCATTTCCCGTAGCTGCCAGATCTGCATAAGAACCGTCTTCACAGTGAAATCGCATAGCATACGTTTTTTCCGAAAAAAGAATCGCATCCTGCAGAGCATCCGATGTCATATGCTCCGATAATTCTTCTGTCGACAACCCATCAACCGGATCTCCATACTGTACCTGTACCTTTCCGTTTTCATCCAGAAGCAATACACCCGTTACATAACTGTCCCGCGCCCATTGCTCCAGCATTTCCGTTGTCACTGCTCCGGCATCGGTTCCATTTTCTGTCAATGCATGATTGATCTGGTGCACACTTTCGATGATACGCATCATACTTTTCGTCTCCGATGCTAAATTTAACCGCTCATACTGATTACATTGCTCCTTAATATAACTGACTGTGCTGGTCAACGTCCGCTTCGCGCTTCTGACATCCACATGTACTGCGATCAAAAATACGCCTCCCATCAGGATAACACCAAGCAGCACTTCCAATGTATACAACAATCGATTACTTTTATTTTTCACAGGTATCCACCTCCAGATAATCCTCCGGATGTTCCAGATAATTTCCAAGAATTTCCTCTAATGTTCCATCCTCACGCATATCTTCAAATACCTGTGACAGCTCTGCCTCAATGCCTCTGTCATCGTACTTTGAAAATGCAACGCCAAGCCCCACCGTCTGCAATGGTTCTTCCAGGATTCGATATTCTAAGTCATAATCCTTCATACACTGTAAAATTGCGGTTTCATGAGCGGCTACCGCATCCGCATACCCTTTACTTAAGAAAGGATAGATCAATTCCCGATTCTGCAACGAAAATATTTCTGCCAGCTCAGGAATCCGTTCATCCGTATGTGACGCAAAAATCTCCTCCGGCTTTGTCGTAGACTGTACTGCTACCCGTTTTCCTTCCAGATCTGCAAGGGTATAGATATCACTGTCTTTACTGACTGCCACTACCTGACGACTGATCATATAGGGTGTCGTCCAGTGGTACTGATTTTCTCTGCCATCAATAGAAAAACTTCCCCAGATGCAGTCAATGTCTCCGTTTTCCAGAAACTGCTTTTTTGCTTCCCAGTCAATATATGTAAATACCGCATCATAACCTAACCGGTCAAATGCCTCCGTTGCAAGATCCACATCAATTCCTGCCGGTTTTCCGTCTGCATCTTCATAATTAAAGGGCGGATAATTGTCGCTGCCAATGATCATCTGTGGACGCGTCTCTGTCTGATCCGTCATCTGTTTCTCCTGCCCTGCGCATCCACTGATGCAAAATAGCAGACCGGTACAGACACCAATCGTTAAAATCCGCCTGAAACTGTTCCGTTTTTTCATTCGTCACCACACCTCTTATCTAACTGTTTTATTCGGTAATCATTCAATTTGCGAATATTGTAACAGTTTGTCGATGCGGATTTTGTCGGAAAATGTCGATTATACGCGGGGACTGTGGGTAAATTTTAGTTTATAAAACGAAATCGAAACATCCAACAACCATATCATATAAGATCACACATACCTGTACTCGTTATAGTTAGTATGTTTTACCTTCCCGTGTGCACAACAAATAATTTAGATTTATTCCTGTCTGAATGTGCACATGACACGCAGCGCAGTCATAATGTAAAATTTGTTCAAGTCGAACGCACGTGAGACTTGGTGCGTGATTCTGGTCAGCGCAAGCTG
>OGCN01002859.1_pt1 | contig 17808 bp, 29 predicted proteins | sample 1570181 | NCBI WGS metagenome assembly OGCN01 (sample SAMEA4370584, study PRJEB24528) | human gut metagenome | reverse complement strand
TGGCTACCTTAACCCACCGTCTAAAGCCAGTGGGATTGCGGTAGCCTTATTTCAACCAATTCAAGTCTCAGCATATCTTCACTTCCATTCTACAAATTATTTTCCTTTTTAAACGTGAACTACCCACCATCTAAAGCCAGTGGGATTGCGGTAGCCTTATTTCAAAAATGTCCCTACATGGTATTCGCATATGGCATTTTTATTATTGTCGATCTGCAGTATAAAGCAAATCTAACATTGAAAATTCATATGCAATCATAACACCAACCAAATCATAATTTTCTTCTTCTAATGCTAAACAGTAGGCTTTTGCCTCATCATCATTTTTCAATTCATTTTTTACTTTATCAGAAAGCATTTTCTCCTGTTGCATTAAATATTCCAGAGGAGCTAAATATCCTTTTTCAAAAACTTCGTTCAAGATTTTTTCTGATTCTTCTTTGTTTTCATAAGCTTTTGCAGTAGCCCAACGCCCTACTTCGCTATTCATCCATAAATCATCCAAGAACTGTTTTCGTTTTTTTGTCATACATTCACCTCATTATGCAATCTAAAACAATTTTGACCTTACTTGTTCGGTTATTTTCAACATGAGCATTTAAAACTTCCAGCTTTGTACCACGGTCAAAAATAATCTCTGATTCTTTGTAATTTGTCGTTATGTATCCATTTGTTTCTTTTGGAACTTTTATATTTAAACGGACTGATTTTTCCTGCATTACATTTTTATCCACGACACCACTAGTACTTAAAAAGCCTTTTTCCTCATATAGATGTTTTTTTACAATTCTTGAAGGTAGTTTCTCTATTTCTTGCCAATAAGCTTCAATATCGTCTTTGCTTGCCAATAGCCCCAATGTTTTTGGATATTTACATCCTGTTATTGGTTCCAAGGCATCTGCTGACACAAATCTAGTAACCACAATATCTTTTGATATCGTATTTTTATGTATTACATCTGATAATGTATCTGCAATTTTCTGATACTCTTTATTTAACATTTTTCCTGTTCGCAATGCCTCATTCATTAACCTTGCATTGCTTGAATTAATATAACCTGAAAAATGCGTTTTCCCATACAAAATTTTTCGTTCTTCCTTAGTTACAGTATGATGCATTTTTTGAAATTCATCAAGAGAAAGTTCTTTATATTCACGACTATCTCTCTCCATTTTTTCTAATTCTTGCAAGCTACGTTCTTTCCGAACCGGGTTCTTCTTTGTTTTCTTTTCCGCGTTCAGTTCCGATGTCCCTGCAATCACCCGCAACCGGTTATCCTTTGCCCGAATTCCCATCGCATTGCTGAAATTGTGGTATTCCTTAATCTGCTTACGTTTCTGTGCTTCCAAAAGTGATGTATCTCCACCAATTGCCTTCTGCGCTTCAATTTCACGCTTGGTTGCACGAATATCACGCTCCATCTTCCGCTGCTTCTGTGTTGCATGATAGTAATCATACGTCTTTCCACGATATTCTTTCGGTTTCGGTTCATCCGGCCATGTCGTTGGTTCACTGATTCCTTCAAAAAATGGATAAAAGTCATGCCTGCAGTTGATTCCCTTTAATCCATCGATGTCTCCATAATGGCAAACAGAAAAATTTGGATATTTTTTATTTTTTCCGCTGCGACTGTAAATCTTTCCCTGCCATACAGCATGTTCCGGGCGTGCACCCCAGTGCGCACTGACTTCCACCAGATCAGTATCCGTCTCTTCAATGTAGTGCATGGAGATCTGACCGGCAAGCTGACTGTTTGCGGTCCGTATCGCCATTCGTGCAGCCGTATCTAGCTGGTACGTTCTCCCAGAAGTATAATCAATACTGCGAAGTCCACTCTGTGCCAGTTCTTTCACACAATCATTCACACACTGATCATAAGAAAAGGTTCCGGTAACCATTTTTATCAATGCCTTATCCAGATACTGCCTGTATGCATTTTTTAAAGCGGTAGTGCCATGTACACCTTTAAATCCGGTTGATCTGGTCAGATTCTTCAATGTTCCGGCAGTTGCTTTGCTCATTTCCTCAACCATTCTGGTAAAAGCACTGTCTTTTGTCAGTTCCATACCCGCCTGCTGCCACGCTTCCATGTTATAATTAAAAGACATATCACCGGCATTGGCTATGATATCATTCCCTGCTTCCTTTGCAGCCGCTTCTGTGGCTTTGATCTCTTCTCGGACAAATTCCTTCCATTCTTTTGTATTCTTTGCTATTTCATCCTGGAATGCTTTATCTGCCCGTAGAAGCTTCATAACCTCCGCTCTGATACGATCCGGAGCCATACCCGTCTCCTTCATTGCCTGAGCCATCAATTCTGCTGTTTCTGTAAAACGCTTCGTTTTCTTCACGCGTCTGGCAATATCAGCAATCACATCCTGCTCTAATGCCTGATATAATGCTGCGATCTGATTTCCAAGCATTTCAAGCTGGTTTTCTGTGAGCATCAGTCTTCAACCTCCGGCTCATTTTCGTCAATCTGACCATCATAAATCTTCATTGCTTCTTCGCGGCTGATGTTCAAACGCTCCTCAATATAACGGATTGTAAATTCCGGAATAACCGAAAATGCCTGTGCGTCAGCTCTCATGTTTTCCATGCGCGTATTTTTATCTTCGATATATGAATCATCGAAATCAATACAGATATCTGCTGTGAGGTCAAATGAAGTGTTCTGGAAAGTATTAGAAAACCATAAAATAGCACGCACAATACCAATAATGTACTGTCGTGCTTCTTCACGCTGCTTATTCAGTTCCTGCATACAGTCCTGACGTTCTCCGATGTACTGGGTAGCCGTCTGGATCTGATTCTGTTCAAACACATATTTTTTACTACCAAACCCGAATGTCATGGAAAATAGTGACAGGCACAACTCAAAGGCTTTCTTGATTTCTTCCACACGGATTTTCGGATTGTATTCCTGAATGTATCCATTTCCATCAATCGGCTTTCTTCCAAGGAGTACAAACAGACGTTTCCATTGCTTAGACCGCGGTTTTGGATTGCCCGTTTTTTTATCAATCTCCACAATGGCTTCATTTGTGAGTACGAACTTCTCACCTTTTTCCAGATCACCATTTAAGATCATGTGGCACAGGTCAATCTGTTTCAGCGTTGGAATAGCGCCGTATACTTTCGGATAACCAAAACCATCCATATACCGGATATTATTCACTTCTGCTACCTGCATCACCGCAAACGGCTTCACATCGCCAAGAATGATCCAGTATGCTTCAATCTCTTTTCCACATCTGTCAAATACAAAGGTATCTGCCCGGTAGTTTTCTCCCTGCTGCGTAAACATAACCAGCGTGGTCTGTTTCCCGTCTTTTCCCAACTTCGTAGAAGAAAACGCTGCTTCCACCACTTCATCATTCACAATCCGCAGCGGGATATAATCTTCTGCGTAGCAATATGTCAGCTTTATTTCGCCGTTGATTGCTTTTCCATTGGTCAGATAAGTCGCATTATCCAAGCGCACATAAGCGGCAACCGTGCCTGCTGCCGACATCCGTTCTAACTGCCTGCGGTACATTGTATCGAACCGGTTATTTTCCAATACAGCATGTACAAATTCATTCTGCGCATCCTCACCGACATTGATATCAATAATTTCACAAAGGTTTGCATCATCCGCACAGCCACGTTTTGCAAAATTCATGCGGTCAATCTCATACAATTCACCGGTCACAGCAGTACGCTTGTGAAAATCGTCAATCAGCTCATTCCTGTACCAGCGGTTGGCTTCCTCAATATATTCATATGGCTTGGTATGTACATGATATCCAAGCTGTCCCAGTTTTGTTCTTACACAGGATTCCATTGATTCCATTATTCGTCATCATCCTCCATCTCTTCCTCTTCGTTATCATCATACAAACCACTGTTTCTTCTGGATTCCATAATGTTTCGGTTATTACCGTAGATCAGTGCCATCACGCAATCCTCACCCAGTTTCGGGTACTCGCTGGAGAAACTGCCGTCTTTTAATTGCTCGTGCTCCAATGTTATCAGCTCATGTGCCAGATGTGGGCATCTGTCCGGATCTACCACGATCTTCTTTGCCATCTGCAGCCATTCCCAGCAGTAATCCCTGCCATGTCCACTTCCCCATCGTTTCACGGCTCCGGTCGCATTGAATCCCCAGTCCTGCATCTCCGCAATCGAATCCGGGCGGGCAGAATCACAGATGATCTCCACATCCATATATTTTTTAATCTTTCGTGCAAAGGTCGAATTTTTGCAGCGTTTGGAATACACTTCATCCACACAGTACAGAATATCTTCATCCTGATCATAATAGGATTTGATAAATACCTGCGGATGTTCAAAACCAAAATCCAGACCATAGTCAAAATACGGCATGTTACTGATCTCTTCATCAGAAATCACACGTTCTTCCACGTTTTCAAAGATTCCCCCGCCTGTTCCGGTGACTTCCCCCATGTAGTTGTTCGCATAATACCTTGGTTTATGGATTTTGAACCATTCCGCACGTTCAAAGAACCGTTTTCCAAGCCATTTCACCGGCACATTAAAATAATAGCTATGAAACACCCTGGTTTCCGCTTTCTTCCGACATTCCTCCACATACTGGTTCATAAAGTTATTCTTACTTTTGGGCGGGTTGAAAACTTTTACATCTAGCGCCGGTGTATCTGATCGCAGGAAAGTATCTTCAATGTTATCCATTTGCTCGATTCCTGCCATCTCATCACATTCTTCATGGATCAGTAGTTTTACATAACCAAATGACAAATTATATGATTTCAAACTGATGGGTTTGTCAGCTCCAACAAATATCACGCACTGACCGGTTTTCTTATATTTTGCCACCATCGGACTGGTTGTAAATTCCCAGTCTTCCAGATGACCATGCCGGATTACCGTTTTCATAAACTGATTATATACGGAACCACGAAGATCGACTTTGTAACGTCTGGTATAAACCACATGTGCTTCCGGATCCTGGTATATTGTTTCTTCTGCAACCGCTGCCCAGAAATTTGATTTAATTGAACCACGGCCGCCCTTGCTCACGATCTCGCGTATATTCTCTTCTCCAGAAAATGCAGCATGTACAGCACGATATGGTTCTACAAAATCAGATGTTATATCAGTAATTGGTATATTCCACGGAGATTGATTATCTTCCTGTTTTTCTTCCGGATTTAACTGACCTGCATATTTTGCAATCGCTTCATAAGCTTTTACATTTCCCTGCGCAGCTTGTAAAATCATAGATGCATTTATTACGGATTCATAGGTGCTGTCCAAGCCCTGCGCCTGTTCCGTAATAGTCAAATCATTTCTCTGCATGTTTTCTTGCAACATGATTCCAACCTGGTCTCTGTGGTTCAATCCTTCCGCTATCTTACATGGAAATTCCGTAAGTCCTGCTGCCTTACCAGCAGCAAAACGTCTGTGCCCGATCAGCAGTGTGTACCCTTTCGGAGAATATTTAGAATCTACTTTCCGCAGGTTTTCTTCATCCGGATGTTCCAGATAATCGTTGATTGCCTGGTTATGTTCTTTGTAATCCATCCAGTGTCCCGGAATTACCGTAAGGTTCTGCATGATACCCTGTTTTTTAATTGATTCTGTCAATTCTGAAATATCTCCAAGGTTTTTTCTTGGATTATCCGGATGCTGATAGATCTGATCCGCTGCTATTAATATCATTTGCATGTCTTTCCTCCTATCACTTCTTCGAAGTTTTTCTCATTGCCTACCGCAATTTCAATAATCGGGGCTTTTAACTCCGGATTGATCGCGCATCCGATTTCTGCTGCCTGGTAGAATTTTCTCTTTTTGAAATTGGCCAGTATTGCCCCTACCTGTGCATCTTCCGGAAATAATTGCAAATATTCCTGTAATTCTTTATTTTTCATCTCAGATCTCCCTTGCTACCTTTTTACCAGTTCGCCGCTTTTAGCCATGTGTGCCAGCTCATTCATCGTGAACGATTCCACGTAGCTGCTATTCTCTCCATACATGTTTGTGAAATGCAGCCGGAATCTGACGAACCGTTCATGCTCCGGGATATGTTCCACAACAGCCGTTACCCATTTCTTCTCCTTTAATTCCGCTGTTATGTTTTTATAAATTTTATATTTTTCTCCAACTTTAAACATTGCTTTTCTCTCCTACTTCAGTACAACCTTTACCCCAGTTTCCTTCTCTAGCTGATATCTGATATCTTCCTGGCATACCCAGCCACCATCCAAATAATCATTGATAAAAGCTGTGCATTCATTCATGAACTCACAGATCTTCGCTCCACTTATTTTCTCTCTGGTAACCAGTTCCGTGCAGATCATTGCGTAAGTAACCGAAAGTGCTTCTGTAATGACATACATTCTGGTCTTGAACTCATTTGGATTATTCATGCGATCCATCTCTGCCATTTTAAGCCGGCACCGTTGCGGAACTTTCTTGGCTTCCGCACACACATCAACCTGTACTTTCATTTTCTGCAGAGCAAGCGGTAATTGTCTGATGTTTAGCTCTTGGTTATATTCCGCTACCAAATAAGCGTTGATACAGTCCATTAACCGATTGAGGCGCTTCTTACCAAATCCAAACTTATCATGTAAAACCCAGAAGCCGATTTCCAATGCATGATTTGCCATTGTGACTCCATATCCAGCAAGCTGACGATCCCTTGCATCTTTTCTGGCTAATGCGTCAATCTCATCTTGCATCCAACCGTACTTTGGTTTATTTTTTTCTTTCTGACCAATTTGTTACTCATTTTTCTTCTCCTCTGCCATTGCATTAATTACCGGCGCATAAGTGATTGCCATGTTCTCAGCAAATTGCAGCAGCAGCGGATTGTCTTTGTACTTTTCCACCAATGCACTCATCTGCTTGGTGTACTGCCGCATATCCCCGGACCGCCGGTAATCTTTATAATTCTTCCATGCCGTATTCATGACATCCTGTATTTTCTCATGCATAATATTACTCCTACTTAAACGGGCACTCGTCTGACTCATCAATATCAGCACTGTAAAATCCATCTGATTTATCCCAACCATACTGATAATCCAGATCATCACCATCTCCATATATTCTTTTTGACCGCTCATCATAATCCAGAATGATTCCATCCAGATTGATTTTTCCAAACAACCGGTTCTTTGCCACGATCAACTTGCGCTGTTCAGCACTCATGCTCTTTCCAATCTCATCGCTGTTCCCGCGGTTATATCCAATTGTCAGACCTGCAAGGTTTGTAATATCGCCGGAACCGCTTACCTCATCGTTGATATCCGTGGAATAACCATTCTTCCTCTGATGTACTACCAGAAGAATCAAGCAGTTGTATTTGATTGCCAGTTTCGTCAGATTCCGGACAAATTGTCCCTGCTGCTCATATCGGTCACTGCCACGCTGTTCATCGATATACATTGCTGTCATAAGGTTATCGATCAGGATCACCCGGACACCATACTGCTGGATGGAACGCTCAATACTTTTGAGCAGATCTTCCTTTTCATCATTTTCAACGATCCGGTTATCATAAATGAATGCCTTTTCCTGATACCATGAATTGATCAGCTCCTGATTGGCATTTGTAATAAAACGGTTCACTGTTCCATAGTCTGTCTGATTCTCTACGATGTGGTGCCTGCCGGCCACCTGGAAGTCAAACCAGCTTTTATACAGGTAATTCGGCAGCTCCCCGGAATATGTAAACGCTGCATATCCCTGATCTATGACACGAGCAACAATCTGGCTGGCCAGTGTTGACTTACCATCACCGCGCTTACCGGCTATGACGCAGACCATTCCAAACGGCAGACCGCCATAGAGCATTTTATCCAATTCGCTGATGCCGCTCTTTACCTTTTCCAGTTCATAAATATTCACATTTTCTACTTCTGATAATGGCACCACATGATTCACCGGAAGATACACGGCATTTTCCACAGCATGTCTGATACATTCTGTACCGTATTTCTGGAGCATTTCATTTGCATCTTTACAATTCCTGTAATCAGCTTCCCTAACGTGCTTTATGCGACAGGGAAAACGTCTGGCGACCTCTTCCAGCAGTGTGATATGATTCTTTTCAAAATCTCCAAAAACTATGATTTCTTCAAACTTACTCACCCAGTTGTAACAATACGGCACCCAGGTAAACCCTTTTGCCCCGGTTGGGACAGATACCGCATTCTCCATTCCTGCTGTTACCACACTTAAACTGTCAAGCTGACCCTCTGTTATGATCAGCCGATCGAACTTGTCATTGCACTGCTTCATTCCAAACAGGATTGGGCGGCAGTCCTTTTCGCACCACTCTTTATTTTTGTCTTTGGTCTTGTCAAAATCGGTTTTCCGGTACTTGATAAATCTCAGTTCGGATCCTGTGGAATGTAATATTCTTTTGGAATATCCTCCTCATTGTCGATCACAACCGCCGGAGGATTCTTCTGGATGCTAAAGCCAAACAGCTCCGTCTTGAATTTTGTTTTTCCGGTAAGCTGCATTGCGCGTTCCAGATTGTATTTGATGCCTTTGATGTTGTTGGAAATTCTCTTTTTGTGCTGTGACAGTCGTTCAATCTCTTTATCGATGGCTGCCACTGTTCCATCCAGTGAGTTCATTACCTTTGCATAGGCATCGGCTTTCTCCTCGAATTCCCAATCAACACCCTCCAATGTATCATTGATCATGTCCTGATCCAGCGATCCATCCTCTGCCATCTGGAGAAGTTCCAGATACTGACCTGTGATTCCAAAAATATTCATAATCTTTTTTCTCGCTTTCTATTGTTTTATAGGCTTCCGCCTGTCTGCGCTGCTGTGTTACATGCTGCATACGATGTGCTGCACAGTCTCTGCCGTATAAATCCATTGCTGTATCCATATCTGCTCCCACTTCCACCGCCCTGCAGTCGGACGTTTGTGTGTATTTATAATCAAATTTAAAAAGTATGTACTGCAGCTAACTTATCAAAAATCATTTGAGAGGTTCCAATATTTTTAAACGTCCGACTGCAGGACGGTGGATCTATATTATTCTTTCGGGATCATGACTCCCGTAAAAATTTCTTCTAAGGCATCTGCTTTTTCTGCATACTCATTATCTTTCTGGCGCAGCCTTTTTGCTATCGTCTCCATTATGGCAATAATAAATGGTGTATCTTTCATCGATTTTCCATTTATTACTGTTGAAAATTCGTCTGCGTAGCTGTTCATTTTATTTGATGCCCATTTCATGGTTTCGCTGGCATCTTTCAGCTGTGCCTCCATATATGCTTCTATGAATCTTTTTTTTGTAATCCATTTACTTTTTCTCCCTTTTCTTTGCGTTATACAGGTAATTACTTACCTGCTTTTCTGTCAGCTTCATTTCTTCTGCAATCTGTTTGTATGTCCATCCTGCGTTTCTTAGTGCTACCATCTTGCCGATGTCAACTGTACCGCTTTTTGTTTTCTTTCTAGTTGTTTTTTGGGGCTTCAGGGGGGGGCAGCTCCTCGGTTTGTTTCTCCTCAGGGATGTCCTCTTCCCATTCTGGAAGTCCTTCGAAAATTTCCTTTTCTCCCGGATCCGGTGTTTTCCGCTCCGGAACCACTCCGGCACTTGCATGCACCGCCTTCCAACTTCGCAATTTATCTGCACATTTTTTGCACAGATCTAACCTATATGTTTCTCCAATTACCGGAGCATCCTCTTCCCGACCGACACGTTCCAGCGTCACCGCAAACGGATTTCCGGTGATTTCTACACCGCAATGATCACAGATGATTTTCCACTCTCTCATTTCGCCACCTCCACGAAAAACTCAAGCTGCATGATTTTAATGCCTTTATAAGTAATCCACTTCTGGTACGTGTTATCGCTGTAAATATCAATATGTAGCACTGCTTTCATTGCATGCGCGATATTTTCAATTCCTGAATACACTTGGATTGTGCGATCAGACTGACTCTCAGTTAATGAAATAACTCCTCTTGGTGTATGTTTCAATGCATTATTTTCTGCTCTTCTTACGGCAACCACTGATTCACACCAGTCCCTGATTGCTTTCAATTCTTCTTTTTCCATTTACTTTTCATCTCCCATCTGCTATACTCCAGACATAGGTTTTATACCTATGTCATTGGTTTAGAGCGTGTGATTGTCGAAGGTGACACGCTCTTTTATTTTGTTCAGAATTATTCCTGCACCGGCAATCACCAGTCCAACAGCTGTGATCTTCACCGCCAGAATGAATCCGGCTTGTCCCTCACTAGACAGCCCCATCGTTCCGATGGAGGCTATTCCAAGTCCTGTGGCACACAGTCCGAATGCAATCTTATTTTTCATCTTCTGTATCCTCCAGATTAATTTCTTCTACTACCGAAATCATCATTAATCCAAGCACCGCAACGCCTCCGGCTAACATCACCAGGATTGCATTTATTACCGTGTGTGGTCTGCCAAAATACAGAAATACAAACACGGCTGCTGCCACTATCGATATGATGATTCCGGCAATTTTCATCTTGTTCATGGTTTTATCCTTCCTTTGCTTCTGGTATATTCTCCTGCTCAGCTTTCTCTTTCTTCACACGCTCTTCATGTTTCAGAAAGCGTTCCGCCGCCTTCATTAGTGCATTCTTGCGCTTCGCTCTCTCCTCTTCTGGAAGATCTGGGAAATGCACTCTGACTTTGCATCCATCAATGTTAAATGTCTCTACCTTGGAATATGTCATGCTCTCACCTTCCTCTCTTAGAAGATATGTGTTTGTAGGTTGTCTGGTTACGCTTTGCATTTGCTTTTTTCGTTTCCATCTCCTATAATCGATACACAGGCTCCCGCCAGAGCTGAGTACGAATGAAAGGAGACAATAATTTGAAACTAAACAACGATTGTGTTCGCGATATCCTTTTAACCTTGGAAGAAATATGTACATATGATTCTTCTTTTTCCTATGATATGGATAACGACAAGCCACATTTACTTACTCCATATACACACGATGAAATTCTTTACCATGTAAATCAGTGCAGAATGGCTAACTTAATTATTGATGTGCATTTCTATGATGGCGGTGACAGCTTTGATATCGGCGACTTATCACCATCCGGGCATCAATATTTAGCCAATATTCGCTCTGATAAAATCTGGAATAAGACCAAAAAAGTTGCTAGTGAAATTGGTGTAAATTCGTTATCTGCGATGACACAAATCTCTACACAAATCATCTCGTCAATCATAAAATCACATTTTGGTCTTGCGTAAATCTTCCAGTACATGCTGGATTACAAATTTCTTGCACTCAATCATCTCTTCTTTAGATGGTTGGGTGTTTGTATTTTTGAGAATCCATACTATCAGTGCGTACTTGGTCAACCAATTGTTCAGACATGTAACACCAGAAACGGCAATTGCTGCTATTCCCAGAATATGTATCCATACCATCATTTTCACCTCTTGAATTTTTATAAAGTAATTTTCCTCTGATTCAAACTATCCAACATTTCATGTAATACATGTTCAACAATCTCCACTGTCCGGGCTTCTTCTGGAAGTTCGGACAAAACTGTTTCTAATCCCGAATTAGCAGCATTATCAATACACTTTTGCGATACACGAACGGGTACTTTCTCCATTTCTTCACGAAGAGAATTTATTACCTCAAACATCGTTCTCCCCTCCCTTCTACACCATGTTCTTCTCTGCTGGATCACTGATCAGTTTATCTACTGTAATATTGAAGTAGTCGGCTACTTTTTTAAGATTTTCGATTGAGGGACTGGAATTTTTCCAACCACGAACCGTTCCATTTCCCATCTCACATTCACGCTCCAACTTTGCAATTGTTAAATTATTATTCTGACAAAGTGTAGCTACTTTTTCGTAAAGCAAAATCTCACCATCCTTTCTTATAGATTTAGAGAAAAACATTGACAAACATTAGAGAATAATCTAAAATATGAATTGTCAGAAACATAAGAGAATTATTCTTTAACTATTTAGGCTTTTCTCTAAATCATGCTTAGATTATATAGGGTATTCTCTAATTTGTCAATAACAATTTTAGATTTTTCTCTAAATTATAGGAGGTACTCTATGAATAGTGTTGATAGGGTGAAAAAAATATGTAAAGATAGGAAAATTCCCATTTCCCGTCTTGAACGTGATCTTGGATTCTCAAATGGTTATATCAGTCAACTCCGAAAAGGTGTATTTCCAACGGACAGGCTTGTATTGATAGCTGAATATTTACAAGTATCTGCTGATTTTCTTATGACTGGAACTGATGAAGATGGCTTAACAGAAAAAGATAATCGCGATATTGCCAAAGACATGGAATCTATTCGTGCAAAATTATTAAACGGTGCTGATGGTCCTCTATCTTATGATGGTGAACCAATTCCAGAAGAAGATGCTGAATTACTTTTGGGACAAATAGAACTCATGATGCGCCGCTTGAAACCAATCAACAAAGAAAAATACAATCCGAATAAAAATAAGAAGTAGGTGGTAGGATTGAGAAAAGATATCAAAAAATTGGTTCAATATTACATAAATAAATTTGATACTCGAAATCCATTTGAATTAGCAGAATATTTGAATGTAGAAGTAATGACTGGACCGCTTGGAGGTCGTGCCGGATGTTACATGTTCTTGAAGAATCATAAATGCATCTTTTTAAATGAAGATCTGGAAGATCATGAACGCACTCTGGTAATGGCTCACGAATTGGCTCATTCGATATTGCATCGAAAACAGAACTGCTATTTTATCCGGAATCAAACTCTTTTACTCACATCAAAGTTTGAGATTGAAGCCAACACTTTCGCAGCAGAGCTTCTTATTCCGGATGAATTGATTTCAGACAATCCGGAACTGACTGCCGATCAGGTGGCACGGCTTGCAGGATATAACGCAGCAATAATGAAATTTAAGAAACCGTAAAATTTTTTATGTTTTAAATACTACTAATGACAATTTATGGTAATTTATAAGGAGAAAACACATGGCTAAACAAGAAATTACTTTTGACACAAACAACATTTACATAAACGGAAAGAAACATAGTTCAAAAACATATAAAACATGTTCCACGCTTTTATATATTCTTGCCATTATTGCTCTTATTATTGGTATTCCAACATTTATCGCTGGTGGATTTATATTTGTTATAATTGCCCTATTTTGTATATGGCTTGGGCGCAAGTACGGATCTCTATACAGAGATTTTCTCTCTCACCGTGATCACGATGCGCGGCAATATGCACAAGATGTTCCTCATGTAGATCACGTAAACTATGATGAACATATTCCATATATGCAATATAATGATTCTCTACGTTCTGCTGTAGATAAATACTATACTGGAATGGAAAATATCCCGGCTATGTGGTCCGTCATGTACAACTTAAAGATAACAACTGGCGAAAAAGCTGAGCAATTTGAAAATGCCTGTTATGAAAATATTGAAGATTTAAAAACAATGATTGCTGCCAAAAAAGCCGCTAACTTTCCAATCGACATCCCACCCCAAATCCCAGCTTTTGTTCGATTGGCAATGCTTTACGAGAAACAGCAACGATATGAGGAAGCCATTAATATTTGTGTTACTGCTATTAAATGTGGCGCTACGCATGATGGTAATAAAGGAACGATGTATGGTCGCTTAGCACGACTTGTCAAAAAATCCGGAATTACACCGTCGAAAGAAGCGGAAGCATTACTGATTGAAAAGAAATAATTTTTAACTACACTCCCCTGCTCCATGCGGGCAGGGGGATTGAAAACTAAATAATAAATATATTTACCAAGGGAGCTGGGAAGGTATGCAGTCATCCGTTCTAATCCTGTTAGAGAGGGTGACGCTTATGTCTACATATGAAGAATTCATGGTGATTTTAACCGTGGCGATGCTCATTGTGGCAATTCTGAATTATAAGAAATAAGCAAGCTACCTTGTCTCTTGGCCGGAGTAGGTAGCTTGCTTGAATAGTAACTATTAACTTTGCACCGGAGCGGATAGGCTTCATCTATCTCCCGGCTTTCCTGTTAAGTATATTATAGCAAATATGCTTTAAATGTCAATTTACTATTGAAGCACATTCGAGCAGATACTGCATTTTTTCAGAAAGGAGGTATAGTTTGGATATTCAACAATACATATCTGATCGTTTAGATTCGCAGATATCTTGGTATAGTAAAAAGTCTCAGCATGCGAAAAAAATGTATAGAACTTTTCAAGTTGCAGATATCATTATTGCAGCTTCCATACCGTTGCTTTCTGCATATACAATCGAAAATGCCACTATTGCTATTATTGTAGGGATACTAGGTGCCATTATTACAATTACTGAGGCCGTTTCAAAATTGTATCGCTGGCACGAAGAATGGATTGAATATCGTTTCACATGTGAAGCTTTAAAACGTCACAAAATTTTATATTTAACCAACTCTGATCCATACGATAATACGCAAGAGATAAATGGTAAATTACTGGTAAGCAATGTAGAAGCTATTATTTCTTCTGAAAATAAACAATGGAAGGTAAATTCTTTTGAAACGCCCGAGAAAAAAGCTTCTAATTAACTGGTTCATATGTCTTTTCAAATACATCTGGCTTGCAAGGATATTGTTCTCCTCTAATGCCAGTTATAATCCAATCACCTGGAGCTGCCCGCAAAGGTCCTTCAAGTGTTGGAACAATTAACTCTTTGTCTGTCTGGTAAGCTTCAATAACAATTGGTTTTTTACGAAATTTCATTTTACACCTCATTTCAAGAAAGGAGCTATTATGCCAAATTTATATGATTACAGAATTTTCATTAGCCACGCATGGAGCTATGGATGACTATGCTCATCTAGTATCGTTACTGGACAACGCACCTTTATTCTCTTACTACAATTATTCTGCCCCAAGAGAAAAACCTTTATTCCCACCAGGAACACCTTATACTTCTTACGATATCGCCAGAAAGATAACTAATAAAATACAACCAGCACAATTAACCATTGTACTTTCTGGAATGTATGCTGCATATAGCGATTGGATAAAATACGAAATAGATGAATCTGTTCGAATGGGAATGCCTGTTATTGGTGTTGTTCCACGCGGACAGCAGCGGATTCCGTCCTATATCCAAGATAATGCAACTGAAATGGTTAACTGGAACACAGCTTCCATTGTTTCAGCTATTCGTCGCAATGTGCGATAGTTTATAAGTTATATTAATAATAACATTTCATATTTATAATTACAACTTATTTATTAAAAAACCGCCCCTGTTGGCGCAGAGACGGTTTCAAATCGGCAATACCGAAGATGGTATCAACCAACCTTTTGACCAAAATATTGTATCATCTTCGGAACAGCTTCGCAAGCGGAACACCCGTTCCCCGCTGGCTGTTATTTTTATACCCATTTTTACATATTTTTACTTAGGAGGATGATGTCATGCAGGAAACAAATATCTCTATCAATGAAATTATCATGTATCTGCGCAAATCCCGATCAGATGATCCGTATATGACTGTGGAAGAAGTCCTGGCTCGGCATGAGCGGCAGCTCCAGGAATATGCTCTCTCCTCTTTTGGATCCATCATTCCGGAAGAACGAATTTTCCGGGAAGTTGTTTCCGGTGAAACCATTGCGGACCGTCCGGTTATGCAAAGCGTCATGAAATACCTTGAAAGCGGTCAGATCAAAGGTGTGCTGGTCATTGAGCCACAACGTCTCTCCCGTGGCGATCTGGAGGACTGCGGACGCATTATCAATGCATTTCGGTATACAAATACTCTGGTCCTTACTCCACCGAAAACTTATGACCTCTCTGACGAGTACGACCGGAAGTTTTTTGAAATGGAACTGACCAGGGGAAATGATTATCTGGAATATACCAAGAAGATTCTGAACCGCGGGCGGCTGGCATCCGTCAAGCAGGGAAACTACATTGGGAGCATCGCTCCTTACGGATATCGCAAGATTAAAACCGGCAGTGGAAAAGACACCGCACACACGCTCGAAATCGTTCCTGAGCAGGCTGACGCCGTCAGAATGATGGCGCAACTCTACCTTGCAGGAAATGGATTCACACGGATAGCTGTGCATCTGGATTCTCTTGGAATCAAGCCATTGAAATCTGATCACTGGTCTCCTGCTGCCATCAGTGATATTTTATCCAATCCGGTTTATATTGGGATGATACGCTGGAATCATTTTAAAACAATCAAAACAATGCAAAATGGCCAGATTGTAAAATCCCGTCCTACCAACCACGATACAGATTACATCCTGGTGCCAGGCAAGCATCCTGCCATTCTCGATCAGGGAACCTTTGACGCCATTGCACAGCGCCGTGGGAAATCTCCAAAGATAAAACGTGGTCATGAATTGAGAAATCCATTTGCCGGACTGGTCTATTGTGGAACTGCCGGATGCGGACGCTCCATGACATTCAAACAGTTTACAAACTACCGGAGCAAAGTTCCCCGCCGGTCAGAAAGCATGATCTGTCCAAATCAACGTATCTGCCATACCAAATCGGTACAATATAGTGCTTTTGTGGAACGTGTAAAAGAAATATTATCAAAGACGGTGGATGATTTTGAAATTAAATTACAGAATGATGATGGGAATATTGTCCGGATCCATGAGAATATCATCCGGAATCTGGAACAGGATCTATTGAAATTAAAGGATAAGGATCTGCGTCAGAAAGATGCTTACGAAGATGGGATTTATACCAAAGAAGAATATGCTTCCAGAAATGCCAAGCTGCAGGAACAGATCTGCGAAGTGCAGCTTTCCATCCAGCGGGCAAAAGATACCATGCCACCGGAAGTTGATTACCAGGAACGGGTTTCCCGATTTTCTGACTGCCTGTCTAAATTTGAAGATACAGATATTTCAGCATCGGAAATGAACTTACTCCTCAAATCTTGCATTGAAAAAATCATATATCACAATTCTAGTGAATCCAAGCCTGGTATCGGACGATTCGTTGCCAACCCCTTTGAACTGGATATCTACCTGCGCCTGTGATCTTTGGGCGCAGGCATTATTTTACTGTATTAAGGCTTTTTCTGCCTGCAATCTCCTACTTTTATGCAAAAATAATCACTTCCATCATGTATGAGCGAATGAACTGGCTCATATGGAAATGATCTGCGCTATAGTGCGACAGCTGACACAAGATCTGACACCGGAAGAAATCCAGAAAAGCGGGTTTGATACCTACTATGTAGATCACACGCTCGGTCTTTGGCCGGCAGCTGCCAGCGGCATTCCACATAATGCCTGTGAATACCAGTCAAAAGGCGATCCGATTACAGATCTTTTCGAAAATATGGCTGCTGAACAGAAAGCACGGACAACTTACGACAATATTCTTCGTCTGGTCAAAGATCCGGAGGTGTGTGACCCAATCCGCTTTCTGCGGGAACGTGAAGTCGTACACTTCCAGCGTTTTGGCGAAGGTCTCCGCCTTGTGACAGACCGGTTAAATTCCAAAAACTTCTATGCGTTCAATCCGGCTTTTGATGCAAAATCATCCTGTTAAAACAATACAGCAAAACAGACATTTGCAATCTGTTTTTGCTACTTGCACATGAGACCTGGCGCATGATTCTGCGCACCATAAGCTGACAGATTCTTTTCTAAATCACCTGCGCCTGTTATTTTTCAAGGCGCAGGTAATCTTTATTACGTAGCAAAAAAATACTGCAAGCAACATTTGTTACCTGCAGTATTTTTCGGGTTGGGCTGTTTTTATAAAAAACAGAGCAGTTCGTAGGGGAATCGAACCCCTGTTTTCGCCGTGAGAGGGCGACGTCTTAGC
>OGCN01002852.1_pt1 | contig 17830 bp, 20 predicted proteins | sample 1570181 | NCBI WGS metagenome assembly OGCN01 (sample SAMEA4370584, study PRJEB24528) | human gut metagenome | reverse complement strand
TTCATGGTTCATCACCTCCGGAAGCCCAGCTCCTCGTCCATGTAGGACGCGGTGGTGCGGGCCATTTCTCTGCCGTCCACGTTGAACACCGCCGTCAGGCTGCCGGTGTAGCTGGCTGTGAGCTGCTGCGCTGCACTGGAACCGGTGCCGTTCTGGGTGCGGGAAATGCTTTGCTGGTTTGCAGCGGAAGCGGCCTGCGTGCGGCGGGTGAGCTCTGCGGCGGTGATCGTGTCACTCTGGGTGTAGCCGCTGCTGTCCGGGTGCGGCAGGGCCAGCGTCTCGTCGGAGGCGCTGCCGTCATCGGCAGAGCCGCCCTTGCGGCCATACTTCTTCCACAGGAACAGCCCCAGTCCGGCAATACCGGCCACCAGCGCAATGATGGCAAAAACCTCCGGGTGGGCTGCGATCAGGCCGCCCACCTTGCCCACAAGGCCCGCTACGGCCTTGCCGATGGTGCCAATGCCGGACACGGCGGCGCCCACCAGCTTGCCCATGCCGCCGGAGCCGGACGAACCGCCGCCAGCGGAACCGCCGCCGTGGCTTACGTTCTTTTTGGAGCCGCCCATGCTGCCCACGATGGCAGCAATGGCAACGCCCAGCGCGACCGCTGCCGCTGCCACGATCAGGCCCATCGGGATGCCGAAAACGGTAGCGCTCAGCGCGGCAGAAATGGCGGTCAGCATTCCCTCAAACGCTGCGCCGATGGTGCCCACCATGGTGGCTACGCCTGCGTAGATGCTGGGGAAGCTGGAAAGCAGACCGCCCTGCAGGCCCTGACTGATGGCAAGGGCCGCATTCTGCAGCGGGGCTTTCAGCCCGCCGAAGATCTCCATTAGGGTGGAGCCGAGGCCCTGCGCCTGCTGCCAGACCTCAGAGAAGCCGCTGGTCAGGCCGTGCACAATCTGCCCGCCCAGATCAATTGCACCCTGTACCAGCTGGTCGCGGGCACCGCCCAGCGCTTCGTTGAGCTTAGTCACGATGCCAAGGGCAAAATCATTGACCTGCTTCTTCTGGTCGGCAGTCAGACCGCCGTAGATGGTGCTTGCCACCCACTTGCCGATGCCCAGCCAGTCCTGATTCTTGACGGCGGTGTACAGGTCATCGAAGGTGCCCAGCACGCCGGTATCTGCTTCGGTCTGCAGCTCCTTCCACAGGCCGTCAAAGGTGTCAGCGCTGGACTTTTTGATCTGCTCGGCCACCTGCACGGTGCCGTCTGCGGCGATGGTCTTGACCCGCTCGATGGTCACGAGGGCACCGTCCACGATGTCGTCGTAGACCTCGGTGATGACCTGCTTCTGGGTCTCGGTGCCGTCGGTCAGGGTCTCGGTGACGGTCTGGGTGGTGGTCTTGACCCCGTCTGCCAGCGTCTCGAAGGTGGAGGTGACCGTCTTGGCCGTTTCGCGGACGGTCTCCATGGTCTGCTTGACGGTCTTGGTGCCGTCCGCAGCCACCTCTGTGATGGTTTTGATGTCCTTCAGCACACCATCCACCATCTGCCGGGAAGTCTCGGTGATGACCTGCTTTTGCTGGGTCTTGCCGTTGGAGAGCGTTTCGGTGATGTTTTCGGTGGTGCGGGTGATCTTGCCGTCGATTTCGGTCGTGGTGTCCGAGATGGACTTGACGACTTCTGCGGCGGCCTGCTTCGTGGCCTTGCTGGCCTTCTTGGCTCCGCTGGTGATGGCCGGGTAGGGGTTCGCGGCTGTCTGGCTCCCGGCACGGCTGCTGCCGTTGCCGGAGCTGCTTGTGCCCTTCGGGACCCATCCGTTGTCATCGTCCCATTCGAGGTCTTTGTGGGAGCTGTCCCACTGTTTCGCGTTCTTGCGCTTGTTATAGTTGTCCATGTAGCCGTTGTAGGCGGCATTGTAGGCGTCCTGTGCCGCACCGACACCGTTTTTCAGGTTTGCCAGTGCAGCCGCCGCGCCCCTGATTTTGGCGACCAGCTCATTGATCCAGTCCACCACCGTGCCGATGGCGTTCTGTGCAATCTTTTTCACAGACGCAAATGCGGAGTTGACGGCATTGCGGAAGGTCTCGCTGGTCTTGTAGGCCGTCACGAGGCCTGCCGCCAGAGCCGCCAGCGCCGCCACTACAAGACCGATGGGGTTCGCCTTGAGAACCGCGTTCAAACCTGCCTGCGCGACTGCAAGACCGGTCGCCCCGGCTTCTGCCGCTTTGTGGGCAGCGGTCATGGCCGTGGTCGCGGCTGTGTGGATCACTTCGATTGCAGTAGCGGCAGCCACATAGCCCTTGTATGTCAGGAATGCCGTTCCGGCAGCGGCCACAACAGCAGTCGCAATGCCGATGGTCTCCTTGAGCTGGGCCATCTTCTCGTCGCTGTCGAGGAAGGAGACCACCACCTCGTTCAGCTTGACAACCAAATCACCCAGAGCCGCAAACAGGCCGCTGGTCAGCTCACCGGTCAGGGCGCTGACATTATCCTTCAGGGTGGACATGCGCCCGCTGAAGGTCTGGCTGGCTTCCAGCATACCGTTGTAGAACTGCCCGCCCTGACTGGTGGCGGCTTCCACCGCCGCTTCCAGCTCGCTGAAGCTGACCTTGCCATCCGAGATGCGCTTGTACAGGTCGGACATGCTCTCGCCGGTGGCATCACAGATCTGGTTCAGCGGGTTGAAACCCGCATCGATCATCATGTTGACGTTTTCCAGCGTGACCTTCTGGGCGCTGGACATCTTGCCGTAGGCGCGGGTCAGGGTCTGCAGCTTCTCGGCGTTGCCCAGCGAGATATCACCCAGCCGCTGCAGCACACCGGTGGTGTCGTCTGCCGCAATGCCGAACTGCAGAAGGGTCTGGGTGCCGCTAGTCAGGTCATCCAGCGAGAAAGGCGTGGATGCCGCCATTTTGCGGATCTCGGAAAGCTTTGTGGCGGCGGCCTCCTCGCTGCCCAGCATGACCTTGAAGTTGGTCAGGTAGCTTTCCATGGTGGCGTTGTAATCCACACCGCTCTTGACCACCTCGGCCAGCTTGGACGATGCCTGTTTTGCAAAGTCCGCGATCATCTGCCCGGCGGCTACCGTCCACTTGCTGGTGCTTTTTTCCGCCTGGTCGCTGTTCAGCCTTACTTCGCCGGTGATGCTGAAATCTGCCACTGTGTCCACCTCTCTCCATTCCAAAAGAGCGCGGGCACAAGGGCACAGGCTGTTATAACTTGATCTCTACCTCCCGCTTACAGGCGGGATTTTTGCATTTTACCCACAGGCCATGGGCGGATGCGGCATTTTCTGCCCACACCGGCAGCGCCCGCCCGCAGTATGGGCAGGGCACCGGGGCGCGGCTAGTGCCGGAACCGCGCAAGGAACGCAGCGTCATGCTCTTCGACCGAAACGACACGGGCGGCACCCCCTCTCAGCTCAGCAGGCAGGGCAAAGCGCTCCTGCAGGTCGGCGTAGCGGTCGCGCATACTGCCCTCGTACTCGGACAAGTCCATGGTGCGCCAGCCCATGATCTTAGCCATGAGGGTCTCCTCCGGCAGGGCCGCGAACAGTGCCCGGAACCGGAACCAGTGCACCTTTTCGCGGGTCAGGTCGATGCCGTAGGCCTGCTGGAACGCCGCCACGATGTAACCGGCATCACACTGGTAGTCGAAGGCAAGACCGGAAGAGGGCGCGGTACTGCTTTCAGCCGCGGCGCTTTCGGCTGCTTTTTCGCCCGCCTTATAAAACTCGATCATGTACCCGTAGGCATCGATGATCTTCTGAGGGTCGTTCAGAAAACAGTGTGGGTCTTTGTAAAAACGCCAGAGGGCGCTGACCGCAAAACCGATGGGATCATCTCCTGTCTGGCCGCGCACATAGGTGTTGACCAGCCAGACCATGGGCCGGAAATCCGGGATGATCTCGTATCCATGCCACCGGGTGGGCAACTCGTCCAGCAGCAGATCAGACATGGCGCTCTGCGGCGATCTGCAGTGCGTATGCCGCCAGCTGCTGCATGGCATCAGGATCATCCCGCAGGGCATTCATAGCCTGCCGGGCATCGATCAGCCGCTCGGTTTTCTGCTTTGCGGATACCTGCGCATCCACCCGCTCCACCATCCGGGAGGCAGGCGGTGCGGGATAGCTTACAGGCGGATTGTGCTTGCCCTTTTTGGCCTGTGCGCGGCGCTGCTCCCGGTTCATGTGCTGGGCAGGCTTTGCGGCATAGCGCTGTTTCTCGGCGGCAAAGGCATTGCCCAGCTCCTCGATCACGTCATAGATGGGGGCCATGTTGTTTTCATCCAGCCCCAGACGGGCGGACGAGCCTGCACCGAGGATCTCGTCGATGCAGTCCATGGCAATGCGTGCCTGTGCACGTGCATGGTCGCCCAGACGAACGCCGCCGCGCCGGAACTGCTCCGACTCCTCGGCGCTCCTGCGCTGCATCCGCTCGTTGGCATCCTCAAAGCGGTCAAGGTCGTTGGCGTTCATCAGGGAAAATTCAAATTCCTGTCCACAAATAACCATGTTCTGGCTCCTTTCAGTTGAGCCGTGCCCCGGTTCTGCCCCGGAGAAAACTAATCACGGCATAAAAGATCCCCGTTCCGGTGTGGAGCGGGGACTGTGTTTGAAAAAAATCAGCCCTTGACGGCCTTTGCAGGCGCAGCGGACTGGGTGGCGGGGTTGTAGTCAAACTCGTCCGGCGTGCCGATGGCCTTCACGTCGCAGGCAAAGGTGGCCTTGGAACCGGCTGCACCGCCTACGTCGCTGGTGACGATGATGGCAGCGCGGCCCTGTTCGCCCTTGCCGGTGCGCAGGCTGAAATAGATGTACGGCACGATGATATCGCTGCCGGTACCGTACACAATCTTGTGGCTCAGCACAAAATCCTGAAAATCATCGCCCACGCAGCGGTCGCCGTTGACGGTAAGGGTGCGCTGGGTGCCGGTCTTTTCGGTGACGTTGCCGGTACGGATGTACTGAGCATCCTCGGTGGTGGCGTTCAGGGAGCCGGAATGCTCCTTCACATGGTCGGCGCAGACGATCCACTGGCTTTCCTTGGTCTGGGTGCTCTCGATCTGGAACGCCAGCACAAAATCGTTCGCCGTCTCAATGCCGGTATACGACGCGCTGGGCGTGATGCCGGACTTGGTAATGGCTTCAGATACAGTCATATCAAAACTCCTTTCATTTGGGCATGTAGTAGGTCAGACGCATTTGCAGCTGCATCTTACAGCTGCCCGCGCTGTTTGTGACGATGTAGCCGCTGTTCGTCACGGCAATGCCGGTGGGGGTTTTATTCCCGCCACAGGCCGAGAGGTCGGGCAGGTTATGGCGGGCATCCTGCTGCATGACCCACTCGGTGAGCTGCTCGAAAAAGCCGCTGTTCTGGATGCTGACGGCATCCACCTCGCTGTACTCCCGGCGGCTGAGGAAGAGGTAATTCTTCGCCATTTCCCAGCCGGAGATGTACTCGGTGATGATGGGATCACCGGGGCTATCCTCGATGGAAAAGGCAGTGGATTCTTCTTCCAGCCCGGCAATGCGGAATGCTGCACCGGTGGCTTCCTGCTCGTCGGCGATCAGCGGGCAGGTCTTGAGCCATGCCCGCAGGGCGGCAATGGTGGGCTTTACGGTTTCGCTCATAAGTGACCAATCCCTCCCCAGAATGTGGTGACGGCCTGTGTGGCAATGTAGGCAATGGCTTCACCGTAATCGGCCAAAGCACGCTGTCCCCAGTAAGAGCCGCGCAGCCCATTTTCACCGTGCAGACATTCGCCTTCAGGGTGAAGATAGAACTGCCTGCGTGCATAAGGCGTGTTATAGACCAGCAAGCCTTCGTCAAACTTGCTGGCTTGATTCACGCTGTTTTTCAATATGCCGGTATCGAAGGGCACGTACTGGTCGATGAGAGCGGCGGCTTTCTGCGCGGTGGCGAACTGTGCTTTCTGCAAAGCAGCGGTTTTCTCTGCGCCGAAATTTGTCTGCCAGTCCAGAGACATCTGCACACCGTCTGCCCGGAAGCGATATCCGGCAGGCTGTTCAAAAATGGGCTTGCTCACAGTCTCAGCTCCCTTCCACGTGCCAGTGGGGAAGCAGCGGCTCCCGGTTATCGGAGACAGCCGCTGCCGTACAGCATAGGTGCGTTTTTTCGAGTTTGGCATACTCTTCGGCGGTCAAGGCAGACACCGTGCCCTGCACCAGCTTCCAGCCGCGTTTCAGGGTCCAGTGTTTGGCCTTTTCCGCAGCAGGAAGCGCCGCCCACTGAGCGTAGGGCAGATAGCCCATGGTGCACACGCTGGCCGGGATGCGGATGTGGGTGGTGCGCTCCGGGTCCTTGGCAGTACCGGAGCCGGAGGTGGAGCGGCATTCTCGCCAGCTGCACCCGGCGAACACCCAGCACACCGGCATGTCCGTCTCGGTGGCAGTGTCGTGGATGAGGTTCACCACAGTAACGGCTGTCTGCATCACAAAATCCCCCTGTACAGCAGGCCGTGCGGGTCAGCACCGAGGGCCGTGCGGATGATCTCATAGGCTTCCTGCCGGGCGGCGGCGGTCACACTGGCATTGCTGCCAAAGGTGACGCTGTAGCCGTCGTTTGAGACGCTGGCAGCACCCGGCACAGCGCCCGCCGCAGACGTAGCGGCCAGCAGGCCGATGATCTGCAGGCATCCGCCAATGCTTCCCGGCAGGCCTCACACCCGGCAGCGTGGCTCTCCGCCCGGCCAAAGGTGGCGGCATCGATCATGCGGGAAGCCCGGCTGCACAGCACACCGAAGGCCGCTTCCGGCACTGTACCGCCTGCAGCCGCATACTGGTCATAGGTGCAGTAGAGCATGGGACCTCCTTATGCTGCGACGGCAGCGGCGGTCAGGAATGCAAACGGGACTTTGGAGCGGTCGGCGTTCATGCGGGTGGCAGGGTTCGGCAGTGCCCAGCCCATGCGCATGACCACACGCAGGGCCACCATATCCTGCTGGGCGAGGTTGTAAACGATCTCCTTGGTGGAAGGATCCTGAATAACGCCCTGATCCAGCAGCTTCACGGTGACATCCTGACGGATGGAGTACACCAGCTTCTTGAAGTTGCCTGCGATCAGCTGTGCCTTAGAAGCATCAAAGCCGCCGTTATCCGGGAAGTACATCGGTGCGCCGTCCAGCGCGTAGGTGGTGGCACCCTGCATATCGGAACGGAACAGGGGACGGCCCGTGGTATCCACAAGGCCGCGCAGCTCTGCCTTGGCGTTCAGGTCGCCAACCACGGCATCCACGCCGAAGCCGCCGGCCTCTACCTTGGAGAACAGACCGTCCTTGCCCAGCAGCTTTGCGTAGTCGATGGGGCCGGTGACTTTGTTCTTTGCCGCAAGGGTCAGAACATCGGTCGTCCACTCGGTGGGACGCTCACCGCCGAACAGGATCGCATTGTCGATCTTTGCGCCCATGGCTTCCCGGACGCGGGGCTGTACCTCGCCCATGATGTCAAAGCTGGAATCTGCCAGCACAGCTTCGGGCACGGGCACGATGACAGCCAGCTCTGCAGCGGTCATATACACGTTGTCCCATTCCTGCTTGCTGGTCTTTTTCATGCCGGTGTCACCGTTGACCCAGTAAGCCAGCGGCAGCATGGACAGCACGGGGATCTTGGTCTGGTTAGAGGTCATATTGGCAAGGCGGGTGCCCAGCTGCATGACGGTGGAGCTTTTGGGCACGTCCTGCTGGATGGTGTTCACCAGCTGCTCCCGGATCAGGGCCTCAGCCTTATTGCGGGCGATTGCATCAATAGCCATAAGAATCAACCTTTCTGGCCGAACGCTGCGCGGAATGCAGCATTTGCGGCCTCATGTGTGTTTGCGGGCTGGCCGGGTGCGCCGGTCGCCGATGCGGAAAAACGTGCCATGCCGCCGTCCGGCAGAATGGCGCTGGGATCACTCTCTTTGAAAGCCTTGACATAATCATCAAAGCCCATGATCTCGCCGTCCTTCATGGCAAAATTCTGGGACTTGGCATCTGTCAGAAATGCCTTGCGGGCACTCTCGCTGGAAAATTTCAGGCCGGAAGCCTTGCGTTCCAGCGCATAGCCCTTCTCAAGGGCAGCCACCTGCGCGGCAGCATCGGTCTTGGCCTGCTCAGCCTTGGCCTTCCACTCCGGGTCGTAGCCCTCGAGTTTGCTGTTTGCAGTGGACAGCTGTTCGGTCAGGGTGGTTTTCTCGGCCTTGAGGGTGGTGATCTCGTTCACCTTGGCCGTGATATCCGCGCCATGCAGGTTCATGATGCTGTCCAGCTGGTCCGAGGTGATACCCGGAATGATCTTGCTCACATCTTCGCGTTTCACTTGCGATGTACTCCTTTCTTTTGTCTGTTGGGTGGATAAGTCCCTGCTGTTTTGTATCGCGGTTCTCATTCCGCACGGGACAAGACGGGGTACGCGCCGCCTTCCGCTGTGGTGCCGCTTGCGGGAGTTGAACCCGCCACCCCCGGATTAAAAGTCCGGTGCTCTGCCAACATGAGCTAAAACGGCATAGATGTAAATGAAGATAAAAAGAAGAAGCCCACACCGTGAGCTTCTTCTAATCATTATTTTATGGGCTTCCTAAGAGCATCTTCTATATTCCACCCGCTCTCAATTCTTGCTCTTAGGGTGGAAGGATTTATGCTGTATTCATGAGCCCAGTCTTGCAGAACCTTTTCGTTTCCATTATAGGTGATAATTCTTGAAGTCCTCTTGTTTCTTGCTTGTTCTTTTGTAGTTGCCCATCTACAATTTGATGGAGAATAATCTCCATCCACATCGATTCTGTCAATCGTCAGATTTTCTTTGTAGCCAGATTGAATGGCCCACTTGTAAAAATTTTCAAAAATCAGCCATTCATCACAAACTTTAATTCCTCTGTCACCATAGTCTTTATATGAGCGAACTTTTGGATTCCTGCATCGGGAGAGCATATTGGCCCAAATCCGGTATATCCGCGTTCCATGCTGTCCGTGGTGTAAATTAGACTTGCTTCCGTTTCTCTGAGAGTTTTCTTTGCGAAAGCATCCACAGCTTTGAGTGTTCCCGGAAGATAGATTCGCTTGTGATACCGTCACATAATTGCCACAGTCACAAACACAAACCCATCGTGTGTGATGAGTCTTATCATTTTCTGCACGCTCCTTAACAACGAGCCTTCCGAACCGCTGACCAGTTAAATCAACAAACTTTCCCATCAACGGGCACCACCTTTCCGTGCGGCCTTCTCCATGCGGCGGCCTTTGGCAATGCCCAGCAGGAACATATCGATGCCGAATGCATAGGCATCGGAAGGATGCTGCTCATAGACAGCATTGATTTCACGCGCAAACAGACGATTGTTATTGTTTTGCTCACGCTCTTTTTCGATCATGTGGAGTGCGGATTCTGCTTTTGTCATGATAAAAACCTCTTTTTTTCTCTTGTAAGAGGTATTACCGAATGGTATAATAGATTTACCAGATGGTAATTCCTCTGGTGTCTTATAACGCTTTGCCCAAGATTTCCAGTCGCCGGGCAAGGCGTTATTCTTTTTTCAGACCTTCGTACACAAGCTTTATACCTTGACGAATCACGTCCGCTTTAGTCATTCCGGTTTCTTTGCAACAGATTTCTAGCATCTGAACATCAACGTCGGACATACGAATTCGTGTTTCATGTGTTTTAGGCTCGGTTGTTGGTCGTCCAGTTCTAGGCGACATTATATCACCTCACTTTTGTGTCACCGTAAATATTATAACTTTTGGTTACACAAAAGTCAAGAGCTTTTAAAAATTGGCAAAAGAAAACCACCGTCCGGGTGGATGGTGGTTAATCCTTATTGGCAAGAGCTTTGAGGTATTCCCCATACAGACGCTTTTGCTCTGCACGCTCGGCATCAATTTCGGGAGTAGAAATAACCCCTCTGCCGGGGACTGTATGTGTACGCCGATATTCAGCAATGAGCGCATTTTCACGCCGGACGCTTTCCTTTGTGAGCTGGTCAATCTGTTCCAGAGTATAAATCATGTTCGCTTCTCCCTGTGATAACACTTCAAGCCAAGTCTGCGGCATGTTTCGTCAATAATGACATGCTGGATATTTTCTTCATAATCATCGAAGCCATACCCTCTGCTTTCCATTACGGCATTTCGCTCCTCACGAACTTCCTCACACACGGCTTCCCACTGCTCAAACGTGATATTTTCAGGTACAACAAAACGATAGCGGTATTTGTAGTCAACCGCTTCCATGACAGCAGTACCGTCAGCGAATGCGCCGGGGATATCTGCGTCTGTGCTAAAAGAATATTGCGTGGTTTTCGGTGGATGGGTGTGAATGTTGTAACTACCTTCCAGTTTACCACCCAGATACGAACAGTCAACCCCTCTGGGATTGTTGTCGGTCATATAATGGACTTCGCCATCTTTTGTAATGACCATCATATGCTCAACGTCAGATTTTGCATAGCCAGAACAGAACGAATTTTTAAGCGCGTCAACCTGTTTCGTGTTGGTCGTATCGACCTTTCCCAAAACTTTACGCACGGTTTTTCCATTCTGTCCAGATGCGCCGCCGCTTCCTCGTGTACTTTTAGCCTCAGGAAGCTCTGCCTTTCGCGCCTGTGCGCTTGCCCTGCCGGCTTCGCTCCTGCCGAACTTCGGCACGCTGACACGGGCGCTGTCCACACGGCCACCCGTGGCCTGTGCAAACTCTGCAAGGCTCTGGCGGGCCGCTCTCAGGCGCACAGCGGCGTCGGTGGGGTCCAACCCGGCGGCGTCCTCGGCCAGATACCGCTTTTTCCAGCGGCGGACGTTCCGCTCTCGGGCACGCTGCATCTGGGAGATCTCGTAGGCGGTGTACTTTTTGCCGTTCCACTCGATGTTCCGGGCGTTCAGCTCCCGCAGCTGCTCCTGCGTCCATTGGGGCGGGTCGCCCAGCTCCGGGAACACCGCGAAAAAGGTGTGGCGGCAGTTCCAGCCGCAAAGGCCTGCGCCGGTGCCGTAGCCGGTGGCAGCTTCAAAATCCGGGTAGTGTTTACCCTTGTAATCCACCGCGCCGCCCCGGTGGAAGCGCCTGCCCTGCCACTCTGCATGAGAAGGACGGGCACCGCCGTGGGCGGTCGTCTCCACAAATTCGCAGCCCATCTCGTCCATGCGGGCCACCTGCAGCTTGCCAGTCGTCTGGTTTACACCGGTGAGCACGGCACGGCGGGCGGCCACCTCGATGCTGTCCTTGTGGCCGCTGGGATAGGTGACCATGGGCATGTCGTCTGCAAGGCTGTCCACGGCCTGTTTGACGGCGGTTTTGTAGTCGAAGGCACCGGTGCTCACCTTGAGCCATGCAGCGTCCAGTGTGCGTTCAAAGGCCCCTGTGACGGTGTTTGCCGTTGTAGCGGTGAGGTTCTTCCATGTGCCGCAGGTCTGGCGTGCCCCGGCATCCAGCAGGTTGTTCAGGGCGGCGCTCTCTTCAAAAGGGAGCGGCTCCATGTCGTAGTGGTAATAGATCGCATCTTCACGCTCCATGGCTTCGGTGGAAGCCTGCAAAAGCAGCTTGCGAATGGCCGTTTCGCTCTTGCCGGTGTACTTCGCCAGCAGCTTCACCACATTGTTGCGCACCGCTTCGGTCTGCTGATAGCGCCACAGCTGCCAGTTAGCAGTAGCGGTCACTTTGTCCATCTTGCCGATGCGCCGGGCAACGTCCTGCAGGATCTGTTCTTCGACCTGCTGCCAGAGCTGCACAAAGGCATCCGGCATCTGGTCGAGGTAAGACGGCGGCAGCATCAGGCACCCCCGAAGGTGAGGGCTTCAGGGCTGCGGTTCTCGGCATCCGCTTCGGCGGCAATGGCCTTGGCATCGTCCTCGCTGTAGCCCTCAAACTCCACCAGATACCGCCAGAACGGGAACTTGCCTGCGGTAACGTAGCCCCAATACATCTGTTTGCGCTCTTTGGGGTCGGAGATGATACTGTCGTCAAAGTCAAAGGTCACGTTGCAGTCGCCCGGCGGGGAAACGGCTGCGCCGCTGTTCCACTGGGCATCCAGCAGCTTGCTGATGGAGTATACCAGATCGGTCAGCGCATTGCCCAGCGCCCGCTGCAGATCCTTGACGGTAGTGTAGCTGCGCTGCTTGCTGCTCCTGATCTCCTCGGCGGTCTTGTCCACGTTCTGCGGGTCGGACAGGGTGCCGTAGGCAAGGCCGCACTGGAACTCCACCCGCTTGAGCATGGCATCCATCCCCCGACGATAGCTTTCATCGCGCAGGGCAGGGGCAAACACCTCGTAAAGGTTCCGGCCATTGGACCCGGAGCTGCCGTTCAACCAGTTGCGGTAAAGGCGCTGCTCACGCTGCGGCATAACGCTCTCGCCGTTGATGTCGGGCCGCAGGGCGGTCTGGTCAACGTCAAGGGCCAGCTGCCCGCCGTCATACTCCCACAGAAGCCGCCCATACTGTTCATCGGCATCATGGATGGTGTCAACAGCAGCGGCATAGACGCTCACGCCCAGCGGGGAGTGCCGATCAGTGGAATTTCCGCTGGACACTCTGAAATAGCCCCAAAGCGGACGGTCTACATCGGAGAATTCAGTGTGTGGGGAAATCGCGGCCCACTCCTGCACATCGGTCAGCGGGACTTCAATGCCGAGGTCTGCACTGGTCATGGAACGGAACGCCTTGACCGTGATGCTGTACGTGCTGCCGGAAAACTCGTGATCTTCCAGACGGGTATAAATGCGGTTGCCGCGCACCAGATGGTCATAAAAAATAGCCCCGGTCATGCGGCCAGAGCTATCAAAGCGGGTAGGGCAGAAGCAATCCCCCTGCACAGCATCGATCTGGATGCGTCCCTCCGCATCGAGGAAGGGCCGGAACAGGATGCCGCCCAGCGCACAGCCGTATTCCACCGGGGTGCGCAGATCTGCAATGAAAGGCTGCAGCATGGTGTTGATGCTGTCGGCGCGGGCACTGCCGGAAACAATGCATTCCATTTCAAGCGTGGTCAGACGGGCCAGCTCCGATGCAACACTCTGGGCAAGCTTCAGGCTGTGCAGGGCGTTCTTGCCGCCGTGGCACCACGGTCCGCCGGTATCGTACATCTGCGCCCACAGGATGATCGCATTCTCCATGCTGTAGGACACGCTGGCGCTGACAGTGGTATTTTCACCGAACAGCAGCCGTGCTTTCTCCCGCAGCCAAAAAAGCAGTCTGTCAAACATTACTTTCGTCTCCAATCTGCCCAGCGGATCAGCGGGGCCAGTATCGTATAGCAGAAATAGCGGATGTCGTCCATGGCGTGGTCGTTCTCCTTCACGACGCGGTCCTCTTTGGCTTTGTCGTCCCACGAGTACAGGCCGAACTCCCGGCGGGATGCCGTGCAGCTCTCGTGGATAGTCACAAGCCCAGCCTGCATCAGGGATGCCACGCAGCGGATGCCGTTCAGCACGTCGTTATCAGCGGGGATCACCAGATACTTGCCGTGCCGCCGGATGGTCTCGATGAAGGAAGCAGCGGACGGGTCAACCACCACTGCCTGAATGTAATAGCCCTTGGTCAGGCGTTCCAGCTCGGCATAGTGCTCTTCGTCCGTGCGCTGCACACGCTCGGCACGGCTGTCAAAATAGCTTTCCTTGATGCGCAGTGCCTTGCCATCATGAATGACCCACAGGCCCATGCTGCAGGGGTTGTGCGTGCCGTAGTCGATGGACACGTAAAACTGCCCATCGATGTGGGAAGCATCACCGTGAAAGAGGTAGGTGTCCTGCCCGGCGGAGAAGAAAGGGTATACAAGGCCCTCGGCAGCTTTCCTTTTTCCAAGGATGTCACGGGCATACCAGACCGTGCTGCGGTCGTAGGTTGCAAGCACAGCCCGGAGCTGGTCGTCCGAAATGCTCATGTTATCGGCAATTGTGAAATGCCCATAGTTGAAGCCGTATTCTGGGTTCTCGCTCTGCTTCTTTTCGTGCAGATTCAGGATATTTTCATAGTACCAGTGACCCTCTGCCTTGGGATTCAGGTCGTGAAATACCTTTCTGTCCGGGCTGGACAGGGTACGGTCGAATACTTCCTTGATGAAAGTTTCGCTGCATTCATTGGCTTCGGTGATGTACGCGGTGCCGTAGGTGTTGCCTTTGATGAGCTTTTCGTCACCGGCTTTGCCGCCACCAGACACCAGCACCACCTTTTCGCCGGTGGCAGTCTGGATGTACAGACAGTCGCGGTTCTGGTAGGTGCCCTCACGGCAGCGGCCCTCAAAATAGTTTTTCAGGCCGAAGCCGTCACAGTCCAGAATGTTCAGCCGGGCCGTTGCAGTGGATACGCCCGCGATCAAGTGGATGCGGCTCGGATGCTTTTCAAGAATGGTGCAATACGCCATCGTGATAAGCACGTTCTTACCACCACGTTTACCGCCCTCTGCAACGTTAAACCAGTGGTCAAAGCAGTTCCAGAAGAAACGCATCTGGTTTTGTGAAAAAGGTGCAGGGATGTTCATGTCTCAAAATCCTTGATATCGCGGTCAGGCACGGGCCGCTGCAGCAGATCTGCAAGCGTATGCATGTCGTTATTCTGGGCTTCGGTCGTGTTCTCCTGCGGTTTGTCCTTCCACTTGTCTGGCTTCCGGTTTTTCAAATAAAAAATCTGGGCCGTGACGTTTGCAGGCACAACAACCTGTTCCTCCGCATACTCAATGCGTTCTTCTTCAAGCCGCTTTTTTCCATCCACCATGACCTTTTTCAGCTTGATGGGCTTTTTTACGGTCACGGTGCGTGTCTTGCAGCTCTCGAACAGCTCATTTTCCACAATGTAATCAGCGTTTTCCCGCCCTACTTTTAAAGCGTCGGAAATGTCGGGAAATCGGCTTTTCCATTCATTCAGGGTATCGCGGTGTATTCCAATGTTCTGAGCTATCTGTTCCTGCGTCAGGCCGTCTCTAGCCCATCCACGAAGCAGCGTCAACCCTTCCGGCTCTAACCACTGCTCATACTTACCTTTGCGGCCAATCGCAGATCACCTCATTTCAGACCAAAGGTCTCGTTCACATAGTCACGCTTCGTTTTGTAGACGTTGAGCATTTCGCTTTCAAAGCTTTCCCCTCTGAGCCTTCTGGAATTGGCTGTGTTCTGGTACAGCGACTGAAAGCACATCGCTGTCCCGGTTTTCTGCATCTGAGGGGTCTTTGCGGGCTTCCCACCATGAAGCAGGTGGTTCAGGTTATACTCATTCACCTTGAATCCGGGAAGGTCAGAGACACCGCAACAACAAAGGCTGTCTCCCAGTTCTCTTGTTCGGTTTTCTCCGCTGTAAAGAGCAAGGCCAAGTTCATGCGCCCTCTGCTTCAGCTTAAGAATATCGCTCTCGATCAGGGCTTTCGGATAGGTATAATCGCCTGCAACCTTCACAAGGCCCGGTCTTTTGCTTGCAAACTTCATGCCCTCGACAATAACGCCGTAGGCACCAGCAGCCTTGAACTTTTCAAGGTTTTCGTAAACTTCTCCGTATACCTCATGCATGTACGGCTGAATCCTGACGATCAGGCGCTTCACATTCGGAGCAACCTTTCTCGCAATTTCCAGACGTTCTTCAAACGATGGTGCGCCTTCTTCGAGCTTGTCATAACTGCTGCACACCATGCTGATCTGCACAACGCAGTTGCACTTCTTCAGCAGTTCGAGATATTCAGGCTCTGCGATGATCCTTCCCTTTGTCGAAACAACAAAGGGGTATTTGGTTTCAGCAAAGACGCGCAGAGCGTTGTAGCTCATGCGGTAATAGCGCTCACAAGGCTGGAAAGGGTCGCTCACGCCCCCCCAGTGAAGAGGAATATTCCAATCACACCAGTTTGTTTCTGATGTGCGCTTTCCCTGAATCCAACTCAGAAGGGCTTTCACGCCTTCACCTTTCTGCACCTTGCTGATGTCATACTTTCCGTTCCGCTGCACAAAGCAGTATTTGCAGCCGTGCGTACACCCCTTGTAGGTGTCGAAACGGATAGGCATATCGCACAACCAGCATTGCGACCCGCAGTTAGGCATCTTTATCCTCCATAACGCCGCGAATACAGTTCAAGATGGCTTTTTCAAGCGGCTCCTTCGTGTTCTCGCTGATGTATCCCTTGATTTCTTCCTCGCACTCAACGGGGAACGTGAAGGTCACGGAAAATTCTTTCTTTTCCGAAGCCTTTGTGAAACCGTCCTCCATAAGGCTGTCAATGTAGGATACGCCGGCATCATCGTCCTGCGGAATGTCAAAATCAAAGTCGAAGTCGCCAAAATCGACTTCAAGCAGCTCCCGTTCCAGCTTTGAGAAATCCCAGCCGGTCATTTCGCCGGTCTTGTTCGCCAGCAGGCGGTATTTCTGTTTCTGCTCTTCCGTCAGGCCGGTGTATCGCACCACGTCGGCCATGTCCACATGGAGCTGCATCAGAGCAAGACGGCGGGTGTGTCCGCTGAGAATGACGTTGTTCTCGTCCACCTCAATGGGGTCAAGCGCGGTACACTGCCGCATACTTTCCGCGCAGGCGTTCACAGCTTCCGGGGAGATCACGCCGGGTTGTTCTCATACGGAACAAGATCTTCGACCTGTAATTTCAGCAGTTCTTTCTGAATCATGTTATTCTCCTCCCATGCAAAAGAAAAACCGCCCGGAAAATCCGAACGGTCAAAATATCGAATGTGCCGCCAGCTGGATTTGAACCAGCACCCACGGAATGGATGTGCGCAGTGGTTGGCTGTGCAGTGATGTTCCCGTGGTGTCACCAACGTTGTCCCGCCTTAAATGGGCGGCGCTCTGCCATTTGAGCTATGACGGCATATAAGCAGCGCCCGTGCATTCAGTTCGTTGGACATGCGTCAAACGGTGGGCGCTGCTGCATCCGGAACTTTCGCGGCCGGATGCCCCGCTTTTGCGCCGCCCCCTCTAGGGCACGCAAAATGGCGCAGCAGGATGGGCTCGGACCATCAACCTGCGGTTTTGGAGACCGCTGCTCTACCGTTGAGCCACTGCTGCATGTGGCCGCCCTTGGAATCGAACCAGCCGTGTCTACACACACGCGCCGCGCTCCAAACTGCGCTCAGGCGGCATATAATATCCCCGCGCTGCGGTGGTCGGGCTCAGCGCGGGGCGCTTGGGGATTGGACGCACACACCGGCGGATCCAACGTCATAACCCGCTTTTGGCGTTCCGGGGCCTCCGACATAAGAAATGCGTGTTAAGCAAAGCTATCATCTAGGAGGATGAAAACAGAAAGAGATGTGCCGCGCATGGGAAACGCAGCAGCTCCCGGTGGTTTATGAGGCCATGCGTCCACTTCTGCCTACGGGGTCGGCAGGTTTTCAAGCGCCATTCCGCTTCGCGCGGTTGCGCTTGTACCCAGAATATCACAAATGGGGTGTTTTGCACATGGATGCAGGATGGATATGATGTGGAATCATTATTCCAGCGTATCCCAGAGCAGAGCCAGCCGCTCACATCCCCGGCGGATAATCTTTGAGACCTCGGAATTTTCGCACAGCCCAAGAGCTTCCACGATGATGGGCTGGTTCCTGTTCTCGATGTAAAACATCCGGATGCAGTCACCCTGCCGGACGGTCTCGGGGTCTACGGCCCCGGTGTAGGCCCTGCAGGTGGCATTCATCTTCAGCAGTGCAAGGCGCTGCTCCATCTGTTTCAGCTCCCGTTCCTCTGCATCCAACCGGGCAATGGCATCTCCGACCTTATCACCGGAACTTCCGCCTGTGGGCATTCCGTTTAGGCTCTGGGTGCATTTCTCGGCAGCATCCCGGATGCGCTGGATCTTCTGCTTCTGGGCCTTCACGGCGGCAGCACCGTCCCGGCACTGCTGGAACCATGCCTTGACATCGCGGTAGTCTACACCGTCTCGCTTTTCATTTTCAGGTGCACATGTGAAGATCATCT
>OGCN01002848.1_pt1 | contig 17851 bp, 12 predicted proteins | sample 1570181 | NCBI WGS metagenome assembly OGCN01 (sample SAMEA4370584, study PRJEB24528) | human gut metagenome | reverse complement strand
AGCTTCAGCGTAGATGCCAACGGCAATGTAGACGCTGAAACGGTGAAATCCGAAGGTATGTCTGTGGTTGACGAAGACGGCAATACGACGTTCCAAGTCTTGTCGAACGGCGACGTAACGGCGCATGCCGTGACAGCGACGACAGTAACGGGCGGCACGATTCAGAATGCTGATGGCAGCTTCAGTGTAGACGCCAACGGCAATGTAGATGCGGAAACGGTGAAATCAGAAGGGATGTCGGTCGTTGATGAAGACGGCAATACGACATTCCAAGTGTTGGCGAACGGCGATGTAACGGCGCATGATGTAACGGCAACGACAGTAACAGGCGGCACCGTCATCGGGGAAACGATCCGCAACACCAATAATAGCTTCAGCGTAGATGCCAACGGCAATGTAGACGCTGAAACGGTGAAATCCGAAGGTATGTCTGTGGTTGACGAAGACGGCAATACGACGTTCCAAGTCTTGTCGAACGGCGACGTAACGGCGCATGCCGTGACAGCGACGACAGTAACGGGCGGCACGATTCAGAATGCTGATGGCAGCTTCAGTGTAGACGCCAACGGCAATGTAGATGCGGAAACGGTGAAATCAGAAGGGATGTCGGTCGTCGATGAAGACGGCAATACGACATTCCAAGTGTTGGCGAACGGCGATGTAACGGCTAATTCGTATCGTAACGCTAATGGCACGTTTACAGCTGATGAAACTGGCCTTGTAACAGCAACGAAAGCGCAAATAGACAATGTAACGATTGGCGGTGAAGACCCATCTGCTGCTATTAAGGTCAGCGATGATAACTTTATCGTTTATAATGATGGAGCATTCCAAGCGGCAGGACGTAAATTCTTAGTTAATAATCAAGGTGAAATGACTGCTGCAGCGGCAACGGTGGATAATGTTGTCATTGATAATAACCAAGTGACAGGTCTTTCTAATACAACATGGAATCCTGATTCTATAGTAGAAGACAGGGCAGCAACGGAAGGCCAGTTGATGATGGTACAGAGTGATGTACAGCACATTTCCCATATGGAAAATACTGACGGCACTCACTATACGACGGTAGAAGGAACCAAGTTCAATAGTGACGGCAGCATTGTCAACCACAACGACACATTTAAAGTTTCGGCTGATGGTGAAATTACAGCTGAAAAAGCTAATATTGGCGGCGTCATTTTAAAAACGACAGCAGAAGACGGTAAGAGCAAGATTACAGCTCAAAAAGCCGATATCGACGGCGTATGGATTAAGGAAGGCAGTATTACAACTGAAGAAGGAACTATTACTGCTGGCGATGTAAAGATCAATTCGACTGGTTCTGAAAGAATTAACGTTGGTAACGGCAACTTCATCGTATATCAGGATGGCGCATTTAGAGCTGCGAATGACAACTTTATTGTTCACAAGGACGGCAACGTCGAAGCGCAAGGCACGGTACAAGCGGCTGATGCAACCTTTGCAAAAGATTCGCGGGAACTCGTCACGGCAGGTCAGCTTTATAAAGCTGGTATTGTACCGGGTAAAGCATCGGGTGTAAATTCTATGGCAATCGGCACTGGTGCCCAGGCACTTAGTACACAGGCTGTAGCTGTTGGTTATAATGCCGCAGCATCTGGCAGCTATTCCGTTGCCCTCGGTATGCAGAGCGGTGCTCACGGGACGGATTCTGTAGCCCTTGGTCGGTTAGCCTCTGCAATGGCTGATGATTCGGTAGCTCTCGGTGCAAACAGCGTAGCTAACCGGGCTAATACGGTTTCCGTTGGCAGCGTTGGAAACGAACGGCAGATTACCAATGTTGCAGCTGGCAAGGAAGATACAGATGCTGTAAATGTTGCTCAGTTGAAAGGCGTACAGGATAAAGTTGGTGACGCTGACTTCAGCAAGACGAATTATGCTAAAACGGCAGACAATGTGACAGACGCTGTCAAACATGTCGATGCGCAGGTAAAAGTCAACAGCGATGACCTTGCAGCATATAAAGCCGCTGGTATTGTTGCAGGAAATGAAGTGGGCCAGTACTCTAACTCTATTGCGTTAGGAAACAATGCGACTGTCGATGGTACGAACAGCATTGCAATCGGTGCAGGCAGCACTGCAGATGGAGCTCAGGCTACGGCCTTAGGGCAGAATTCGAATGCCTTAGGTCATGGAGCTGTTTCCTTAGGCGCTAATTCAGAAGCTGTAGGAGAAGGCGCAGTTTCGATTGGCTTTAACAATTCGGCGGAAGTAGCCGGTTCGGTTGCCATTGGCAACGGTGCCCATGTATACGAAAGCGGTACGAATTCGGTTGCCTTAGGCCAGTGGAGTACGACTTCTGACGAGAAAGTCGTTTCTGTAGGTAATGATTGGCTGAAACGCCGGATTACTAATGTTGCTGATGGTATAGATCCTACTGATGCTGTCAATGTGCAACAGCTGACAGACCGGACTGCCAATATGGTAGAATGGGATGAAGGCACAAAAGATACCATCCATGGCGTAACCTTGAATGGCGGTACTATTTCGGCAGCTGATGGTAAATTCAAGGTATGGTCTTCCGGCGGTATGGAAGCAACCTATGGTAAGTTTGATGGAAATATTGAAGCTGCTGGCGGGAATTTCAAGGTTAACGGCACGACTGGCGGTATTACGACAGCAGGCGGCATTGAGGCAAACGGTGGAATCACAGCGGCTAACGACAACTTCAACGTATGGAATTCCGGCGGTATGGAAGCTGCCTATGGCGTATTTGAAGGAAAGATTACGGCAGCCAATGAAAAGTTTGAAGTCAACGGCGCGACCGGTGATATTACGACAGCTGGTCAAATTACGGCAGCTAACGACAAGTTCCATGTATGGGGAACTGGCGGTATAGCCATTGGAGAAGATACAGCCAATCCGTTGTTTGCTGTAAATGGATACAATGGCGATGTTAAGACCCAGGGAGATATTGTTGCAAAAGACATGTACGTAGGATCTAAGGATGACGACAACGCCGTTGTTACCGTAGGCGATATGACGAATGTCGTTGGCGATGCTGATTTCAGCGATACGAACTATGCATCGGAAGCTGGAAATGTAACCGATGCTGTTAAAGCGGTTGATGCGCAGGTAAAGAGCAACAGCGACGCGTTAGATTCATATGAAGTTTCCGGAATCGTGGCTGGTATGACTAACGGCGAAAATGGCGTAGCTATTGGCGAAGGTTCGGCAAATCTTGATCAATACGGCGTAGCTATTGGTAAAGATGCTAATACAGATGGTTTTGGCAGTGTAGCCATTGGTGCGCATGCTGCAGTTACAGGCAATGACTCCGTAGCCATTGGCTTTAACAGTCAGGCAGCAGAAGATCATGTTGTTTCTGTGGGCGGCTATACGCCGGGAACCCAGCGCCGCATCATCAACGTAGCTGACGGTGTGAACGAACATGATGCTGTCAACGTAGGACAGCTTGATGAAGTGAAATCTTCTGTTTCCATTGTAGGCGACGACCTTGCAGCGTATAAAGCGGCCGGCGTCGTTCCGGGTACGGCATTGCCGGAAGAAGCGGAAGGCGCGATGGCTCTCGGTGAAGGCGCAGAAGTACGTGGCGACAGCGACAATGCATTGGCCATTGGCAGTAAAGCGAAAGCTAATAGTGCAAGTGCTGTAGCGATAGGGCCAAGCGCAACGGCTAATGGTTCTCAGTCTCTGGCATTTGGTGCCGGTGCAGCGACGAATGGAGCTAATGCGGTTGCTATAGGCAGAGGAGCTAACTCGGATGCTGATAATGCGATCGCACTCGGCAAAGGCGCTGATGCTCAAGCAAAGAATGCCGTTGCTTTTGGTGCAGAAGCTGTTGCTGCTGGTCAAAACTCTGTTGCTCTTGGTGTTGGCAGCAAAGCTACGGAAGATAACGTCGTATCTGTTGGCGATAGCCAGACTGGATTGTATCGGCAGATTACGAACGCAGCGGCTGGTACGGATGCTCACGATGTTGTAACGGTTGGTCAGCTGCAGGCTGCCAGCGATGAAGCTACTAAAACAATTCACGGTGTAACGTTGGACAATGGCATGATTACGGCTGCTGACGGCAACTTCATTGTTTATGAAAGTGGTGTTGTGAAACTCAATGATGGCAACCTTGTGATCGGTACGAATGGCGATTTGAATTCCAAAGGCACTATCACTGGCAATGTATTGAGTACAGGCGGTTTTGTAGCTAATGCGGATGGCAATGCTGAAGCCAAAGGGACTGTAACGGCCAATACCTTCAGTACTGGTGAAGATGGATTTATTGCTAACAGCGATGGTGATTTTGAAGCCAGAAATGCCCATATTGATGGTACGCTTTTGGTTGGTGAAAAATTCAAGGTAACGCCTGAAGGTGAGTTGATTGCCGCAAATAGCGCCTTTAAGGTGGGTGCTGATGGTACGGTGACGGCTGTTAAAGGCGGAAGTATCGGCGGAGTAGAGCTGAAAGACGGTGAAGTGACTGGCCTGAACAATACGACGTGGGATGCTGGTAATATTGTCGATGACCGTGCGGCTACGGAAGGTCAGTTGGCAGCTGTTGATGAACGGGTTAATGCAAATAGTGACGCATTGGCTGGGTATGAAGCTTCTGGTATTGCAGCTGGTACGACAAACGGCGAATATGGCGTAGCTATTGGTGAAGGCTCAGCAAACCTTGATCAATACGGTGTAGCTATTGGCAAGGATGCAAATACAAATAGTCTTGGAAGTGTAGCCGTTGGTGCGCATGCCACAGTTACAGGCAATGATTCTGTAGCCATTGGCTTTAATAGTCAAGCTAGAGAAGATCATGTGGTATCTGTTGGCGGTTATGCACCGGGAACACAGCGCCGCATTATCAACGTAGCTGCTGGTACGGCAGATACCGATGCCGTAAATGTTTCTCAAATTAAAGGCATGGTAAGATGGGATCAGGCTGCTGATGATTCCTATCTGGAAGGTACGCTGAGAGGCGTAACGTTATCAGAAGGTACTATCACGGCAGCTGATGGTAAATTTGTCGTTAACAATGATCCTGCTAGTGATAGCGATGCGATTCTTACTATTGGCGGCGACAATGTGTTCAGAATTAATGAAAATGGCAGTATTGTTGCTAGTAGTGGTGCATTCAGAGTTTTCAGCGAAGGTGGTTTCTCCGCCGCCAATGGGAAATTTAAAGTTCATGCTGCAGACGGTTCAGTAACGACTCCTTTGGTTACGGGCCTTACGAACAGGGAATGGAATGCTACGCATAATTATAGCGGTTCCACTCTTGCTGCGACAGAAGCGCAGCTGCAGGCTGTAGCAAACGAAGCAGGCAAGCATACGATTGTGACGGCAAATAATGGCAGCGAAACTGGTAACTTGAAAGTGACGTCGGCGGTCAATAATGGTCAGACCACTTATGATATCTCCCTCAGCGATACCATCACAATGGGAGACGATACGAAAGGCGTTACGATGGATAGCAGTACAATTGTATTTAAAAATCAGCTTGATGATGGAGTGTCAGGAACGCGAAATGCTGAGACTAACATTGCTGCAGGCAGCCTTAGTATAAAGAGGAGCGAAAGCAATGAAGACAGGACCTATATTGACGGTGCAAGTATTATGGTTGGCAGCGCTGAAAGCGGAGCGGCACAGACTCACATTACGGCCAAGGAAATTACAATTGGCGGAGATTTGACTCAAATTGGCGCGACTGCACTGCGAATCACAAATAACGGCGTAAATGATAGAACCATCACAGGCCTGACTAATACGACGTGGAATGGCTCGACGGATAATGCATCCCGTGCGGCAACGGAAGGCCAGCTGGCAGGGCTTCAACAACAAGTTACTGCTGATATAAATGAATTGTCTGATAAATTTGGCAAAGTTGACACGAACAGCCTTGCAAAAGTGGTTTCTGTTGCTAATCAGCTGGATGGAGCGAACTTGTCCGCTCTGAGCGCCTTGTCGCAAATTGCTCCGATGAGCCTGGATGTACCGATGATGACGAACAGCGTATTGTCGGCACCACAGGAAGCTTCGAAAGGGATGCGTGATCCGGATCCAAATGCATGGGGCAACAATGTAACGACCGAAGATATGTCGACCATTAATAATAATCTGACCGTTACGGGCGACACCCATCTGAAAGGCGATTTGGAAGTCGACGGCGAAGCTACGTTCAACGATAACGTCAGCATCAAAGGCGATCTGAACATGAACAACAACAAGATCACCGGCGTGGCTGACGGCAAGGTTTCCGCTGATTCGACGGACGCCGTCAACGGCAGCCAGCTCTACGGCGTACAGCAGCAGGTCGACGCCAACTCGCAGAACATCAGCACCCTCGGCGGCGCAGTCAATAAGCTTGGCAACCGCATTGACGAAGTCGGCGCTGGCGCAGCGGCCTTGGCAGCTCTCCATCCGCTCGATTTCGACCCGGACAACAAGTGGGACTTCTCGGCTGGCTACGGTAATTACCGCGGCGAAAGCGCCGTCGCCTTCGGAGCCTTCTACCGTCCGAACGAAGACACCATGTTCAGTGTCGGCGGCACTGTCGGCAATGACGACAACATGGTCAACGCCGGCGTGTCCATCAAGATTGGCTCCGGCAGCAGCGGCGTTACTACGTCCCGCGTCGCTATGGCCAAGGAAATCAAGGCTATGCGCGATGTCGTTGCTAAACAGGACGCACAGATCCAGAAATTGACGGCCATGGTCAATGCTCTTGTCGGCGTGCAGGCGGAACCGGATACGACGACTATGTTCCCGGACGTACCGGAAAACCATTGGGCCTATGAAGCCGTGGCTTCCATGGCGAAGAGCGGCCTGGTCGAAGGCTATCCTGACGGAGAATTCAAGGGCGACCGTACGATGACCCGGTATGAATTTGCCCAGATCATCCAGAACGCTATCCAGAAAGGTGCGGAAGTAGACGCTCGTCTCGTTCAGGAATTTAAGCCGGAACTGGAATACTTCCACATCGCGACGGTAGCGAAGGACAAAGACGGTAACCCGACGATTGAACGCGTACGGGCAAACTAAGTCCTAACTGACATGGGAAGAGCGCATACCCTGTCAGTCAGAAGATGGTCGGGATTGCGCCTCCCCATGACAGCGCCGGTTAGGCGTTGATTAGGTAAATACGGCTGACAATATATAGCCGTATTATATAAAATTTTTCAGCAGTACATCCGGCATACCGTGTCTTGGCAGATACGTTTTATGTTGTCTACAAGACATGCTGCCGGAATGGCTGGCTGATAGGAGGTTATTGTTATCATGAAGAAAATTAAAAAAGCAAGAAGTATGGCAGCTGTTTTGGCAGTCATGGCTTTAACGGCTGGTAGCACGATGGCGGCAGATTTGACATCAAAGGGAAGTGCCAGCATTGGTGATTATCCTTTGGCAGATGTATCTGTCACGGCTACTGGAGAAGATGTTGCTGCTTCATTAGATGGTCAAACTCTAAAAAATGTGATCATTGATGGTTATGCTACGAGTGAAGGTTTATCGAATGTAGCAATTCAGGCAAATACCGCATTAAACGGTATGACAGAAAATGCGAAGAATATTGGTGATTTGCAGACACAGGTAGAAAAGAATACAATAGATATCGGAGGCCTCCAAAGCACAGTTGCAGACCATCAGACACAAATTAATAATGCAGCCGGAATGGCAGATGCAGCGTATAACGGTATGACGCAAAATACGCAGGACATTAATAATCTGGACAATCAGATCAATGGTAAAGATGGAATTGTTGATGAATTAGGCGATGTAGAAGCTAAAGCAGATGGAGCTTTGAAGGTGCAGGGCAATGGTGTATTGTATAATCATGGTACCGATCTTACGACAGGCATTAATTTGAATACATCGGCTATTGAACAGGAAGTAAAAGATCGTGAAACGGCAGATCAGCAACTGCAGCAGGGAATTAATACAAATACTGCCGCGATTAACAGTGTTAAAACAACTGTTGGCAGTGGCGTATTAACCAGTGGTGCAGCTGATTTGACGACTGGCATTAACCAAAACTATGCACAGATTCAGCAAAACTATGCACAAATTCAGCAGAATACCAATGCTATTAATTCCCTTGACAGCCGTATAGACGACTTGGGCGGCGAAATCGATCAGGTTGGTGCCGTTTCCGCTGCGTTAGCAGGCTTGCATCCCCTCGATTATGATGGCACGGGTTCCAAGTTCCAGCTTTCGGCTGCTATGGGTTCCTATGACAGCTCGCAGGCAGCTGCTATCGGCGCGTTCTATCACTTCAACCGCGACGTCATGATTTCCTTGGGCGGCGCGACCTCCTTCGACGGCGACCACAAGACAGCCGGCAACTTGGGCGTAACCTTCCGCATTGGTGAAGGCGCTTCCGGTAAAGCCGTATCGGACGACGTCATGGCCCGTCTCGAAGCAATGGATCAGAAGATCGCTGCTCTCGAACAGGAAAACAAAGACCTGAAGAACGTATTAGGCGCTATCGATACGTCCCTGAGCAAGGAATTCCCCGATGTACCGGCTAACCATTGGGCTTATGAAGCTGTAACGAAACTGGCTGGCAACGACGTCGTAGCAGGCTATCCCGACGGCGAATTCCACGGCGACCGCACCATGACCCGTTACGAAATGGCCGAAATCATTTACAAAGCCATGAACCGTGGTGTACAGGTCGACCAGAAACTGGTAAATGAATTCAAACCGGAAATGGAACAGGTTGCGGCAAGTCAAAACGCATAATTTAATATTGTGTTAATTAAGACGTACAGTAAGTAGGTAGTGGGCAAACGAGTTGGGGAAGATCGTTCCCCGACTCGTTTGTGTCTATTTTGATATATTTATTGTGTAATTACAATAAATATATCATCGAGGAGGTACATTGTTTATGAATTATGAGGAAGCATTATTATCTCCCATGATATCTTGGGATAGTTTAACTGAATGTATAAAAATACCCCTAAAATTGTACAAGTACCAAAGTTTTATTAAAATGGATGGAACAGACAATACACATTGGATGAGCAATATGGAAGGGCAATTCCATATGAGTTTGGGTTGCGAATTTGAAGATATAAATGATTGTAAGCCTTACTTTAATAAAAACTCTGTAATTCATCATTTGTATGATTCTTCTACTTTACTTAATGGTGATGTTGGAACTAAGCTTAAAATATTAGTGAAACTTGTGTACAGATTAGATAACAACTATTTTGATTCTGTGGCATCAAAATATCAAAGCGAGATACGAATAGGCTGTTTTACAGACTTAAACGATAATGAACAAATGTGGAAAAAGTATGCATATGATAAGACGGGATATTGTATTGAATACGACACATCGAAAAATGAACTATTTCAAATATCTACATTGCCTGTACTATACAGTACGCATTTCTACGACTGTTCGAAAACGCTTGCAACCTTATTAATTTTAGAATGTAATAAGCAAGAAAAGAAGGAAAGTTTAGAAAATAGCATAAAAACTTTCGAGCTGATATATAGACGGCTCCTTAAAATGGTTTATATCCCTCTTTTTATAAAGCAAAAATATTGGGAGTTTGAAAGAGAATATCGTATGTTTCTATTGCATCATAGAAATACAAGAAAAGGACTTCTTAAAGACTCAGCATATTTAGATACCAATTATAATATTAATTTGACGAATGCAGTTAGTGCTATATATTTGGGCGAAAATTTTACAAAGCTTGATAATTACCGTGAATTACTTAATAAAGTTATTGAGATATGTAAGATGAAACAGATAGGATTATTTCAGAAAATTGTAAGAGATGGAAAATTAGAAAATATAAAGATTCTTTAGTCTAGGAGTTATAATATTTGATTAATATTGTAGAATGTTTAGAGAAAATGGTAATGGGAAAAGATATTAAAATGGAAAATAAAGCTTCAAGAATAACCGTATTATTAGGAGCAGGATCTTCTGTAGAAATTGGGGGAATAACAAGTTATGAATTAACAAAAAAGATCAGTGAGAAATTAGATACATCAGAAGAATATACAAAAATTTATAACATTCTTACTTATATGTATATGAATGAGAATGAAAAATTAAATTTCGAAGATATTTTCAATATTTTAGAACATATTTATTCGATAAATCATGAAAACAGTAAGTTAAGTAAAATTATAACATTATATGAACCGTGGAAAAATATTAATCCAGATCTTATAAAAAATTTAATTTTTAAAATTATCGCTATAATAGCAGCATGTATACATGAATATGATGAAAAGTTTGATATTAATAATGAAAATACTAAATTTTTTGTGAATTTTTGGAAAGAAATAAGTCAAAGAAGACGACTAGATATTACAACATTAAATTATGATACATGTGTAGAACAATGTTTGAGTAAAGAGGCATGGACGGATGGCTATAATGAGAATGAAAAGGAAAAAATACCTGAAATTAAGAAGTTTTCACTAGGCGAAATACGTGCACAACGTTTTGATCCTCAAATACTAGCTGTTACTGAAAAATCACGAATTATGCATTTACATGGGTGTATTTTATTTGGAACACCTTCTAAAAAAAATGATGAGTTAGGTACAGATATACATGATATGTATAAATTTAATACGTATGATGATGCTTCTGATTATCTTGACTCTAAGAATTTTAGTACCCAAGATTGGCAAAGTCTTTTTGCTGGTCCTATCATAACTGGATTAAGAAAAGTAGATAAAATTACTATATATCCATATAGCTCGTATTTATATGAATTCGAGAAATCTATTTTGAATAATGAGAGTCTCTTAATCATCGGATATTCATTTGGAGATCTATATTTAAATTATTTATTAAAACGGATGTTGCAATTGCATGGTGAAAAAAGACGTATAGTTATAATTACGAAGTATAATGAGGAGAAAATTAACAATTTTATTAATCATTTTAAGCGATTCGGAAGTATTCTTTCGGATAGCGATATTGCTATTGTTGATGAATTAACAAAAATTATAACAATGATTGATAACACTGAATCGAGCGATAGTCTTTTATCACCCGAAGAGCGAAAGGAAATAAGATCTAAATTATGTAATATATTTCAATATATTAAAGAAAAGGATAGTATTTTGTCAGAAAATGAAAACGAAGTAATAACTAAATTGATGAATGAGAGCTACATGCAGGTTTTAGAAAAGAATAAAAATCTTTTTGAGGATAAAGTTATTGACAAAATAGAAAATAAGTATGTCCATATTTATTATAAGGGGATGAGAGATGCTTTTGAAAATCATGAAGATGAAATTATAAATTTTTTAAATGGGGATCAATAAGTCGCACATAGAGTTTATTATTTCATATAGATATAAAATTAACCTCTAAAAATTGGCAAATTACAATATCAATTAGGATGATTGGAAGATACGATGAAAATATAGATTTTGCACAATCGTATATAATTTTCTGATACACGATTACGAATAAAAGAAATTTTTGCGCAGCTCATAGCTAATATGAGGTTGGGGAAACGAATCGGGGGAAACCTCGGCTCGTTTTTTTTATCATTTTATTCATTTAAAGGAGGAACTTCCCGTGAACCAAACCATACGCCACTGGATAGCTCGTGCCCAGCAGGGCGAGGAAGAGGCGGTATTGCTGATCTTACAGCAGTTCCGGCCCTTGATTTGTAAGTACGCCCGGCGGCATCGGTACTGTTATGATTCGCTGGACGAAGCCGTGTCGGTGGCTCAGCTGGCGATTTTAGAATGCGTCCATGCCTTCGACGTAACTTGCGGCGACGAAGCTCACAAGGCCTTCCGCCGGGCTGTAGACCGGGTTTTTAAAAGGGAGAGCCGGCGGTTTAAGGCCTATATGGAGTCGGTGGAGACGGCCCTTCATATCGACGAGATTGCCGAGGCATTGGAACTATCCGTTGGCGACGAGCAGGACCCGCACCGGCAAGCCGTAGTATCCGAGGTGAAGGATATGGTGCGGAAGTGTCTGAACAGCCTGACGGAGGAAGAACGGCGATTTCTCCGCCTGCGCTATCTCGCCGACCTGACCTACGGCGACGTCGCCAAACGCTGCGGCCTGTCCCTGTCGCAGGCCCATAAGCTGACGAAGGCGGCCATGGCAAAGTTTCATGAGGCCATAGGCTGTCACGGCGGTGGAGAAGGTGAGGGTTATGGATCGCTGCGTCCAGACGGGCAGCTGTAGGCGGCAGGCCATACAATTTGCTGAGATTTTTTTGAAAAAATCATTGACGAATAGCCCCTGAAATGATATTATAATAAAGTATTTGCGTGGAGCGGTATCGAAGTGGTCATAACGGGGCTGACTCGAAATCAGTTAGGCCGAAAGGTCTCGTGGGTTCGAATCCCACCCGCTCCGCCAGACAAGAACCGCGCTGTTAAGCCATCTGTAAGGCTTGGCAGTGCGGTTCTTTTTTGCGTTTAAGAACCTTTTCCAGCTGTTTTTCTACCCCATTATCTACCCCAAACACGGAAAAGCTGCATGGGGTAAAATCTATTATTTCGTTCCTGTCCTGTCAGAGAAGATATTATCCATAGCTGCGGCGGTCTTGTTGGCCATCTTTTCCGTGACATGCTGGTATAAATTCTGCGTGATGGCTGTATTGGAGTGCCGGAGTTGTCGGCTTACATATTTGATATCTATGTTTTCCTCTAAAAGCAAGGTGGCAGCTGTATGGCGCAGGTCGTGCGCGCGGATTTTGGGAAGTGGCGGCAATTTGGGATGTGTTTCATTGTATTGCCGAATTGCCTTTTGCACTACATAATAAATTTTGTGGGGCGAGTAGGGAATGCCGGCGTCATTGCACAGGATAAAGTTATCGTCATGAAAGGCCCGCCCGAGGGCCATTTTTTTTATGTTATATTCAAGGTGCAATTTATTCAAACAATTTTGTACGTACACGGGTAGCATAATAAAATTATTGGATGATTCGGTTTTGGGTTTATCTAAGACGAACGCTTTCTTTCCTGATGGAGTACGATGAAAGTATTCGTATAATTTAGGATTTACGTCTTTAGCATACCGTTCTGATAGATTATGCCGGATATACAATTTGCCGTCCTCTTTTTGGTAGTCACTCCATCGCAGGCCGCAGGATTCCGCATCACGCAGGCCGCACAAAAGGCCCAGCGCAATAATCGCATTCTCGTAAACCCCCATAGCTTCGCTTTGGCGGAGTAGGGCCATGGCTTGGCCTTTATCTAATACTTTTGATGGAGATGCTGGCGGAGCTGGAAGGTCGGCGGCAAGACAGGGATTTTTTGAAAGTATATCCCAGGTAACAGCCTTATTTAATGCTGCCCGGAGTGCCCGATGAATCATTCGGATAGAAGTAGCAGAAAGGCCGTTCGTCGATAATACCTTGTATGCCTTGGTAATTTGTATAGCTGACAGTTTATCGAGACGCACATGGCCGATTAGAGGTAAAATTTTATCTACACAGAACAGATAATTCTCATAGGTTCCAAGAGATCGCGATGGCGGTTTAATGGAGGTTTCTAACCATTCTTTTAAATACTGCTCTACGGTCGGCGTTTCTGTCCGCGAGAAAATCGGTTCTCCGTTGTCCCTGGCTGTGAAAAGCTGCCGTTCTGTCCGTTGCGCTTCGCGGCGGTTTTTCCCAGCAGAGATCCATTTCTTTTTCGTCTTGCCGTCTATGGTCTTATATTTGATGACCACATAATAGTGACCATTTCGCCCTACGATCACGTCTCATTCCCCCTTATTCATAGATTCACAAAACACATGTTCGACTCATTGCGTCTAAATTTTCCCCTGCCTGCAAAACGGGCAGGGGATTTTTGCGTATCATATGTAAAAAATGCTGATTTTTACATAATTACATGCCTGAGATGGTAAAAACGGCCATTTTTACCATCTGAACCTGTAAGAATTTTTTAATGGTTGCAAATGCAGAAAAATATAGAATTAAATGCAGATAATGGGATTATTCTGCATTTATCGTCTTAAAGTGAACGATAAATGGAACGATAAAGCGCGCTTTGAACAGCTTCCAAATTGGAAATAGTTGCGGTTCCCGGCAGTTGTTGCATTTTTTGCAACAACCACTTTTTATATCTCCGGCTCATCGGAAGGTTCCGGCAGCTTTTTAGGTTCATCTTCGGTATTCGTCATATCCGAAGATTCCACAAAATGAGTATGTTTTACTCTCCAGCCGGTCATTTTGTTGAACAGCCAAAAGCCATAGATGCCAAAGGTAATGATGGTGAAGAACCACCATTTGATATAGCTGCCGAATAGTTGCAGTCCTGTTCCATCGAAGTATAGTTGTCTGCCGTCAATGAAGGTATTCCGGCATATCCAGCGTTGGAATATGACTGATCCCCACGGGTAGGCGAGGCCTAGGGTAAATACGGTTATTAAGAACGCAAGCAGGCCGTACCCAATAAAGCCGAAGATAGAACCTGTAAATTTGGATTCGTTTGAGAAAATCATATTTTATCACCTTTTTAGAATAAGCCACCTAAACCGCTGAGGACAGCCCCGGCAATTCGATTATTCCGCTCTCTGCGTTTTTCCGATTCTGCTTTTTCTTCGGCTTCCTTCTTTTTCTTTTCTTGTTCTTTCAGCTGTTCTTCTTGCTGGGCTTTATACTCGGCAAGTTTGGCGTCACGACCAGCAAGGATAGCAGAAGTATTTTTCACAGCTTCTCCCAATGTATCGGGACGAATTTCTATGGTTTTGGTTTCTGGTATTTCTATGTATGTAGAATCATTATCATAAAAATATTTTATAGTGTTAGAATGGCAAAGGGTATTACGAGCATAGTTTATGGAAACCTTTGATACGTAATAGCACCTATCAGCCGGGTATGCTGATGTCACGTAAAACATTGCTGTATCAGTAGACGGATTATATTCTAAAGATTTTGTGTTAATGTACATTGTAACGGTACTGTTGGAAGTAACCCAATACAGGTTAGGGTTTTTACTAAAGTCTTGGGCCACTGATATGTTAAGAAACATGAAAACAGCACATAAAATAAAGAGAATTCGCTTAATCATTATCATCATCCTATCTTTTTCGCATCTACCAGCGCAGGTAAAGTTTTTTATTGCTAGTTATCTTTTGGCAATAACGAATTTAAACGAGCAATTAAAGCATCAGATAAGTTATAGATGTCGTCGACCGTTTCAAAGTCATATCGTGTACTTTCCTCTCCATTTTTTATGATTACATATTTAGCGCGTTCTTTAATATAGATACGGCAAATCCATTTTGTTGTTTTATTATCCAAATTTATAGCGAAATATGTTTCTTTATCGGTATATGTTATTCTATCTGGCGGTACTTGAGTTCTCAAAATAGATTTAACTACATAGAAGGAATCAAGTTCTTCTTGAGTTGTTATGATCTTAGATACAGGGGCATCATCTGTATCGGAATCAGAGGTGATAGAATTTGATTGAGATGTCGCTGGTGTAGTATCCGTTTCGGAATCCTCATTTTTAGCTAAGGCATTTTTTAAACGATCATTAATCATTTCTGTTATGACCAAACTGATGGAGCGTTTTACAAGCGGCTGATATTTTTCTACAATGCTTTGTGTTTTTACTCCTTCATATACACCTCGATTTAGAATCAGGCGGACGAGATCGTCACTTGGATTTGCAAATTCATCTTTAAGAATTTGTCGTATTTGACCCATATATTTCAATTCTGCGGCAGAATCAAAAATTTCGTCTTTATCAAAGTTTTCCTTTGTGAATTTTTGTAGCTCTTGGATTTGGTAGTCCTTTAAGTTCAACAAGTTGATTTCAAGGAAAGGCGCTTCGTCCATTTTGTTGGTTTCTTCAATATCCGTATAAAAACGATATATGATACCATTGGTTAAAATAGCGAATTTAGCGTCAGTTGTTCCGAAATATCTGAAGAGTTGGGAATCATGCTTATCTAAGTTTTCAGAAATGCTTTTGCACTCAACAAGTATCATAGGACTATTGTTGATTAAGATTGCATAGTCCACCTTTTCGCCTTTTTTTATTCCAACATCGGCAGTAAATTCCGGTACAAATTCATTGGGATTAAAAATGTCATAGCCCATAGCTTGGAAGAAGGGCATAATTAAAGAGGTTTTTGTTGCTTCCTCGGTTGAAATATTATCTTTCAAGCTTTCAATTCTGCTTTTAAATGAAGTTATTTTTTCCTCGAATGTCATAATATCCGCCGCCTTTATTTAAAATTTATTTTTCCCTCTCAACTCGACTACCTCGCCCAGTATCTGGACAGGTAGTTTTTCTATTTCATCGTTCGTGTAGAAGTGGGGTTCGTATACGCTGATGTTGTTGGCAATAAGCGTAATACCGTTTTCCTGCTTTTTTACACGCTTGAGCGTGGCCTCGTTGCCATTGATGAGGACAACCGCAACTTTGCCGGATTCTACATCTGCCTGCCGCTTTACGATGACGACATCGCCTTCCAATATGCGCGGTTCCATTGAATGGCCCTTGACTTTAAGACCGAAAAATTCGCCCGTTGCGGCCATTTCCCGCGGGATTTCCTCCCAGTCAATCACTTCCTCGACGGCATCCATAGGAATACCGGCAACGATACGGCCCAAAACAGGGATACGGACGTATTTGCTGTTTGGTTGTTGCGTAGTTGGAGTCGTGGGCGAATCATTCGCCAAAATATAATCGGCTGAAACATTAAATAATTGGGATAATTCTTTTATTTTCCTAACTGGTTGGCTTTCACCTGTTTCGTATTTAACATAAGCTGTTCGGCTTATGCCTAGATGTTTGGCTACTTCATTTTGTGACAATCCTTTTGCCTCTCGCAGTTCTCGCAACCTTTTACCTGTTTGGTTCATATAATTCACCTCTAACAATAGTATATGTGAAAAGTACTCACATTGGAATATGTGAATTTAACTACCATAAAACATTGACATGTGAGCTAAAGTTTTATATAATAACGTTAGATAGGTGAGGTAAACTCACACAAGAAAAAGGGAGGTGAGAAAATGAAGCGTATTCGTGAACTTCGGGAAGCCAATAATTTGACACAAGAAGAGCTGGCTAAAAAAGTGGCTGTAAGCAGGACTGCCGTTACTAAATGGGAAACTGGGGAGTGTATGCCGAAGACAGATAAATTAATTGCGTTGGCTACCGTTTTTAATTGTAGTATTGATTATTTATTATGCAATGATGAGTGAGTTTAAGTTTGCATAAGAGGAGGCGAGAAAATGAAAACGTCGAAGCGGCTAAAACTCAAAATGAAACACGCCGAGCTCGTGAAGGCTGGCAAGTACGAAATAGCTTGGAAGCTGTTCGGCTTGCTGAAAAGAGGAGCCATTACATTAGGCTCCGGCAATGAAGCGAGTTGCGAAGCGGATAAGATTCTGGAGAAAATGGGCGTTCCCTTTAAGGTAAACCGCCGCTGGGGAACCGTCACGTACAGCTTATAGGGGCTAGAGGCAGAAAAAATATTGCCAAAGGCAAGAAGTATATCCGCTGGGCAATCATCGTCACAGCGGTAAATATCGCCATATTGTTGGGCCATATTGGCCTAGCTTGGATTTAAAAGAAAAGGAGGTCTGATAACATGATAAGCTTGCAGGAATTAGAGGAAATGCGAGAACGGGATAACGCCCACAAACAGGAAGCATTGAATCTTTTGACCGTTGCCCTGACTTTCGATGAAAAGTTCTTTAAGTTCCAGCTCATCAATGACGGCAACACGGTCAAGATTACGGAAGCCGGAAACGACGAGGAAAATAATTTCCTTCTGTGCAACGTTGCCGGGGACAACCTTCCCGCGATGCTGTATGACGTGCTCAAGCAGGGCCGGGCGTGGTTGTTTTAGGAGGCGGAATATATGATTGAGGATTGCCGGATTTATTCGGCCCGAGAG
>OGCN01002844.1_pt1 | contig 17863 bp, 14 predicted proteins | sample 1570181 | NCBI WGS metagenome assembly OGCN01 (sample SAMEA4370584, study PRJEB24528) | human gut metagenome | reverse complement strand
ATGCGCAGAAGCCGTTGTTAGGAAATATTACGGGCGGTTTGTCCGGCCCCGCCGTGAAGCCCGTGGCCCTGCGCATGGTATGGCAGGTTGCCAACGCCGTGAAGATTCCCGTTCTGGGCTTAGGCGGCATCGCGTCGTGGCAGGACGCCGTCGAGTTTATGCTGGCCGGCGCCAGCGCCGTTGCCGTAGGGGCATATAACTTCGTCAATCCCCGCGCCGTAGAAGAAATTGCCGAAGGCATGGACGCTTATTGTGAAATGATGGGAATTTCCCATATTAGCGAGATTATCGGCAAGATAAACGATTGACACGTATAGGCGTTTTTGGTAAAATCTAGGTGTATTTTGATAAGTTATGATTCAATAAGGAGATGCGCTATGGACATTGCGTTATGGACTGATAGTGAAGCGGTTTGTAAACGGGCAATGCAGCAGTGCGTCTAAGTGAATAAACCCAAAGGTGATTGCCTCACTTTTGGGTTTTACTTATTCTAAGGAGGGATTTTTTTTGAAGGTCGGCATTATTATGGGAAGCGATTCAGATTTTCCGATCATGAAAAAAGCGGTTGAAGTGTTGAAAGAATTTGGCGTAGAGTACGAAGTATTATTGGCTTCGGCGCACCGGACGCCGGCTGCCGTGCGGGACTTCGCCTCTGGCGCGGAAGAACTGGGCATCAGCGTCATCATCGCCGGCGCCGGCATGGCGGCTCATCTGCCCGGCGTCGTCGCCAGCTTTACGACGCTGCCGGTTATCGGCGTTCCTTTGGAAAGCGGCAGCCTGAAGGGCATGGACGCCCTGCTGGCTATCGTGCAGATGCCTTCGGGCATGCCCGTTGCGACGATGGCTGTAAACGGCGCGAAAAACGCGGCCCTGCTGGCTCTGCAGATCGGCGCGGTCAGCGACCCGGCGCTGGCTGCGAAATACAAAGCCTACCGCGAAGACATGGCGAACCAGGTCATGGAAAAGAACAAAAAGATTCAAGAAGCCGTACAGGCGTTGTAATCCAAAATTTCAGCATTTAGCAAACAGGAGGTTTTCATGTTTTACGATCCGATTTGGGATAAGCAGCATGAAGAATGCGGCGTATTAGGTATTTTTGACAAAACTCTGGATATTCCCCGCTACATTTACTGGGGGCTGTTCGCCCTGCAGCACCGCGGACAGGAAAGCGGCGGCATGGCCTTGACCGACGGCGTAGATATTCACACCTACCGCGGCATGGGCCTTATCAGCTCGGTATTTGAAAAAGGTGTTCCCGACGAAGAAGGCGGCCCCATCGGCATCGGCCACGTCCGCTATTCGACGACGGGCTCCAATAATCCCCGCAATATCCAGCCGTTGGCCGTGTATACGCCTATGGGACAGCTGGCGCTGGCTCACAACGGCAACCTGACCAATACGCGCGCCCTGAGGGAAGAACTGGATAAAAACGGCGCCATCTTCCAGACGACCATGGACAGCGAAATCATCGTCAACCTGATCAGCCGCAGCCAGAAGGAAACGATGGAAGAACGCATCATGGAAAGCATGAACCGTCTCGGCGGAGCCTATTCCCTCGTGCTGATGACCAAGGATAAATTGTACGGCGCCCGCGATCCTTACGGCTTCCGTCCGCTGTGCATCGGCCGGACCGACGGCGGCGGCTGGGTATTGGCGTCGGAAACGTGCGCTCTCGACGCTATCGGCGCGACCTTTGTCCGCGACGTACAACCCGGCGAATTCGTAGAAATTACGGAACAAGGCGTAAAATCGAGAATCTTTGCAACAGTAGACCGCAAACAAATCTGTTCCTTTGAATATATTTATTTTGCCCGTCCGGACAGCACTATTGACGGACAGGACGTATACCAGGCCCGCCTGAACATGGGCAAGGAAATGTGGAATGAAACGCAGTATGATGCCGATTTGGTCATTTCCGTACCGGACAGCGGCAACACGGCGGCTATCGGCTATTCCCAGGCTTCGGGGATTCCGTTCCGCCACGGCCTTATCAAAAACCGCTACATGGGCCGTACCTTCATCAAACCGAATCAGAAGCAGCGCGAACTGGCCGTGCGTATGAAGCTGAACGTCGTCAAATCCGTCGTAAAGGGCAAGCGCATCGTTATGGTCGACGACTCCATCGTCCGCGGCACGACGAGCGGCATTATCTGCAAGCTCCTGCGCGAGGCCGGAGCGAAGGAAGTCTATATGTGCGTATCGGCGCCGCCGATTAAGTATCCCTGTTTCTACGGCATCGACACGTCGGTCCGCAAGGAACTCATCGCGTCGACTCTCAACGTAGAACAGATACAGAAATACATCGGCGTAGACAAGCTGCATTTCATTTCCATTGAAGGCCTGAGCCGTGCCATTTCGAATATTCCGCGGGAAGACATGTGCCTGGCCTGCTTCAACAACGACTACCCGACGGCCATTCCCACGGCGAATGAGGAAGGAGAAAAATATGCTCTCGAACACAAATAAAGGATTAACCTATGCAGACGCCGGCGTAGATATCGATGCCGGCAACAAAGCAGTAGAACTCATGAAGGATTCAGTCAAAGCGACGTACCGCCCGGAAGTCCTCGGCGACCTCGGCGGCTTCGGCGGCCTCTTTTCGCTCATGAACAGCGAGATAAAAAATCCGATTTTGGTAAGCGGTACTGACGGCGTAGGCACGAAGCTGCGCCTGGCCATCATGATGGACAAGCATGATACGGTCGGCCAGGACTGCGTGGCCATGTCCATTAACGATATTCTCGTCCAAGGGGCGGAACCGTTATTCTTCCTGGATTACATCGCCGTAGGCAAGCTGGACCCCGTACAGGTAGCGACGATCGTAAAAGGCGTCGCCAATGCCTGCAAGGAATCGGGCTGCGCCCTCCTCGGCGGCGAAACGGCTGAAATGGCCGGCTTCTACGCGAAGGACGATTACGATTTAGCCGGCTTCGGCGTCGGCATCGTCGACCGCGAAAAAGTCATTACGGGTGAAACGATCAAAGCCGGCGACGTTCTCATCGGCCTTCCGTCGACAGGCGTTCATTCCAACGGCTTTTCGCTGGTCCGCAAAATCGTCTTTGAACGGATGAACATGAAGCTCGACCAGTACGTCGACGAATTGGGCATGACCATCGGCGAATGCCTGCTCACGCCGACACGCCTCTATCCGAGACCGTGTCTGCCCATTATCCGTAATTTCGACGTCAAGGGCATGGTGCACATTACAGGCGGCGGCTTCTATGAAAATATTCCCCGCGTGCTGCCGAAGGGCGTAGGCGTGGAAATCGACGTGACGTCCTGGCCGCAGCTGCCGATTTTCGGCCTTCTCCAGAAATGGGGCGGCGTAGACAAGCGCGAAATGTACCGTACCTTCAACATGGGCATCGGCATGATCATGATCGTCGACGCGAAGGACGCCGACGCCGTCATGGCCAACCTGGCTGAACAGGACGAAAAGGCCTATGTCATCGGCAAGGTCGTCGATTCGGACGTGCCGGTCACGCTGCAGGGAGGCGCATTCAATGACTAAGAAGCGCATGGTTATCTTTGCTTCGGGCCGCGGCTCCAACGCCGTTGCCCTGCATGAAGCCGTGGAAGCCGGCGCCATTAATGCCGAAGTCAAGGCGCTGGTCTGTGATATTCCCGGCGCGCCCGTCATGGACCGGGCCAGGGAATGGGGTGTGCCGGTTATCCTGGCAGACCGCAAGCAGTTTGGCTCCAAGGCGGAGTTTGAACAGTTTATCCTCGACCAGATTGCGCCGTATCAGGCCGACGTCATCTGCCTGGCCGGGTTTATGCGGCTTCTCAGCGGCGATTTCATTTCCCGCTACGAACATAAAATCATCAATATCCATCCGGCATTGCTGCCGTCCTTCCGCGGCCTGCACGCCCAGCGCCAGGCTTTGGAAGCGGGCGTAAAAATTGCCGGCTGCACCGTTCACTTCGTTGTTCCCGATATGGACGCCGGCCCGATTATTCTGCAGTCGTCTGTCCCCGTTATGGACGACGACACGGAAGATACGCTGGCGGCCCGTATCTTGACGAAGGAACATCCTACATTTATCAAAGCCGTTTCTCTGTTCTGCGACGACAAGCTCCGCATTGAAGGCGGCGTCGTCAAAGGCACGCAAGCATAAGGAGGAATTATCATGAAGGTTAAACGCGCGCTCATCAGCGTATCCGATAAAACGGGCGTCGTCGAATTAGGCAAGGCTCTGGCCGATATGGGCGTTGAAATCATTTCTACAGGCGGCACGATGCGGGCTCTGAAAGAAGCCGGCGTACCGGTCATGGCCGTACAGGACGTTACGGGCTTCCCGGAAATGATGGACGGCCGCGTCAAGACGCTGAATCCGAAAATCCACGGCGCTATCTTGGCCGTCCGCGACAATCCGGAACATGTCCAGGCCATGAAAGACCACGACATTACGCCGATCGATCTGGTTGTCGTCAACTTGTACCCCTTCCAGCAGACTATTGCCAAACCGGACGTCACGCTGGCCGAAGCCATTGAAAACATCGATATCGGCGGCCCCTGCATGGTCCGGGCGTCGGCTAAGAACAATAAGTACGTAGCTATCGTTACGAATCCGGCTAAATACGGCGAAATCATCGACATCCTCCGCAAAGACGGCGAATTCAGCGACGAATACCGTTTGGAACTGGCGCAGGAAGCGTTCCATCATACGGCCGTATACGACACGGCCATTGCCGAATACCTGGCCGGCCAGGTTGCGAAAGGAGCTGCGAAATAATGAAAGTAGCAGTGATCGGCAGCGGCGGCCGCGAACACGCCCTGGCCTGGAAGCTGGCGCAGAGCAAAACCGTTGAAAAATTATACGCTATCCCCGGTAGCGCCGCTATGGCGGAAATTGCCGAATGCATCGATATCCCCGTATCGGATTTGGAAAAAATCGCCGTATACTGCTGCGGCGAAGGAATCGACATGCTCGTCGTCGGTCCGGAAGTTCCCCTGACGGAAGGCTTGGCAGATATTTGTCAGGCTAAGGGGCTGGCCGTATTCGGCCCGAACAAGGCTGCCGCGCAGATGGAAGGCTCTAAGGCCTTTGCTAAGGACATCATGAAAAAATACCATGTTCCGACGGCGGCGTACGCAACCTTTACCGATGGGGAAGCGGCAAAGAAATATATTCATGAACAGGGCGCTCCCATCGTTGTCAAGGCCGACGGCTTAGCTGCCGGCAAGGGCGTCGTCGTCGCCCAGACGGAAGAAGAAGCCGTAGAAGCGGTTAACGCCATGATGGAAGACCACATCTTCGGCGCGTCAGGCGGCCGCATCGTCGTCGAAGAATGCATGGTCGGCGAAGAAGCGAGCCTGCTGGCTTTTGTCGACGGCAAGACTATCGTTCCCATGATTTCGGCTCAGGACCACAAGCGCATCTTCGACAACGACGAAGGCCCGAACACGGGCGGCATGGGCGCATACGCTCCGGCTCCGGTCATGACGCCTGAACTGGTGAAGGAAGTAGAAGAAAAAATCCTCCGCCCCGTCGTAGACGGATTGGCTCAGGAAGGCATCGTATATCAGGGCTGCTTATACGCCGGCCTCATGATTACGGCCGACGGCCCGAAGGTCGTCGAATTCAACTGCCGTTTCGGCGATCCTGAAACGCAGGCTGTACTGCCTCTCCTTGACGGCGATTTGGCGGAAATCATGTACGCCTGCACGCAGGGGACGCTGACGAAGGATATGGTAGCCTGGAAAGACGCTTCGGCGTGCTGCGTTATCATGGCCTCGGCTGGCTATCCGGCGTCTTCCCATAAAGGCGACGTCATTTCCGGCTTGGACGCCCTCGACGATACGGCTATGGTATTCCATTCCGGCACGGCTAAGAAGGACGGCCAGTACGTGACGAACGGCGGCCGCGTCCTCGGCGTGACGGCTGTAGCCCCGACGCTGAAGGAATCTATTGACGAAGCGTACCGTCACGTCGCGGCTATCCACTTCGACGGCCAGCAGGTCCGCAGCGACATCGGCGCGAAGGGCTTGAAGCATTTACAGTAAGAAACGTCTGCAGTCTGTTGAGACAGAGCGTAAGACGAAGCAAGGCTCCCTGCGGGGAGCCTTTTTCATAAAAACATATGATATGTATCATGCCCGTTTTTACGGGATAGACAGGAGGATACGAACATGGAATATCGCATAGAGAGAGACTCGATGGGAGAAGTGAAGGTGCCTGCCGATAAATTGTGGGGGGCCCAGACGCAGCGGAGCTTTGAAAATTTCCAAATCGGCACGGAAAAGATTCCGGCTGAATTGGTGACGGTATTTGCCTATTTAAAGAAAACGGCCGCCTTAGTCAATAAAGAGCTGGGTGCCGTAGACGGCGACAGGGCCGACGCCATTGCCTCTGCCTGCGACGACGTCCTAGCCGGCAAATTGGACGGCAATTTCCCCTTGGCCGTATGGATGACCGGCAGCGGCACGCAGTTCAACATGAACATGAACGAAGTCATCGCGCACCGGGCCATGCAGCTGCTGCAGGAACAGGGAAAAGACGTCAACGTTCATCCGAACGACCACGTCAACCATTCGCAGAGCTCCAACGATATATTCCCTACGTCGCTCCACGTAGCGTCGCTCCTGCTCATCAAGCGTCAGCTGTTCCCGGCCATGGACACGCTGTACCATGCGCTCCACGCCAAGGCGGAAGAGTACGCCGGCATCGTTAAGATTGGCCGCACCCACCTGCAGGACGCTACGCCCCTTACCTTGGGACAGGAGTTCAGCGGCTGGGCCCGCATGATCGAACGCAATAAGGAAATGCTGGAACGGGGCATTGATTTCCTTCGCGATCTGGCCATGGGCGGCACGGCTGTCGGCACGGGCATCAACTGCCCGGAAGGATACGACGTAAGGTTTGCCGAAACACTCAGCAAGCTGACGGGTGAAACGTTCCATACGGCGCCGAATAAATTCCATGCCCTGACCAGTAAGGACGAGCTCGTCGTCGTCCACGGCATGCTGAAGGCACTGGCCTGCGATTTGATGAAAATCGCCAACGATGTGCGCTGGCTGGCATCTGGCCCCCGCTGCGGCATCGGCGAAATCACCATTCCGGAAAATGAACCGGGCAGCTCCATCATGCCGTCGAAGGTAAACCCGACGCAGTGCGAAGCTATGACCATGGTAGCTGTACAGGTCATGGGCAACGACGCGACCGTCGGCATTGCTGCCAGCCAGGGCAACTTTGAGCTCAACGTGTTCATGCCGGTAATCGCCTACAACATGGTGCAGTCTATCCGCATTCTGAGCGACGTCATGGATTCGTTCTGCAAGCATTGCGTCGTCGGCATTCAGCCGAATCTCAAAAAAATCGACTACAACCTGCATCAGTCTCTGATCCTCGTTACGGGCCTCGTACCCCTCGTCGGCTATGACAAGGCTTGCACGATCGCCAAGACGGCGGCTAAGGAAGGGCTGACGCTGCGCGAATCGGCCGTTGCCAGCGGCTGGGTTACAGGCGAGCAGTTCGACGCCGCTATGGATCCGGCGAAGTTAGCAGGCGTAAAAGCATAAATATTGTATATATAGAAAAAGCAGAAGCGCCATGCCTCTGCTTTTTCTATATGCTGTAATAAGAACCAATACAGGTATCGTCATTTCTTTTCGTAATAGTACCGCGTCCACATGGTGACTTCTGACAAGGCCGGATGAGGCGTCATCGTTTCGCTGAGGGTGTAGACGGGATTCGGGGCCAGATTCCTGGTCAACGGCAGGGCACGCAGCGCTTGGGCCGTCGGCGAGGCAATGTCCTCATGAATCGGCGCGATGGTATGGAAGCCGCAGGTCAGCTGATTGACGAAGGGCTGAATCAGGATAGACGCTTCATGGCCGATAATATGAGCTCCCAGGATATACTTCGTTTTCTTGTCGATCACCAGCTTGACGAATCCGTCGTCATCATCGCCCGGTTCCAGGCCCATGGCGTATCCTTTGGCCGAAGCGGAATAATGATTTACAGCGATTTCGATGTCATAGCCTTTCTTGCGGGCGTCGGCTTCGCTGAGGCCGACGTGGGCTGCTTCGGGATAGGTAAAGGTGACGGCAGGGACGATGTCGTAATGAACCCAGCGCCACTGTTCGGGCAGTACGTCGGAGAAGAGATTGTGCGATAAGATTTCCGCCTCGTGATTGGCCTTGTGGCGGAACGACGCCTGGCCGTTTACGTCGCCGATGGCCCAGATGCCTTCGGCGCTGGTTTCGAGGAATTCATTGGTCATGATGAAGCCGCGGCTGTCAGTACGGACGGCTGTATGTTCCAAATGAAGCAAATCCGTCATGGGGCGGATGCCCGGCGCAACGAGGATTTCGTCGGCGTACAATTCCGTCGTCTCTCCCGTCGTTTTATCCTGTACGGTCAGGCACTTTTTGCCGTCCTTGACCGAGGCGGAAAGGGTCGTCTGATTGAGGCGGACGGAAATACCGTGGTTGGTGAGCTGCTTCAAAATAAAGGCGGAAATATCTTCGTCTTCCTTCGGCAGCAGGCGAACGTTGCGCTGGACGATGGTAATCTTAGTGCCGGCGGCGTTGAACACATGGGCGAATTCGCAGCCGATAGGGCCGCCGCCGATGATGAGCAGGCTGTCGTAGGGCCGTTTCGGATATTTGCTGCCGAACAGCGTTTCCGATGTCAGGTAGCCCGTTTCTTCCAGGCCGGGCAGGTCGGGGATATTGGTACGGGCGCCGACGCCGATGAAAATCTTGTCGCCGCTGATGTCCTGGGCCGTACCGTCGTTCATGGCGATATGCAGGCTCTTTTTGCCCGTAAAGGACGCCGTGCCTTCGTAGACGTCGACGTTCGGGAAGGCGGCGTAATAGTCCTTGATCGCGCTGTTTTCGTTGATTTTATGCCACAGGCGGCGGGTGATGACGTCCCAGTCCATGCGCACGTTGTCGGCATAGACGCCGATGCGGCGCGCTTCCTCCATTTCCCGGACGACGTTGGCCGCCGTGACCATGATTTTCGTGGGGATGCAGCCGCGGTTCAGACAGGTGCCGCCGAAGCGGTCCCGTTCGATGACGGCGATGCGCAGGCCCTGCCGCTGGGCCGCGTCGGTAATAATATTGGCAGCGCCGGTGCCAATGACGATGACATCATAGTGGTTCATACGTATCGTCTCCTTTTGTATACGAATTTTGTATGCTTTTAGTATACGGTAATTTTAAAAAGTCCGCAAGGGATCCGCCCTTTAAATTTTGTCGCTGCCAGCCCTTTATGGGAATACGTATTGTCCTGCAGAATAGGTATATCCTAAGGTCAAACCTTGAAAGGCCCGTCGGAATAGTGTATTATTTTAAAATAGATTTGTTGCTAAGTGTTAGCTTGTACAGAAAATCCGGCTTAAATGCCGGCAGGGAAGTTAGGATGGAGATATATGCTGGAATTTCCGATTAAACGAACGATTATTATTGACGATACGAAGAAAAAGAAGCGGGGCCGCAAGAAGAAAGACGACGGCGAAAAGATGGTTATTAATGGGACTGTAAATCTGCCGGAAAAGAAGCCGCTGAAAAAAATGGACCCCTTGCCGAAAAACGCCAAAAATCTGGTTATCGTGGAATCGCCGGCCAAGGCCAAGACGATTGAACGCTTTTTAGGCAGCTCGTATAAGGTAATGGCCAGCCGCGGCCATCTCCGCGATTTACCGCGCAATCAGTTCGGCGTCAATATCGAAGACGGGTTTACGCCGTCGTATACGAACATGTGGGATAAGCGCAAGCTCATTGAAGAGCTGCAGGACGAGTTCATCCGTTCTAAAAAAGTATATCTGGCGACTGACCCGGACCGCGAAGGCGAAGCGATTTCCTGGCACTTAGCTCATTTGCTGGAAATCGACCCGAAGGACGCCTGCCGCGTCATGTTCCACGAAATTACGAAAAAGGCCGTACTGGCCGGCATGGAAGACCCTAAGCCCATCGATTTGAAGAAGGTCGACGCCCAGCAGGCCCGCCGCGTCCTGGACCGCATCGTAGGGTACAAGTTGAGCCCCCTGCTGTGGAAAAAGGTCTGTAAGGGGCTGAGCGCCGGCCGCGTGCAGTCCGTAGCCGTGCGGCTTATCTGTGAGCGCGAAGAAGAAATCAAGGCCTTTGTGCCGGAAGAATACTGGACTGTCGGCGGGACGTACAAGACCGAACAGGGCCTGGTCCTTACGACGGAGCTGGTGAAAATCGACGGTGAAAAGGCCAAGATCAGCGATGGAGACATGGCTCAGAAGATTGCCGCCGATTTGCAGTGGGAACAGCGCGGCGAAGAAGGTCATGACCCGGACCGAATCGTCAAGGTAGAGAAGAGAAAGCGCAAGCGTCAGCCCCAGCCGCCTTTCACGACGTCGACGATGCAGCAGGAATGCGTCAGCAAGCTGAACTTCGGCGCTAAGAAGACGATGATGCTGGCCCAGCAGCTGTACGAAGGCCTGGATATTGGCGAACAGGGCCACGTAGGCCTGATTACGTACATGCGTACGGACTCGACGCGCATCAACGACGACATGGTCCAGGCGGCCCGCGATTTCATCATGTCGACGTACGGGAAGGAATACGTGCCGGAAAAGGCCCGCGTATACAAGACGAAGCAGTCCAGTCAGGACGCCCATGAAGCAATCCGCCCGACGTCGCTGGAGCTGACGCCGCACGTCGTCTCGCCGTTCCTGACGCGGGACCAGCTGCGGTTGTACACGCTCATTTGGAATCGTTTCCTGGCCAGCCAGATGGAAGCCGTGGAAACGGAGCACATGGCTATCAGCATCGCCAGCGGCATATACGAGCTGCGGGCTGCCGGGTATAAAGTATTGTTTAAAGGCTTTACGGAGCTGTACGAAGACGCGAAAAAGGATAAGACGTTATCGGAGCTGCCTCACATCGAAGAAGGTTCCGTCGTTCATAATCAGACTGTAGAACCGGCGCAGCACTTCACGCAGCCGCCGGCCCGCTATACCGAAGCCAGCCTCATCAAGACGCTGGAAGAAAAGGGCATCGGCCGGCCGAGTACGTACGCGCCGATTATGGATACGATTCAAAACCGCAACTATGTGGAAAAGAAGGATAAGCAGTTTATCCCGACGGAATTGGGCGTCATTATCGTCGACTTGCTGAAAAAGTATTTCGAGCGCATCATCAATGTCGGCTTTACGGCCCATATGGAAGAAGAGCTGGACGATATCGAACAGGGGAAGGACACGTATACGCACGTCCTGCAGGAATTTTACGACGTGTTTAAGCCGGAAATGGATGTGGCGGAGCAGCAGATGGAAAAGGTAGCCGTAGCCGGTCAGGATTCCGGTCAGGTCTGCGAGCTCTGTGGCGCGCCGATGGTATAGAAATTCGGACGCTTCGGCAAGTTCCTGGCCTGTTCCAACTTCCCCGAATGCCGCAACACGAAGGCTATCGTCGAGGATTTGGGCATTACCTGTCCCAAATGCGGCCAGGGGAGCCTGATTAAGCGCAAATCGAAGCGGGGCCGCGTGTTCTACGGCTGCAGCGAATATCCTAACTGCGATTTCGTCTTGTGGAACCAGCCTATCGATAAAAAATGTCCCGTCTGCGGCAGCATCATGGTCGTCAAGCATTATAAAAAAGGACCGGATAAAATCTTCTGCAGCAACGCAGAATGTGAAAATCATAAGAAGGGTGAAGCAATCAATGAAGAATAGCGTACTTGTCATCGGGGCAGGACTTGCCGGCTCCGAAGCGGCATGGCAGCTGGTGAAGCGGGGCATTCCCGTCGAGCTCGCAGAGATGCGGCCCGTCAAATCGTCGCCGGCTCATCATACGGAATTATTTGCAGAATTGGTGTGCAGCAATTCGCTGCGCGCTGCCAACATAGAAAACGCCGTCGGGCTGCTGAAAGAAGAAATGCGCCGTCTCGGCTCCATTATTATGGAATCGGCCGATACGCACCGCGTGCCTGCCGGCGGCGCCCTGGCCGTAGACCGCGTGCCGTTCAGCCAGTTTGTGACGGACCGGCTGCGGAACCATCCTCTCATTACGGTACGAAATGAAGAAATTACGGAGTTGCCGGACGATCAGATCTGTATCGTCGCCACGGGGCCGCTGACCAGCGACGCCATGGCCGAAACGATACGGGCTATGACTGGCGCCGATTACTTCCATTTTCACGATGCTGCGGCTCCTATCGTCACCGTCGACTCGCTGGATATGAGCAAGGTCTATCGGGCGGCGCGGTACGGCAAGGGCGGGGCCGATTATCTGAACTGCCCCTTTACGAAGGAAGAATACGAAGCCTTCTGGCAGGCCCTGACGACGGCCGAATGCGCCGAGCTGCACGATTTCGAAAAGAACGACAACGTCTTCGAAGGCTGCATGCCCATTGAAATCATGGCCTCCCGCGGCGTCGACACGATGCGCTACGGCCCCATGAAGCCCGTCGGCCTGGAGCTGCCCGACACGGGCGAAATGCCTTACGCCGTCGTCCAGCTGCGGCAGGACAACGGCAGCGCGACGCTGTACAACATCGTCGGCTTCCAGACGCACCTCAAATTCGGCGAGCAGAAGCGGGTCTTTTCCATGATTCCCGGATTGGAACAGGCGGAATTCGTCCGCTACGGCGTCATGCACCGCAACTCGTATATCAATTCACCGGAGCTTCTGGAACCGACGCTGCAGTACCGCCGCAATGGGAATATCTTTTTCGCCGGTCAGCTGACAGGCGTCGAAGGGTATCTGGAATCGGCTGCCATGGGCCTGCTGGCCGGCATCAACGCCGCCCGCATGCTGGAAGGGAAGGACTGCCTGACCTTTTCGCGCCGCACGGCTATCGGCGGCCTGAGCCAGTATATCTCCAGCGGCCCGAACGATAATTTCCAGCCCATGAATATCAACTTCGGCATTATGGAGCCGCTGGGCATCAAGAAGCGCATGAAAAAGAAGGAAAAGAACGCTATGCTGGCGCAGCGGGCTTTGGAAGAAATTGAAGTGATGAAGGAGAAGATAGAGAATGTCTGATATGATGTCTACAGAATTTCACGCGACGACCATCGTCGCCGTACAGCGCAACGGCAAGACGGCCATTGCCGGCGACGGCCAGGTGACGATGGGCAACGCCGTCATTATGAAGGGCACGGCCCAGAAGGTGCGCCGCCTGTACCACGGCAAGATCATCAGCGGCTTCGCCGGCTCTGTCGCCGACGCCTTTACCTTGTTTGACCATTTTGAAGAAAAGCTGAACGAATACAACGGAAATCTCGTCCGCAGCGCCGTAGAACTGGCCAAGGACTGGCGTTCCGATAAAATACTGCACAAGCTGGAAGCGCTGCTCCTCGTAGCGGACAGCCAGCGCATCCTCCTGATTTCCGGAAACGGCGAAGTCATCGAGCCCGACGACGGCATTTCGGCCATCGGCTCCGGCGGCAACTACGCCTTGGCGTCGGCCCGGGCCCTGATGCAGAATACGGACCTGTCGGCCCGCGATATTGCAGAAAAATCACTGCACATCGCCGCTGATATCTGCGTGTATACCAATCACAACGTCATCGTAGAAGAAATATAATAAACTATACAGAAGAGGGAATGACATGAACGAAATTGAATTGACACCGAAGCAAATTGTCGCAGAGCTGGATAAATACATCGTAGGCCAGAAGGAAGCGAAAAAATCCGTCGCCATCGCCCTGCGCAACCGCTGGCGCCGCAAGCGGCTGAACGAAGAAATGCAGGATGAAATTATTCCGAAAAATATCCTGCTCATCGGACCGACAGGCGTAGGCAAGACGGAAATTGCCCGCCGCCTGGCCCGGCTCGTCGGCGCTCCCTTCATCAAAGTCGAAGCGACGAAATATACGGAAGTCGGATACGTAGGCCGCGACGTCGAACAGATCATCCGCGATCTCGTAGCCAACGCCATCCGCATGGTCCAGGAGCAGGAAAGCCTGCGCTATGAAGCCAAGGCCGAAGAAGAAGCCAATAAGCGCATCCTGCAGGTTTTCTGGCCGAAGAAGACGGCTATTAAAGAAAAGGCAGCCAATCCGATGGATATCTTTTTCTCCAGCGACGATACGTCTGACGAAGAAGAGCAGCCGAAGCAGCTCGAAGAGCCGAAGTCGGACCGCCGGCAGAAGATGTACGAAGACATTTGCGCTCATAAGATGGACGACAGGGAAATCGAAGTAGAGGTCCGTGAACAGGAACGGGCTATACAGGGCATCTTGACGGGCAATTCGACGGAAGAGCTGACCAGCAACTTCCAGGAAATGCTGGGCAGCATCATGCCGAAAAAAAAGAAGAAAAAGAAGATGACCGTAGCTAAAGCTCGGGAAATTTTCAAGGATGAAGAACTGGAAAAATGCCTCGACATGGACGTCATCGTCGACAAGGCTATCGAAGCGACGGAACAGGCCGGCATCGTCTTTATCGACGAATTCGATAAGATCGCTGAAAAGAACCGCGGCGGCGGACCGGACGTATCCCGTGAAGGGGTGCAGCGCGATATCCTGCCCATCGTCGAAGGGGCGACAGTCAATACGAAATACGGCCCGGTAAAGACGGATCACATCTTGTTTATCGCCGCCGGCGCCTTTCACGTATCGAAGCCCAGCGACCTCATCCCGGAACTGCAGGGCCGCTTTCCTATCCGCGTAGAGCTCCAGTCCCTGACGGTCGACGATTTCCGCAAAATCTTGACCGAGCCGAATCAATCCCTCGTCAAACAGTACACGTCCTTGCTGTCGACAGACGGCGTAGAACTGGAATTCACTGACGACGGCATCGACGCTATTGCCGAATACGCCCATCGCGTCAACTTGGAAACGGAAAACATCGGTGCCCGCCGTTTGCATACTATGCTGGAAAAAATCCTGGAGGACGTCGCCTTTGAAGCACCGGATGTGGACGAACACCATATTGTCGTCAACAGCGATTTCGTTGCCGGTAAGCTGAACGATGTCGTTCAGAACGTCGACCTGAGTCATTACATTTTATAAAGGATTATAAAGGAGATTCTAGTGAGACCGTACGCTAAACTATATATAACCCGAAAGGGGGAAATGGCTGCCCGCAGCGGCCATCCCTGGGTCTACGGCGAGGAAGTCACCCGCGTAGACGGCGTGTATGCGACGGGCGATATCGTCGATGTCTACAGCCAGAAGGACCGGTATTTGGGGACGGGCTTTGCCAACGACATATCGAAAATCCGCGTCCGCATCGTATCGGACAACGCCAACGACCGCTTCGACGACGCCTTTTGGCAGCGCCGCGTCAAGTATGCCCTCCAGTACCGTTATACCGTCATGGGGCCGGCTGATTTTTCCTGCTGCCGTTTGATTTTCGGCGACGCCGACCAAATGCCGGGCCTGACCGTCGACCGGTATAACGACATATTGGTGGCGCAGACCTTATGCTACGGCATGGATCAGGTCAAGCCGGTGATCTTCAAGGCCCTCGTCGACGAGCTGGCCGCCATGGGCGTATCCGTCCGCGGCATTTACGAGCGCAACGACGTCAAGGTGCGGGAGCTCGACGGCATGATCCAGTATAAGGGCTGGTATGAAGCCGACTTTCTGCCGCAGCCGGGCAGTCCCGTGACGACGATCAACGAGAACGGCGTCTTGTATGACGTAGACATAGAAAACGGCCAGAAGACGGGGTTCTTCCTCGACCAGAAGTACAATCGCCTGGCCGTGGCTAAAATCGCCGCCGGACGCCATGTGTTAGACTGCTTTACCCATACGGGTGCCTTTGCCCTCAATGCGGCGAAGGGCGGCGCTGCCTCCGTTACAGCTGTCGACGTATCGGAAGAAGCCGTCGCCATGACCAATGAAAACATCCGCCGCAACGGGCTGGAACAGATTGTGACAGCTAAACAGGCTAACGTATTCGACTTGCTTACGGAAATGGCCGAGCAGAAATGCCGCGATTACGATTTCATCATCCTCGACCCGCCGGCCTTTACGAAGTCGGGCCATACGGTGCACAACGCCATACGGGGATATAAGGAAATCAATCTGAAAGCCATGAAGCTCCTGCCGCGGGGCGGATATCTCGCCACGTGCTCGTGCTCCCACTTCATGCGCGACGACCTGTTCCGCCGCATGCTCCGCGACGCGGCGAAGGACGCCGGCGTCCATCTGCGGCAGATTGAAGGTCGCCAGCAGTCGCCGGACCATCCGATTTTGTGGAACGTGCCGGAGACGGATTATCTCAAATTTTATTTGTTCCAGGTCGTATAAGCCTGCTTCATGATATACTGGCCTGATACCAGCTTTGCTTAGATAAAAGGGGGAAGATATACATGAAATTCAGAAGTACACGCTCCAATACCTGCGTAGCTCCGTCCTACGCCCTGCTTCACGGCCTTGCGCCGGACGGCGGCCTGTACGTTCCGGAAACCTTTCCGGAACAGGTGCTGCAGTACAAGGACTTAGCGGGAAAATCGTATCAGGAAATCGCCTCTGTCGTCTTGTCATATTTCTTTACGAATTTTACGGACGAAGAACGCAATACCATGATCGCCTCGGCCTATAACGAAACTACCTTCCGGGACGAACGCATTGTGCCCCTTCATTCCATCGATACGGACGTCAGCATTTCCGAGCTGTTCCACGGCCGCACGCTGGCCACCCTGACCGCCACCGGCCAGGATGTGTTCCACCACGACTTTGGACCCTTCCCCGGCAACTTTGCCTATGTCCCGGCGGGCGATTTTGCCGCGCTGGAAAAGGCCGCCGATGCCTCTGCCTGCGCCGTCATGATGGAGCTGGTGCAGGGCGAGGGCGGCGTTGTCGCCCTGGATGCCGACTATGTTGCCAAGGTCGCGGCGTTCTGCAAGGAAAAAGACATTCTGCTCATCGTCGATGAGGTGCAGACCGGCGTGGGCCGCACCGGCAAGTTCCTGGCCTGCGAGCATTTTGACCTGCACCCCGATATCGTCACCCTGGCCAAGGGTCTGGGAGGCGGCCTGCCCATCGGCGCGGTGGTCATGAACAAAAAGGTCGCCGAGCATATGAAGCCCGGCAGCCACGGTTCGACCTTCGGCGGCAACCCGGTCTGCTGCGCCGGTGCGCTGGCCGTGCTGGATACAATGGACGAGGAGTTCCTCGCCAATGTCAACGAGCGTGCGGCCCAGCTGCGCGCCGGGCTTGCCAAACTGCCCCATGTGCAGCAGGTCAGCGGCCTGGGCCTGATGGTGGGCATCGCCTTTGACGACGGCATCAAGGCCGCCGATGTCCGCGCCGCCTGCGAGAAGCAGGGCCTGCTGGTGCTGACCGCCAAGACTCGTTTGCGCCTGCTGCCGCCGCTGATTTTGACGGCGGAGGATGTGAACGCCGCGCTGGATACCCTGCGCACCGTGCTGGAGAAATGCGTATGAAACATCTGCTGAAATTGGGCGGCCTGACGCCCGAGGAGATCACCCACATCCTGGATGTGGCCGACGAATATAAGCGGCTGCACAGGGACGGCATCGACCCGAAGGACTTGCAGGGCAAGGCCGTGGCGCTGATTTTCGCCAAAAACTCCACCCGCACCCGCGCAAGCCTGGAAGTGGGCATCTACCAGATGGGCGGCCTGGGCACCTACCTGAGCGCCAATGATCTGCAGACTGCCCGCGGCGAGCCTGTGCAGGACACCGCCCGCGTGCTGGGGCGGTATTATGACGCCATCGTCTGCCGCACCTACAAGCAGACGACCCTGGACGCGCTGGCAAAATACAGCGGCATACCGGTGATTTCCGGCATGACTGACTACGCCCACCCCTTGCAGGTGCTGACGGACTTAATGACCGTGCGTGAGCGCAAGGGCACGCTGGCCGGGCTGAAGGCCGGGTTCATCGGCGACGGCTACAACATGGCGAACAGCGTCATTGTGGGCTGCCTAGCCATGGGTATGGCGGTCACGGTCGCCTGCCCG
>OGCN01002823.1_pt1 | contig 17965 bp, 17 predicted proteins | sample 1570181 | NCBI WGS metagenome assembly OGCN01 (sample SAMEA4370584, study PRJEB24528) | human gut metagenome | reverse complement strand
CACAAAAGTCCTACAAATTGTCTTCCGGGATGCGGACATGACCCGCGGAGTGCTCAAAACTTGGAAAGACACGGATCATCGTGGATGCAGTCGCCGGCTGGTTAGAAATGCCACATTTTTTGAACAGAATGTTCCATAGGCATTCCACCCGAAATCGCAGGACATGTGTCTCATAATATCCTTATCCCTGAAAGGCAACCGCATGCTTGATGCGACAACCCTGCTTTTCATGCATCAAACAGAAATTACTCCATCCTCTGGTGATTCCGCCAGAATGCGATTGTTTCCTCCAGGTCGGCTTCATCCTTAAATAAATGCATTTCCTTAGCCACTTCAATGGCGAAATCTACATAGCCATTTGCACGGGAAGTGATCACCCGGTCTGCTGAAACGACATTAAGATCGGTAGAGTGCGTGGATGCAATTCCATCTAAAATGCTGGCATGATCTAGTACGTCTACTCCGGCACAGATCCCGGCAATGATCCCCTGATTCATTTGAATCTTTCTGAGGCAGTTCCACACAGCATCAGTATCAATTTCCTTGATATTCCCACCGGGTACTATGATAAGTTCGATGTCTTTTACCGGAATATCTGTCAGCTTGCCGGAAACATTGATTGAGTAACCTTCCATAGAAGTGATGGGATTTCCGTCCATCGATACAAATGTGACATCTTTTCCGGTAAATTTTAGAAAATAATTTAATATCACAATCTCGTAAATGCAGCTTGTGTCATATAAAAGTACAACTGTTCTCATAAATTTCTACCCCACAATCTTTCCGTCTTCAATAAGAGACAAGAACACCGGCACCAGTTCGGGATCGAACTGCGTGCCGCTGTTCTTTTTCAGTTCACCTGCAGCGTAGTCGATCGAGCGTTCCTGCTTGTAGGGGCGCCGGGCGGTCATGGCGTCAAAGCAGTCGGCGATGGTAAGGATACGTCCCATCAGTGGAATTCCTGTTCCCTTTAATCCGCGCGGGTAGCCCTTTCCGTCATAGCGCTCGTGGTGGGCGATAACTGCAGGGATCACGTAATCCATGTTCGGAAGGTAACGGATCATCTTGATGGAATTCTCCACATGCGTTTTCATGATTGCGTATTCCTCCGGCGTCAGCCCCTCGGTTTTCTTTAAAATGTGCTCGGGGATGCTGATCTTGCCGATGTCGTGAAGCATGCCTGCGACCCGTACCACCTCGATATCATTGTCGCTCATAGGAAGCGCTTCCGCGAGCATGACCGCATATTTTGAGACATTCATGGAATGGATGAACGTAAAATTATCCTTGGCGTCGATGGCGGCGGTCAGCGCATAGATGGTCGGCGCCACCCGCTCGTAGGCGGTGCGGATATCCGGATTCTGGGAGCGGTTCTCAAGACCTTTGCGGTAAACGATGAGATGGCCTTTCCCGTCAAGCTTTCCCAAATAGACAGCCTGCTCGACATTGTGGATCAACTCTCTGCCGTCGGTGGAAATATCCGGAAACACGGAGATGCCGCAGGTGATGGTAATTTCCCACACCATGTCGGGCATGCTGCCTTTTGTCAGAACCTCCACGAGAGACTGGGTAAACGCTTTGGCGGCTGCGGCATCACTGCCGCGTCTTAAGATGAGAAATTCGTCTACACCGAAACGGAATGCCATGTCGTCCTCATCCAGAGCAGAGAGAATGATCTTGGCGCAGCGCTGGATTAAATGATCGCCCTCTTTGGAGCCGTAAAGTTCGTTGTAAAGCTTGAAATCATCGATATCGAGCATGATTAAAGAGCACGGCGTACCGGAGAGGCAGAGCTCATCAATCATCTCAAACGCATGCTTGCGGTTGTAGAGCGCCGTCAGATCATCCGTGATGGAGGCCCGGTAGGCGTTCATGTAGAGATTCGCGTTGCGCAGTGCGTGGGTGGCATAAAAGCCGATCTTGCACAGTGCGGACACCTGATCTGCAGACAGTGGCATGTGATTGTGCAGCGCGATGAAGAGAAAGCCGATCAGTGCCCGGTTGTACTTCAGACAATAGACACCGATGATATTCTGCTGGATCAGCCAGCTGCGCGTATGGCTGGAAATGCCGTCAAGCGCAGCTGGCAGGCCTGCGCCCGGCATAAACGGAATGTAGCTGTCTGCGTTCAAAAGCTGTTCCAAAAGAATGCTTGAATCGAGAAAAGAATCTTTTTCCCAGGTGATATCGCCAAAACTGCGTGTGACGTGGTAGGAAGGACTGACATCGTCACGGATCGTGAGCAGCAGACCGTCCGGAGACAGCAGACGGACGGCTGTGTCTATAATAGAATCAAAGATTTCGTCCGGGTGAATCGTGCTGATGACGGATGACAGGAATTGATCGATGAGAACAGTTTGATCGCTCATAAGGCTCCTTTGTATATGATAAATGAAAACATCTTGAGAATTCAGAATCATTATACTATAATGAAAAATGCATGGCAATAGTGGGAAATACATAGAAAAGCCATAGAAACAGGGATATTTTCATGCGTAGAGAAGAGTTTAAAATGGAGCGCACCGGACTGCTTGAGATCGGCGATGTGCTTCCGATTACAGAGGGGAAGCTGCCCAATTCCTATTACTATACACTGGGCAAGGCGTACGCGATGTCGGCGAACTATGTGGTAAGCCAGCGCATCAAGTCGCGGGAAGGCACAGTGGTAGACGTCAAAGAGACCCCGAAGGGATATTTTGTTACGGTTGAATTTGATGAGTAAAAGCGCTAAAATAATAATAATTTAGCGGAAAGGAAGCACAAATGCGTTATTTACCGACGAGCAGACTGACGCCGGGAATGGCACTGGGGCAGGACATTTATGACGGGGCGGGAAGACTTCTTCTGGGAAGGCATATTCTGCTGACAGAAGAACAAATTTCAAATCTGGAATTCCTTGGGTTCCCGGGTGTCTACGTGGACGATGAGTTTTCCAGGGGGATTGAGATACAGCAGATTGTCAGCCCGGAAGTCCGGAGGCAGGCACTGAAAATTGTATATGATCTGTTTCACACGGATATGCGGAAGCAGGAACCGTCGGAAGCGGAGTTTAAGCTGCGCAAAACGGTGGAGTCTGTGGTCGATGATGTGATATGCAATGGAGACATCATGTGCAATATCATGGACATCAAGAGTTATGATGATTATATCTATTACCATTCCATTCATGTGGGCATCCTTTCTGTGGTAGTCGGCGCACGGCTGGGGCTTCCGCATGATGAGCTGTGCCAGCTTGCAGCGGCGGCGCTGCTGCATGACATTGGGAAGCGGTTTATCGATCATGACATCGTGCGGGGAGGTAAGGCGCACCGCAGCGAAAAAGAGCAGGAGGTCTATCGGAGCCATCCGAAGATCGGTGCGGAATATCTGCGCGAGACATGCCGATTTTCCGCGGATGTGTATGAGGGAATCATGGAGCATCACGAGTGCTACAACGGCGAAGGGTATCCGCTTGGCAAAAAGGGCGGCGAGATTCACCTGTTTGCCCGCATTATCCGGATTGCAGACTGTTATGACGCAAAGGTTTCCGCGTTTCCGGCACAGAAATCACTGTCGCCGTCGGAGGCGTTAGAATATGTGATGGCGCTGGGCGACCGCTGGTTTGACCCGGATATTGTGGCTGTGTTCGCAAGGAAAGTGGCGGCGTATCCGATCGGCTGCGAAGTCGAACTGTCCAACGGGCAGCATGCGGTGGTGGCACGGAATTTTGAGAATTTTCCGCTGCGTCCGCTGGTGCGCGTTGTGGAGACGGGAGAGATGTTGAACATGCGTGACGATGAAAAAGCGAGGGCGGTAACTGTTGGGAGACTCATAGTGCGATAGAGCACCTGGGGCGAGAGGGAGTTATGACTGGACAGGGAAAGAGTGCGATTGATACACTTTTGGCAGAGAGCTTTAAGGAACTGGCGTTAAAGCAGCCAATAGAGAAGATTACAATCAAAGAGATTACAGATAAGGCGGGCGTGATCCGCCCGACATTTTACAATCATTTTCAGGACAAATATGATCTGCTGGAGTGGATTATCGACAAGGAACTGCTGGAACCGGTGGAACCGCTGATCCAGAACGGGATGATCAACGAGGCGCTGGTGCTTCTGTTCAGCGGGATCGAGCGTGAGAAGGAGTTCTACACGAAGGCAAGCCGGCTGGAAGGACAGAATTCATTCGGCAGCATTGCACAAAGCTGTGTGGAGCGCGTGCTGCTACAGGTCATCAAAGGACAGGCAGAGGGCAGAAAAAGCCGGTACGTGTGGCTGACACCAGAGCGTATCGCGGAGTATTATGCACAGTCCATGTGCTATGTGGTGATCACCTGGATCAAGTCTGGAATGACGATTTCATCCAAGGAACTTGCAGAAATCTATAATTACATGATCAAGCGGTCGATGACGGATATTCTGACAGAACTGTAATTGCGGACAGAATACAAATGAATATAAATGTATAGATAGTTATACATTTCGGGTCGAGTGTATAATAACCCGATACACGGAGAAAAGATTGAATATTTTCATATTCAGTCTTTTTTTTATACAATGCTTTTATGGAAAGGAGAGAGGGACCATGATTAAATTTGGAAAAGCGGTCGTCAAGCTGCGAATACCGATTTTGATTCTCAGTATTTTCTTATTGATACCGTCGGCAATCGGATATTTTAACACGAGAGTGAATTATGATATCCTGACATATCTGCCGGAAGAGATTGAGACGATGAAGGGGCAGGATCTCCTGCTTGACGAGTTTGGAACGGGAGCATTCTCGTTTTGTGTAGTGGAGGGTATGGACGCGAAGGACATATCTGCAATGCGGGAGCAGATGGAGGAAGTTCCTCACGTAAAATCAGTGATCTGGTACGATTCACTGGCGGACATCAGCATTCCGATGGAGATGCTGCCGGATGAGATCTATGATTTCTTTAATAATGATGAGAAGGACAGCACCTTGCTCGCAGTGTTATACGATACATCGATGTCCGCGGACGAGACGATGGATGCGATTGAGGAACTGCGCGGTGTGGTAAAAGATCAGTGCTATATCAGCGGTATGTCGGCAGTGGTTACAGATATCAAGAATCTGTCGAACAAGGAGACCCCGGTCTATGTGCTGATTGCGGTTGTACTGGCAGTCATTGTCCTGTCACTTACGATGGATTCGGCTCTGGCGCCGATTTTCTTTTTGCTCAGTATCGGAATGGCGATTGTATACAATCTGGGTACCAATGTTTTCAAGGGAGAGATTTCCTATGTGACACAGGCGCTCGCGGCGGTCTTACAGCTGGGTGTGACGATGGATTATTCCATTTTCCTCTGGCACAGTTACGAAGAGCAGCAGGAGCGTTTTCAGGGAGATAAAAAACGTGCGATGGCGCATGCGATTTCTAATACGATCACATCGGTGGTCGGAAGCTCCATCACGACGGTGGCTGGTTTCGTGGCACTGTGTTTCATGAGCTTTACACTTGGTATGGATCTTGGAATTGTCATGGCAAAGGGTGTTGTTCTCGGCGTTATCTGCTGCGTTACGGTGCTGCCGTCGCTGCTGCTTGTATTTGACAAGGCGATCGAGAAGACGAAGCACAAGGTTATCATCCCGGATCTGGGACGGATTGCAGACTGGATCGTGCGCCATTACGGCGTATTCCTGATCGTATTTCTGGTGGTGTTGGGCCCGGCAGTCTACGGCTACACACACACGGATGTGTATTACGATCTTGCGGGAACACTGCCGAAGAGCTTAAGCAGTATTACTGCGAACGATAAGTTAAACGAAGACTTTGAGATGGGTGCGACGCACATGATCATTGCGGACAGCAGTCTCTCCGCAAAAGATGCCAGCGCAATGTTGGATGAGATCAGCAAGGTGGATGGCGTGAAGATGGCGCTTGGCTTTGACTCGCTGGTAGGACCAGGCATCCCGAGGGAGTTTATCCCGGATGACGTAAAAGACGTCTTGATCAACGGCGATTATCAGATGATGGTGGTCGGCTCGGAATATGCGGTTGCTTCTGATGAAGTGAACGCGCAGTGCGAGGAGATCAACAATATCATCAAAAAATATGATTCCTCTGCCATGTTAATCGGTGAGGCGCCGTGTACGAAGGATCTGATTGAGATCACGGATGAGGACTTTAAGACAGTCAGCATCGTGTCGATCGGTGCAATTTTCGTGATTATCGCACTGGTATTTAAGTCGGTATCACTGCCGGTCATTCTGGTGGCGGTCATTGAGTTCGCCATTTTTATCAACATGGGTATTCCGGCATATACGCACACGACGCTGCCGTTTATTGCTTCTATCGTCATCGGTACGATTCAGCTCGGCGCGACGGTCGATTATGCGATTCTCATGACAACAAAGTACAAGAAGCTTCGCTACAACGGAGCGGACAAGAAGGAAGCGATTGCGACGGCGCTTCGCAGTTCCATCCAGTCGATCATTGTCAGTGCGCTCAGCTTCTTTGCAGCGACCTTCGGTGTCGGCATGTATTCCAATATTGATATGATCAGTTCCCTGTGTATTCTGATGGCACGCGGAGCAATCATCAGTATGTTTGTCGTTATTTTCATTCTGCCGTCCATGTTTATGATTTTTGATAAACTGATCTGTGCGACGAGCATGGGATTTCGCAAGAAAAAGGGCACGACGGTGAATGTGTCGGAAAACAATGTATCGGTACAGTAACGGGAAAGGAAGGTAAAAACCATGAAATTACCAGAGTTAAAATCAAAATTCAAAAATAGATATGCAATCCGCATTATTGCCGGAGTCCTGGTCGTTACGCTTGTTGCAACAGGTTCCTCCGTCTACAGCGTGAATGCAGCAAAGGCAGGCAGCGCTGCCACGGAGACCGTGGAGGAGACGGAAGTTTCTGAGGAGACGGAAGATACAGAAGATGCCGAGAACAGCTTAAAGGATCTGCTGGATAACGGAAGCAAAGTAAGCGAGAAAGAGATCGGAAAAGAGGAGACGGTATATGTCATCGCCGACAATACCGGCAAGGAGCAGAAAATCATTGTCTCCGATCATCTGATCAACAACGATGACAAGGATACGCTTGAAGATGCGTCCACATTAAAAGATATTGAGAATGTAAAAGGCGATGAGACCTTTACACAAAGCGGCAATAAAGTGACATGGCAGGCAGACGGCAATGACATTTTCTACCAGGGAACGTCAGAGAGCGGGCTGCCGGTGACACAGAAGCTGACCTACTATCTGGACGGCAGAGAAGTGACGCCGGAGGAACTTGCCGGAAAATCCGGTGAGGTTACGATCCGGTTCGACTACACGAACAACCAGAAAGTGACAGCGGAGATTGACGGAAAAGACGAAGACATCTATGTACCGTTTATGGCAGTCAGCGGCATGATCCTCGGAGATGAATTCTCGGATATCGAGGTGGAAAACGGTAAGGTGATCTCCGACGGAAGCAACAATGTCGTAGTTGGCTATGCACTTCCGGGGCTGAAGGAAAGCCTGAACGTAAAGGACGACGATTTCGACGGGGATGTCACCATTCCGGATTACGTGGAGGTAAAGGCAAAGGTTGAGAACTTCAAGCTTGATACCACGATGACGGTGGTTATGAATGCAACGAACTTCATCAGCGCCGACAGCGACAATGACACCTCGAAGCTGGATGAGGTATTTGACACACTCACAGACGCGATGGATCAGCTGACCGACGGCTCCGCAGAACTGGCAGACGGCGTAGACACCTTGAAGTCCAAGATGGGCGACTTTAAGGACGGTGTTGGCACCCTGCAGTCCGGCGTTCATGCATACACGGACGGAGCGGGAAAAATCGCAAGCGGTATCACGCAGCTTTCCGACAGCATTCCGACATTATCTAACGGTGTCGGCACATTGAACAGCAGTGCGGCAACGATTGCGGACGGCGTAGAACTGTTAGACAATACTTTAAAGACTTCCTTCACCGATCAGGAGAAGGCAGCGATGCAGACACAGGCATCGTCCGCAGTGGATGCACAGGCAGAGGCGATCAAGAACCGGGCATCCGCTGCGGTAGATGCGCAGGCAGAAGCGATTAAGACACAGGCAGAGGCAGTAGTGGACGGTCAGGCGGAAGCGATTAAGAATCAGGCTGCACAGCAGGCAAGCGCAAAGTTTGATAACGGACAGTATGAAGCCATCAAGAATCAGGCAACGCAGGAGATTACCACGAAGATGGACGGTCTGAAGGGATCTCTGACATCTTCTGCGGATGTGCAGAATCTGATTAACGGAGCGGCACTTGCATCGGTTGCAGCGCAGCATCCTACAGAGACCATCGCAGAGATTCAGACCAATCATGCGGATGAAATCGCAGAGGCACAGCAGACGGTTGTAGCACAGCTTGATACCACAATCACAACGCAGCTTGGCGGAGCGGCAGATTCTCTGGCAACGGGTGTGGCAGATACTGCGAAACAGGTCGCTCAGGCAACGGCAGGCGAGGCAGCAGTAACGGGAGCAAAGACAGCAGCCGGAGATGCAGCGGTACTTGGAGCAAAGGCAGCGGCCGGAGAGGCAGCAGTAACCGGAGCGAAAGCAGCGGCCGGAACGGCAGCCGTGTCAGCGGCAGAACAGACAAAGTCCACGATGGCGGCAAGTATTGAGCAGCAGAGCTCGGGCGGATACAGTCTGGTAACCGGAGCGAGAGCACTGGCTAATGGTACCCAGAGTCTGGCAGATGCGGTACCGGCACTGACATCCGGTGTGGCGCAGCTTAAGAACGGAAGTGCAGAACTGGTTTCCAACAATCAGAAGCTCAACGATGGCGTCAACGCGTTAAGTGATGGTACCGACGCAGTGATCGACGGTGTGGATCAGTTATCGGACGGCGCACATCAGCTGGCAGACGGAATCGTTACCTTCAACGAGGAGGGAATTAAATTCCTACCACGGTGATATTGAGCTTCTGATGGATCGTATCCAGGCGGTTCTGGATGCCGGTGAGGACTATCAGACCTACACGGATATTGCGGACGGCGTGAACGGAAGCATTAAGTTCATCTACAAGACAGATGCGGTGAAAGAGGACTAATGAAAATTGTCTCAATAAATCCGTATTTGTTCTGGAAATATTGTAAGAAGAGAGTATAATAATAAGGAGTCATGTGAGGGAGGACGGAAATGAACTGGATAGAGAATGTTCTGATTATAGCGGGAGTGTCGCTTGATATTTTCGCGGCGATGGAGTGCCAGGGCGCATTGGTCGCAAAAGTGGACAAAAAACAGTTGTCCGTCATCTGCGCGTTGATCGCTGTATGGCAGCTTTGCGCGCTGGCGCTCGGGAACTATCTGTCCGGTCTCCTTTACAGAAATGAGCTGGCACACGATGAGAATTTTGTAGGACTTGTGATTGCGGCGGTGATCTTTTTCGGACTCGGCATCCGTCTGATTGCGAAGGCAATCAAGAACGAATGGATCAATGAGCGCCGGGAGGAGAGCCTTGATGTGAAAAAGTTCCTGAGGATGACTGCGGTGACAAGCATCTATACGCTGCTTGCGGGGATCGCATTCGGATTCCTGGGGACGAACGTTGCGCTGATGCTGATCATCATCGTATGTATGACGATTGCATTCGTTGTGCTTGGCGTGTATACGGGTTATCATCTGGGATTTCAGCACAAGACAAAAGCATATGTCGGCGGAGCGCTTCTGCTTTGGATTGCCGGCATCGATGTGATTGTAAGACACATCATGTGCTAAAAAGAGGGAGAGTATTTCAAATAGAACCAGAGACGGTTGGGGAGCTGTCTCTGGTTTTTTCTGATCGGGGTGCGTTTACTCGCCGTTGAAAGAATCGGTGTGATACAGTATAATATTCTAGGAAGAAAGTATTACGTTTCGTAATGAGGGGAAAAGATGGAGAAGATCAGACATGACAGCAGCTATGAATGGCTGAGTGGCGAAAGCTGGAAGGAGTGGAGCGCGAGCTTCTTTTCGATGGGCTGGAAGATCTGGGGCGTGGTGTTAATCACAGAATTGTTTTTGTTTCTGTTTTTTAAGCCCACCGCGGACTGCGGCAGACTGCGCTATGGATGGCTGTTCATTGTGCGACCGAGCGGACTGCAGCTGTTGCTTCTTTTTGTGTACCGCCTGCTGACCGGCAGACAGAAGCGTGTATACAGCAGACGGGCGATGGCGGGATGCGCCATATTCCTGCTGACATCCTACGCGGCTGTGATGGCGTGGGTGCATACGAGCGTGACGCTGATGCCGATGGTTCTGTTGCTGCCGATGCTGCTGACGCCGCTCTACAAAGACCGGGTCATGACGCTTGTGCAGGCGGCGCTGCTCGTTGCAGCCTATGTGCTGGACTGTGTCTATTTTATACCTGCCAGTTCTTATTTCCCGCTGACAACCCCGTTTATTGAGGGCAGCATCTTCGTGGGAACGGTGTGCGGTATGCTGGTGGCGCTGGAACTGGTCAACGATTCGGCGATCGTGAACGATGAGCGTTCCAAGCGGGATTCCCTGACCAAGCTCTACAACCATGAAAGCTTTTATGAGGAGTTAGAGTATTACCAGAGAAGGTACGAGGAGAACCGGGAGCGTTTTTCGCTTGCGGTGATCGATATTGATAATTTTAAGAATGTCAATGATACCTACGGACATGCGTTTGGAGATGTCGTTTTAAAAGAAGTGGCAGACATCTGCGCCAGACACAAAGGCGCGGCGGGATTCTGTGCCCGCTATGGCGGCGAGGAGTTTGCCATCATATTTAAGGGAGCGGGAGTCGGACAGGCGGAAGAGATGGCGGAGCAGATCCGGCAGGAGTTTGAACAGAAAATGTTTACAACGCCGCAGGGGGAGCGGTCGTTTTCCGTGAGCATCGGTGTGGCGGAGTACGACAGGGCTTATCCGGGTGCCAGCGCGTTTTTTGAAGTGGCGGACGCTGCTCTTTACTGCGCAAAAAGAGAGGGCAAGAATCAGGTGAGACGATGAAAGTATTGTTGACGGCGGTGAATGCAAAATACATTCACTCAAATCTGGCAGTGTACGATCTGCGTGCCTATGCGGAGGCTTATGGCACCGGCGGGGCGCAGGTGGAGATCGGGGAATATACGATTAACCATACGATAGACTACATATTGGAAGGAATCTATAAGGCAAAGCCAGATGTGCTTTGCTTTTCCTGTTATATCTGGAATCTGGATTATGTGGAACAGCTGATGGACGAGTACCACAAGATCTGTCCCGAAGTGCCGATCTGGGTCGGAGGCCCGGAAGTGTCTTATGAGACGGAGGCGTTTCTAAAAGCGCATCCGCAGGTGACCGGGGCAATGGTTGGCGAGGGAGAAGAGACTTTTCTGGAACTGTGTGAGAACTACGCAAAAGCGGGTGCCGGAGCGAAGGCGGGGAAGGTGGATTTCCCGGGAATCAAGGGAATCATGTACCGTGCCGGAGAGAGCCTCGTAAAAACCGGAGCGCGCGAGCCGCTGGATTTAAACCGGATTCCGTTCTGCTACGGAGCCGTTGAAGATTTCCGGAACCGCATCATCTATTATGAATCGAGCAGAGGATGTCCGTTCCGGTGCAGCTACTGTCTTTCCTCGGTGGAAAAGACACTGCGGTTCCGGGATGTGGAGCGGGTGAAAAAAGAACTGGCATTTTTTTTGGAGCAGGAGGTCGCGCAGGTGAAGTTTGTGGACCGCACCTTTAACTGCAGGCATGAACATGCCATGGAGATCTGGAAGTTTTTAATCGAACATGATAATGGCGTGACCAACTTCCATTTTGAGATATCTGCCGATCTTCTGACGGATGAGGAGATTGCGCTGATCGGTCAGATGCGGCCGGGACTGATCCAGCTGGAGATCGGCGTGCAGTCCACGAACGACGCCACAATCACCGAGATTCACCGGACGATGCAGCTGGACCGCCTGAAAGCGGTAGTAAGGAGCATCCAGGAAAAAGAGAATATTCACGAGCATCTGGATCTGATCGCAGGTCTGCCCTATGAGGGCTATGAGACATTTGCGCGTTCGTTTGATGAGATTTACGCGTTAAAGCCCAATCAGCTTCAGCTTGGATTTTTAAAAGTGCTAAAAGGTTCTTACATGTATGAGCATGCCACAGAGTATGGTCTGATCTACCGCAGCAGACCGCCGTATGAGGTGCTTAAGACAAACTGGCTGGGGTTCGGGGAGATCCTTCGCATCCGGCAGGTGGAAGAGATGCTCGAGGTGTATTACAACAGCGGACAGTACGCCACAGCAATCCGGCTTCTGGAGACGCAGTATGCGAGTGCGTTTGCCATGTTTGCGGAACTGGGAACTTTTTATGAGGAGCACGGTTATTTTGGAATGGGTCATTCCAGGATGCGCAGGGCGGAGATCCTGCTGGAATTTGCAAAAGAGCGTAGGCCGGGGGTGCTCCCAGTGCTTGGAGAGGGTCTGGTATATGACCTGTATGAAAGAGAGAATCTCGGAAGCAGACCCGCGTGGGCAGCAGATGCGAATGAATGGAAACAGATGACGCGTCAGTATGGTAAAAATGGAAAGCAGTCGCACATTGAGCGGTTTTTCTACCGGTTTTCCGGTCACAGACAGGATACCGCATCGCTCCCGGAGAGGCTGGAAGATCCGGTTTATGTGAGATTTGACTATACCAGAAGAGATCCGCTCGATCATCAGGCGCAGCATGAATATCTGGAGTATTCCGGGGAATAACCGGAAAGAGGGGAGAATAGATTGTTAGAGGATTATGTGGTCATTGATCTTGAGATGACGGGATTGAATGCGAAAACGGATGCCATTCTGGAAGTGGGAGCCGTGCGCGTCAGAGACGGCAGACAGACGGAAACGTATGGCGCTATTTTAAAGTGCGGGCGGGAACTGTCAGAGCGTGTGGTAGAACTGACGGGCATCACGCCGGAGATGGCAGCAGACGGCAGGGAACCGGAAGAGGCGATGCAGGAATTTTTTACATTCCTGGGGGACGATGTGCTGGTCGGCCAGAATGTGATTTTTGATTACAGCTTTCTGAAACAGTGGTCGGTCAACCACGGTCAGACGTTTGAGCGAAATGCTGTGGATACCTTAAAGCTGGCGAGGCGCTTTCTTCCGGCGGAGCAGAAAAAGGATCTGGAAAGTTTGTGTACCTATTTCGGGATCGGGCGTGAGCGGGCGCACCGTGCGCTCGATGATGCGATGGCGACCGGAATCGTGCTGGAGAGATTAAAACAGGAGTACGGTACGGTACAGCCGGAGGCGTTTCTGCCGTATGCGCTCTGTTACCGCACAAAAAAACAGACGCCCGCAACGGGGCGTCAGATGGATGGCCTCAAGAAATATGCTGCGCATTACGGCATCCCGGAGACGGAGATCCCGGAGCAGATGACGCGGAGTGAGGCGTCGAGACTGCTTGACCGCTGGATCGCCGTGCACGGGCGGATGCCCCGGGATTAAGCATTTACTTTTTCCTCAAGCATGGCGACGATGGCGTTCTGTCTGGGGGATTCCAGTGCTCTCGCGGCGATGAGAAGACGGTCAAGTGCGTCGGAATCCCTGGCGTTTAGATAATAGTCTGCGAGCATCCGGTAGTTCCCACTGTGATCGGACCCGCAGCTGATGCCGTACTCGAGAACCCGGACTGCCTCCGCGTCATGACCGAGCTTTTTCAAACATTCGGCGTACTCATAGATGGTGCGGCAGAGGGTGGTGTAGTTCTCGTCACAGGCGCAGAGCGTTTCCAGATTGGCAACGCCGTACTCCAGCTTGAGATCGGTGTTGGTCTTGCCGCCGAGGTTTAAGATTTTCTGTCCGGCAAGCGATTGGAGAGTCTCCTCATATTTTTTTAATTCGGGATTGTCATAGATACCCATTGGAAAATCGGCAAGAGGTATGGTAATATAGGGAAGCCCGCTGATGTCCTTGCGGCGTGTGTGGTTTGCTTCGTTCTCGCGGTTCCAGAAGCTCTCGGCAGCGGCTTCTTCGGCAGCGGTGCTTTTATGGCGCAGATAAGCAAACATACATACAAAAAAGATAAAAAGTCCTAAAAAAATCATGAGAATCATCCCTTCTTGTGGTATAGTGTAAAAGGTTCGCGCGGTATCCAGGGCGTGAACGGAAAGGTGGTAGAACGAAATGTACGATTTTGGTAAAAAAAAGAATAAAAAACTGCTTGCAGGAATCATCATTGTGGTTGTGGCAGCCATGCTTCTGACAACGGTGCTTGCAGCGTTATTATAAGCGCATTCCGCCGTTTTGCTTTCATGTAAAATATACTAAAAATCTCAGAGTGAGTCAAACATATTCGTGTTTATGCACCTTGAAAAGAAAGGCGCGTATGGGCTATAATGAGCGGAAGCAGAGTATATGCTTGGCAAAACAGGCGTTAGCAGAGCAGAGAACAGATATTTCAGAGGGAAGAATATGAAAAAGGGAACAGGTTTTTTGACATTGTTTGGGGGTGCAGTGGCAGTTTGTGCATTGCTGGCGGCACCGGTTTCCATGAGAGCACAGGGGACGGAGACGATTGAGGACGGTGTCTATATCGGCAATATTTATGTGGGCGGCATGACGGAGGAAGAAGCGGTCAGCGCGGTAGAAGCGTACGTGGAGAGCGCAGATTCGGCGGAGATGACATTGAAGACCGGCGATAAAAGTGTATCCGTGACGGCAGCTGATCTTGGAATATCCTTTTCCAACTTAAACGTGGTGGACGAGGCGATAGATGTCGGCAGAAGCGGCAACCTCATCAAGCGGTACAAGGACAAGAAGGATCTGCAGCAGGGGGACAAAGTGATTGCACTCTCACTGGATGTGGATTCCGATGCGGTGGCATCCATCCTTTCCGAGAAAGCGGCGCAGCTGAACCAGGAGGCTGTGGATAATGGTCTGGTTCGTGAGAACGGTGCGTTTAAGATCATTAAGGGCGAGCAGGGCATCGAGGTCAACGTGGAGGATTCCATTGCGGCGATCGAGAACTATATCAGCAGTGAGTGGGACGGTGGCAACGCCGAGATCGAGCTCGTGGCGGAAGTGGTGGAGCCGCGCGGCAGCGAGGAAGATCTGGAGCAGATCACGGATATGATGGGAAGCTATACGACGAATTACAAGGATTCCGGTCAGAACCGCTGCGACAACATCTCCAATGCAACCAGCAAGATCAATGGTACACTGCTTTATCCGGGCGAGGAATTTTCCGTCTATGAAGCGATCGGACCGCTGGATGCGGCAAACGGATACGAACTGGCAGGTGCCTACGAGAATGGTCAGACGGTTGAGTCCTACGGCGGCGGTGTGTGCCAGGTATCTACGACTTTGTACAACGCAGTCATTCTGGCGGAGCTTGAGATCACGCAGCGCTCGAATCATTCCATGATCGTAAGCTATGTGAAGCCATCCATGGATGCGGCGATTGCAGGCGATTACAAGGATCTGCGTTTTGTCAATAATCAGGACATTCCGATTTATATTGAGGGGTACACCGAGGGAAAGAATGTTACCTTTAAGATCTACGGACACGACACGAGACCATCGAACCGCGTTGTGACTTATGAGAGTGAAGTGGTATCCGAGCAGGATCCGGGCACGCAGTATGTGGCGACCGGAGATCCGGCGGGTTATATGAAGACTGCGCAGGGCAAGCATATCGGCTATGTGGCAAGACTGTGGAAAGTTGTCACGGTAGACGGTGTGGAGGAGAGCCGGGAGATTTTTAATAAGAGTACCTACAAGGCGTCTCCGAAGATTGTAAACGTGGGAACGGCATCAGCAGATCCGAATGTGTCTGCGGTGATTGGCGCGGCGCTTGCGACCGGGGATGAGGCAACCATCAATGCGGCGGTTGCACCTTATGCGGCGAGTGCGGCAGCAATCTTAAATCCGGCACCGATTACCGGAACGGTGGATGAGAGCCAGATCACAGGCGGAGAATAAAAGTATAAGAGATTGTTTAAGGCTGCCTCAGAAGAGACAGCCTTAAGCTGTAAATAAACGGGAGAACACAGATGAAGATCGGAAAACTGCCGGAGAGCGTACTGAAGCGCTCCGTATTCAAACAAATACATACCAGACGCCCCGAGGTTGTCTTAGGAGCCGGCGTCGGAGAGGACTGCGCCGCGATCAAGCTGGCAGAGGATGAGACGCTTGTGATGTCCACAGATCCGATTACCGGAACGGCGAAGGACATCGGGACACTTGCGATTCAGATTACAGTGAATGATCTGGCAAGCGCGGGGGCGGAGCCGGTGGGCGTGCTGCTCACGGTGCTGCTGCCGGAGAGCGTGGAGGAGCCCGAACTGCGTGCCATGATGGCACAGGTGGAGGAAGCCTGCGCCAAGGCAAAGATCCAGGTGATGGGGGGACACACGGAAGTGACGGCGGTGGTCAATCAGCCGGTGATCTCCGTCTGCGGTGTCGGCAAAGTGAAGGACGGCTGTCTGATCTCGACCGGAGGGGCGAGGCCGGGTATGGATATTCTTGTCACAAAGTGGATCGGAATTGAGGGAACTTCCATTATCGCAAAGGAAAAAGAAACAGAACTAAAGACAAAGTTCTCGGTGCCTTTTGTCGAGAAGGCAAAAGCACTGGATGCTTATATATCGGTACAATCAGAGGCCGCAGTCGCCGTCAAGTCTGGCGTTAGTGCAATGCATGACGTCACAGAGGGCGGAATATTCGGTGCGCTCTGGGAAATGGCGGAAGCATCTGGCGTCGGACTTGAAATCGATTTGAAAAAGATACCGGTCCGTCAGGAGACCATTGAGGTCTGTGAATTTTTCGGAATCAACCCCTACCAGCTGATTTCCAGCGGCTGTATGCTGATGGCGGCAGAGGATGGCAATCTGCTGGTAAGAGAACTGGAGAAGGCAGGAATCCCTGCAACGATTATCGGAAAGGCAACCGCGGGGAACGACCGCGTCCTTTTGAACGAGGAGGAACGCAGATTTTTGGAGCCTCCGAAGGCGGACGAATTATATAAGGCGATATAAAGGAGAAGAAGCGATGCGTGAAAAGATTTTGACATTTATAGAGAAGAACAGCCGGATTGACTTAAAGGAGCTTGCCATTGTGCTCGGTGTCGATGAGACAACGGTTATGAATGAGCTTGAGAAAATGGAAGAGGAGCACATTATCTGCGGCTACCACACACTGATCGATTGGGACAAAGCTGGCATTGAGAAGGTGACTGCGCTAATCGAGGTACGTGTGACACCGCAGCGCGGCATGGGCTTTGACAAGGTGGCAGAGCGGATCTACAACTATCCGGAGGTCAATTCCGTTTACCTCATCTCCGGAGGCTTTGATTTTATGGTGACGATCGAGGGAAAGACCCTGCGCGAGGTTTCACAGTTCGTGTCCGATAAGCTTTCCCCGCTGGATTCCGTGCTCAGCACGAAGACCAACTTCATCCTGAAGAAGTATAAGGATCATGGAACCGTAATGGCAGAGCAGCCCAAAGATGAAAGGATAGAGATGTAAGATGAGAGATCCGTTAAATAAGACAATCACAACGATCCAGCCGTCTGGTATCCGAAAGTTCTTTGACGTCGTCCATGAGATGAAGGACGCGATCTCTCTGGGTGTCGGCGAGCCGGATTTTGATACTCCGTGGCATATCCGCGAGGAGGGTATCTATTCCCTGGAAAAAGGACGTACCTTCTATACCTCCAATGCCGGATTAAAGGAATTAAAGCAGGAGATCTGCCGTTATTTATACCGCCGTTTTGATGTGTCCTACAACCCGGATTCCGAGGTGATGGTGACAGTCGGCGGCAGTGAAGCGATTGATGTGGCATTGCGCTGTATGACAGATCCGGGGGATGAGGTGCTGATTCCCCAGCCGAGTTACGTATCGTATCTGCCGTGTGCAGTCATGGCGGATGCCGTGCCGGTGCCGATTGAATTAAAGGCGGAAAATGATTTTAAGCTGACAAAAGAACAGCTTTTAAACAGCATTACGGATAAGACCAAGATACTGGTACTGCCATATCCGAACAATCCGACCG
>OGCN01002815.1_pt1 | contig 18007 bp, 11 predicted proteins | sample 1570181 | NCBI WGS metagenome assembly OGCN01 (sample SAMEA4370584, study PRJEB24528) | human gut metagenome | reverse complement strand
TTTTTCATTCCTGCAATAGTTTAAACGACTTTTTTTCAAAAAAAATATCACTTTTCTGATAACTATTTGAATATCAGCAAAAACAAATATTATTTATTTTATAAACATTGCATCAAAAGAAAGCGAGTGTCAAATAATACACATTATATTAATATAAATCATAGTAATTGTCTCCTACAAAAAAATAAAATATGCAGGAAGACACAATCATCTTCCTGCATATATATTTATGATTTCCAATTATGTCAATAAGAAATTACTTTAAAAGTTCCACGTCATAACTTGCCGCATCCTTGCAAGTAAACTTCAGAACCGTCTGTTTCTTATCAGATGAAACTATCTTACAGAAAGGAGTTTCCTTTACGTTCCATTTACCTTTGATAGTTACAGTAACAGGTATTTCCTGACTTTCGTTGAATTTCCAAGGACGTGAATAAATACTGCGTTCCTTTCTCTTTCCGTTCTCATCGAATGCCTCATCACTAGCTCCACGATACAATGCAAGATCTGGTTGTGACACTGTCAGAAGAACCTTGTCTTTATTGTCCTTCACCATTACAAGGCATGAAGTATCCGCCTTCAAAAGAAGTCCTTTTGGCAACCCGTCTTCAGGTGTCTCAAACAGAACGTATGATGTCAGTTTTCCATCAGCAGTACTTACTATATGCGCATTTCTGTCACGTTGAAGAACCTTATAGTCTGGTTTCTTGGCAAACTTATTCAGAGCATTCATGTCAGTACGTGGCAATACAGCATATTCATATCCCTTAGCTTTAGGAGCCTTACCATGAGCTACAACCAATGAAACCCAATCACCTGTTGTCGGATTAGGATTTCTCTCACCGACAGTAGTCTGCGGGAACTTCTTCTCAAACTTAGCTTCAGCCGCAGTTTCTTTTGACAAATAGTATCCCACTCCATTAGGATCAATGAATACCCTGCCGTCTGATTTATAATTCTGCCAATAATCTTTCATTTCCGGAGTTATTGCAGCAAGTTGGAATACAGTTGTTTCTGTTTCATAATCCTTTACATCATTTTCTATATCAGAACCCAAGCATACGATAGTTCCATCAAAGAAATGATATGATTTTCTAGCTCTGTGAGAGCCGTTATATTTATCATGTTCATGCAATTTCATACCGAAATTTCCGTTCACTCCAGCCTGAGAAAGTCCACCCGCAAAAGCTTCGTCAGAATAAAGCATTTCTTCCATACCTGAATATGTATCCACATTCAGCACTACAGCACGCAACTTATCGAACGGAAGATGTATTGATGTTGCTCCAGGGAAACGATTCCAGTCAAATCCATTCTCCTGCCAACCTGAAGTAGCAAAGGTTACTAGTTGGCCAGGCTTACCTGTAAGTATCTGCATGCTGCCATGTGCCAGATATCGTCCGTAGAAATTGGCATCCAAATAATGTTCCGCTGCCCAGAGATATCTGGAGTGTCCTCTGACTACAGCAGCCCAATTATCACGACGCTGTACACTCACACAGCCGTATCCGAGGGCAAGATTTCCTTGTGGTTCCGGTTCAGGTTTATAACCACTGTCCTCAAGCTGTTTTTTCAGTTTAAGCTCCAGTTTATTCGATGTTTGCGGCAAATAGTCAGGCGCGTCCTTATCCAAAGAAGCATTGAGCGACATCAGACGGAGATATGCGGCAGCCATATCCGGGTCTATGTTTTTCTTTCCATCAGGTGTACCGGATATTGCCATCATAGCATACTGTATAGGTATCAATTGTCCCTTACCGTTAGGATGTCTTCCGGACATTGACAAGGCCCATTGACGTGTGTTGCAATAGAAGCGCATAGTTAGAAGAACTTTCTTCACTGTACTATGTGCCTCCTCAGAAAGTCTCATATCAGTACCGCTAAAGAGATAAATCATATTTGTAGCCCCGTCAAGACCACCAACAGCGTAAGCTGGATAATTATTACAATGATGGAAAGATGCTCCGTCAACCTTGAACGAGCCCATAAGTCCTGTTGCAGGACGACATCCGTAATCTATCCACCTGGAGAACGAACGCAGATATTGCAACTTTTCTGGAGTATCTTCCATTATGAGTATGCTGGCTATACGTCCTTGAGTCTGCGTATTGAAAGTATCTATGTCAATACCGTTTCCTGTAGGTTTCGGATATACCTCATTTGCAATGGAATACCAGCGTAGTGTATTTTCCGCTTCCTGAAGCTTGCCCCTCTTTCTAAGTACATCTTTCATCAGGAAATATGCCGGATATAAACCTCTCATGCTATATCCGTAATGATGTATGTTACCCCAACAGCTACCATATGCAACTCCCTGATCTGTTATATGATCATACATGGCATTGAAGATATATTCCAGTTCTTTTTTATCCTCATCCTTGACTGCATTATTGTATGCAATAGCCACACGCTTCATAAGATTGAAATAATTGTTCATCTCCATGCCCAGCTTAGTGAACATATCTTTATTCCATCCGTCAATCATGCGTTCGTACGCTTCAGCCTGACGAACCATGAAGATAGGCATACCGCTCACCTTTCCGTTTTTATATACAATATCATATCTGGCAAATGCCTTTTTTATTGCACTGACTTCCTTTTGTGTCAATTCAGACGGGGTATATAGCATATCACGGAAGCGTTTCTCCATGAGCTGAATGTCCTGTCTGTCTTTTTCTGTCAAATCTCTAAGTTCAATATCCGGCTTCCACAATGAATGCGGATAGATGAGAAGCCAATGGCTCTTGGTGTCTTTATTTACGAACGGTACCTGTACATCGGCTGTCTGCTGACGTGGATCGACCTTGCTGGCTGTTATTACATGGTCAAAGAACAAAGTACCTTCCACATCAGGAGCCTGAACACGGATTTCGTTCATACCCTCTTCAGGCGTTCCTTCCATATCCCTTTCGTAGCAAACCCATGCGGCACGCCATCCTGTGAAGTTAATGCCGAAAGGGAATGACGTACATACCTTACCGTCCTTTAAAAACTCAAAACGGATTTTCTTGTCCTGAGCCTTTTCATTATACACCCAAACTATAAACGCTGAGAGATAGAGGTCTTTTCCTGAAGGATCGAGCTTTTCGAATTTCAAATCTTTCTTGATAGACAATACAGAACCGGGCTTATACTCCCATTGCATACAATGCAGCCCATCCTTGTAATGTTCGTCATTGATACCGAGCATACCTTTGTCGGTAGTTATGAATGATGGTACTACCCCATCTTCAAATGAAAGCATTCTTTCATGCTTAACAACTTGAGCAGATGCTCCAAGCGCCACAAAAGATGCCATAGCCAAGCTTAATTTCGCTTTAAATTTAAGATTAACGATTTCTTTCATAAATATATACATTTAATTCTTTTGCATTGATGTAAATATTTTACTTTTCAAGGCAAAGATACAAAATTTATTATATTAAAAAACACACGAACATATATTTGTCCGTGTGTTTCCATATTTTTTATATTCCCGATATAATATCACTCTATAAACTTTATTTTTTCAGCCTTACGAGGTTTAGCCGCAGGCGATTCATCCGGATACCCGAAAGAAATGGCATAAAGCAGATTATAGTTTTCCGGAAGTTCAAGACGTTTAAGCAAAGATTCGGCTTCTGGAAGTTTCATTGTTCTGGCTATTCCACCAAGACAGCATGAACCCAATCCCAAAGATTGTGCAGTAAGAATCATGTTTGCACCTAGAAGACCGCAATCCACCTGTGAGAAATCGTACGAAGGATCGTTTGCTATGAAAATCATCACCGGCGCCCCATATGACGCATGGCGGATTTTGGAAGCGTCCATTCCTTTTGCCAATGCCAGACTTCTGTTCAAAGAGTCAAGTTCGGATATGTATTCCGGAGTATTAACTACACGGATTTCCCAAGACTGCTTGTTCTGACCGTTAGGAGCGTTTATACCACAGTCAAGTATCTGCTGCAGTTTTTCCTGTTCAACAGGCTGCTGCTTGTATTTGCAGATACTTCTACGCGACATAATGGTTTCTATCACCTGATTTTCGGATGTTACATTCTGTACTTCGGTACTTTTCTGCGATGGTGTGCAAGCAGACAAAGACACCAATCCTGCAATTAGAAATAATCTTGAAATTGTTTTCATAATGAATATTTGTTTTTAGTTTTCCTATCAATTTTCATTTTCGTCGCATGACACGCAAGCGCATTTTCATTTCTTCATCAACACGATATGACTCTATTGTCTTCTGAATTGATTTATTATAAGTAAAGTCATCAAGTTTCGCCCTTTTCAGATATTCTATTGTCTTCTCAGGGTATGCCACAAAGCAGAAAGATACAGCCCATGCCACTGCCATTTTCACGTAATATCCGTCATGATGGATACTATCATAAAATCCGAACAACTCATCAATATGGCTGTCATCAATAAAATATTTCATCGTCATTACCACTCCGAAACGTATCTCATATTCCTTATCTGAGCATATGAAAGATTTAAGATACTCCCATATTCTGTCAGAATGAGAGGATAGATATTTCTTGCTTCCGGCAAATTTGAAAGAGTCGCACACAGACCAGCTGTTTATAATCTTTACAAAACGTGTTACATAAGAAAGATAATTTTCGATATCATCATCCGGCTTAATATATCCCAACACAAGTCCATGAAGCATCCTTTCCTCCATATATAACGATGGAGCATCAGCCAGATATGCCTTCCAGTCTGACCTGGCTATTTCAATTGCCAATTTTCTCAGGTCTGGCAGACGCAATCCAAGAACATTTTCCACTCCGGGATTCAATTTCTCGGCAAATTCCTTATTTGAATTTTCAGCCAGTTTCAGGATATACTCCCTTACAGGTTTGCCATGCAACAGGAATGCATTTTCAGATTTTTCCATGAAAAATGATGTCTATATATAATGAATTTATCTTATCTGTTCAGATGGTTAGCAAATATAAAAACAATATACGAAATAATCCTTTCTAATGCCTCAAAAAAAACGTGCGTCCGTTTAAGGTAAAATGGGCGCACGTTTAAAGTTAAATGGGCGCACATTTTGTCTCGAATGTGCGCACGTTTTTTTTAACAGTTTCTTAACACTAAAAGCTACCTCCTCCCAGTGCCCTGTAAAGCATCGTATGTACCTGACAATAAGCTATATTCAACTCTATTCTCTCGAGTTCACAGTCCAGGTAACGCTCATCGGCAGAAAGGACATCCAGATATCCTGCAAATCCGGTCTTGAACAACTCATTTGCATTGTATATAGAACGGTGATGAATTCGGCTTTCTTCCTCCTTCAAGGCTTTGCGAAGGTTCATCTGTTCTGACGACGTTATCAGATCCACAACTTCAAGATACGAACGGAGAACCGTTTCATGATAATCAAGCAAGGCTATGCGCTGTCTTCCATTCGCCTCCTCCCACAATGCACGTATCTCGTTACGCTTGAAAATAGGAGCAGAAATTCCTGCCGCAAGATTATACACCATCGAGGCTGGCGAAGAGAACCATTTATCAAGGCTGAAAGCATTGAAGCCTGCACCTCCCCCGATAACCAGCGAAGGGAAAAAAGCCTTGCGTGCTGCAGATGCATCCGACTTGCATGCCAGCAGTTCAAGTTCTGCAGCAACCACATCCGGGCGGTTACGCAAAATCTGAGCAGGTATGCCTGTCTCCACAGGGAAAGTATAATCACTTATCTTCTCGAAAGAAGATCGTTTTATGTCGAAAGGCATACGTCCCAAAAGAAGAGCAAATGCCCGCTCGGTTTCAGCTATCTGCTGTTCTGTGTCGAGAAGCATTTCTTCCAGTTTAAGACGGCGTGAGCGGAACTGATCGACAGAAAGCCTTGACTCCTCGCCCTCGTTCATCAACTCATTGGCAAGAAGATATGAAGCAGCAGTCTTACGGATAGCCTCTTCAAGAACATATTGCTTCTTGTCAAGTCCTACAAGTCTGTAATACATATCTGCCACTTCGCCAACAAGCATAGTCTGAGCCAGGCGTTGAGCCTCAACTGATTTCATCCAGCGCGACACTGCCGAACGCTTCTTGTCAGTGAGTTTTCCCCATATATCTGCCTCCCACTGAAAATTCAGTCCTAAGTTAAGATTCTTATACGGATCTGGAATATGCTTGTCCTTTACAAGATCCGGAGTATTGGTAGTGCTGTTTCCCACTCCGTCCATGGTATATTCGCCGAAACGCTGTATGCCTCCGTCAATACCTAACGATATTTCAGGAAACAACGCACCCTTTCCAACTTTCATCTGTGCACGTGCTATGGAAACATTCTCTATTGTCTTAAGGAAAGAATGATTGTTTGCCAGTGCAGAATCAATATATTCAACCAGATACGCATCCGGAAAAAACTCTTTCCATGAAAGGGAAGCCATAGTGGCTGTATCTGTGTCTTCTATAAACGCTTCGGGCAGGTCGAACTTCTCCGTCTGAGTAAGGGAAGGTGCCTTACACCCTCCCATAGCCAATGCCGAAGCCATAAAAGCTATATATGCAAATTTATTCTTCATCATCTTCTTCTAAATAGCTGACTTTATTGCGGTTGAGATAAACCGACAGTGTTTCAAATACCAAATATAATCCCGGTACAAGGAAGATACCCACGAATGTACCGATAAACATACCTCCTGCAGCGGCTGTACCGATGGAACGGTTACCCAATGCTCCGGCTCCTGTAGCAAGCACAAGCGGAATAAGACCACATATGAATGCGAACGAAGTCATGAGGATAGGACGCAGACGACTTACTGCTCCCTTGACAGCTGCTTCGAATGGAGTAGCTCCCGCTGCACGGAATTGGTTTGCCATTTCCACGATAAGGATGGCATTCTTACCCAACAGACCAATAAGCATGACGAGTGCCACCTGGGCATAAATATTATTTTCAAGTCCTGCTATCTGGAGGAAGAAGTAAGAACCGAAGATACCTGCAGGCAACGACAGGATGACAGAAAACGGCAGAAGCAAGCTCTCATACTGTGCTGCAAGAAGCAGATATACGAACAGAAGACAGATTCCGAATATCATGAACGTCTGTCCGCCGGAGTCTTTCTCTTCACGGGTAACACCCGACCATTCCACATCATAACCGCGAGGAAGAACTTCCTTACAGATTTCTTCTACTACCTTGATTACTTCACCGGTACTTACTCCACCCTCACCTTCACCGGTAATAAGCGCAGAGGTAAACATATTGTAACGTGTAATCTGGCTCGGACCATAGATACGTTCCATAGTAAGGAAGTTGGAATATGGCACCACATTACCGTCGTTGTTCTTGGCATAAAGCTTATACAGGTCCTCAGGATTCATACGATACTCAGGAGAAGCCTGTATCATGACCTTATACATCTGTCCGAAACGGATGAAATTTGATGAATAGAAACTACCGATATATGCCTGAAGTGTCTCCATTGACTTATCGAGGTCAACACCCAACTTGGCAGCCTTCGCCAAATCAACTTTCAGAAGATACTGAGGGAAGTTAGGGTTAAATCCTGAAGTAACACCCTGTATGCGAGGGTCGGCATTCAGTCTCTCAACAAGAGTATTCGCGACTTCAGCAAATTCGTGAAAATCACCCGCTGTCTTATCCTGCAAACGAAGTTCGAAACCGCTGGCATTACCGAATCCCGGAACTGACGGCGGAAGGAAGAACTGGATGTCGGCATCCTTGATGTGCGATACGCGGTCGGCATATGTACGCATAAGTTCATCTACAGTCTGGTCTCTCTCATCCCATGGCTTAAGGTTAATCATACCCATACCGTAGCTGGCACCTTCAGTCTCGGTCATAAGACTGTAACCGGCCAGTGTAGAAATACTTTCGATTTCTTCAAGTGGAAGTAACGCCGCCTGAACCTGACTCAAAGCTTTCTCGCTTCGTTCAACAGTAGCCCCCGGAGGTGCATCTACGTTGATATATATCATACCCTGGTCTTCATTAGGGATAAATCCTGTAGGAAGTACGAGGTTGATACCATATGTTCCCAGAAGGAATAGCAACAAAGTGAGATATGTGAATGAGCGACGGCCCAGATACTTCGAAAGACCGAGGTTATAACGGCGTTCGAAACGTCCGTATCCGCGGTTGAACGAAACGAAGAAACGGCGCATGAGAGTAGCCTTCTTCTTTCCGTGGGCAGCCGGACGGAGCAACATGGCACAAAGTGCAGGCGACAGAGTCAAGGCATTGACACCGGAAATGACGATAGCCACAGCAAGTGTGAGTGAGAACTGGCGGTAGAAGATACCCACTGTACCTTCCATGAAACCTACAGGCACAAACACAGCCGACATTACAAGAGTAATGGCAACGATAGCACCACCGATTTCCTTCATCGCAGCCACAGAAGCCTTATATGGAGAGAGTTTCTCTTCGTGCATCTTCACATGTACAGCCTCCACCACGACTATGGCATTATCCACCACAATACCTATGGCAAGCACAAGGGCAAACAGAGTAAGCATGTTTATAGAGAAGCCCAAAGCCTGCATGAAGAAGAATGTTCCGACAAGTGACACCGGAACGGCTATGGCTGGAATAAGCGTAGAGCGGAAATCCTGAAGGAAGATATATACCACCACGAACACAAGGAGGAAGGCCTCGACAAGTGTCTTCAACACTGATGCGATAGAAGCATCGAGGAAGCGCGACACGTCGTATGCAATGTTATATTCCATACCAGGAGCAAAGCTGCTTTCCTTGATTTCCGCCATACGGGTCTTGATGTTCTTGATGACCTCGCTGGCATTTGAACCCGGGCGCTGCTTAATCATGATAGATGCCGAAGGACGACCGTCGGTCATGGAAATCATGTTATAGTCCTCAGAATCGAACTCTATGGTAGCCACATCCTTGAGTCGGAGAAGCGAACCGTCAGGCATGGCCTTCAGAACAATCTCTCCATACTCTTCAGGAGTGCTGAACTTACCGGTATATTGCAACACGTACTGCAACTGTTGCGGAAGTTTGTCGGAACTGATACCTGTCTTACCCGGTGCAGCCTCGATGTTCTGACGGCGGATAGCCTCTGTGACATCCTGTGGCACCATGTTATATGCAGCCAGACGACTTGGGTTAAGCCATACACGCATAGCGTAGTCACGGCTACCCATGATTTCCACAAATCCCACACCGTCAATACGTTTCAGCTCGCGGAGGATATTGATATCGGCAAAGTTATATACGAATTTCTCTGTATGAGTACTGTCTGTACTGAAGATGTTGAGGTACATCAACATACTGTTCACCTCCTTCTCCGTAACCACACCGGCGCGGATAACTTCTTCAGGCAACTCATCGAGCACTGTAGTCACACGGTTCTGCACGTTCACCGCAGCCACATCAGGGTCTGTTCCTACCTTGAAATAGATAGTGGTGAGCGACATACCGTCGTTGGTACATACTGTAGTCATATAAGTCATGCCCGGTACACCATTGATGGCACGTTCGAGTGGAGTAGCTACAGTCTTTGTCATAACATCGGCACTGGCACCAGTGTAGCGGGCAGTAACCGTAACAGAAGGCGGCACGATGTCCGGATACTGCGTGATAGGAAGCGACACGATGGCCAGTACTCCCAGACACACAAATATTACGGAAATAACCGCCGAGAGAATCGGACGACGAATAAATAACTTGAACATAGGCTGAAGAGATTATTCGACGTTTTCCAAATGAAGTTCTTTTCTCACGTCAGCAAACGGAATAGTATCTGTCTTGATATGCATACCGTCGCGGATCATCTGTACACCTTCATACACTATAGTGGTGTTTGCACCAAGGTCGTCGGTGATATAATAGTTATGATAGCGTTCTATTGGGTTGAAGCTACGCACCTTGGCTGTACCGGCACTATCTACCAGATACACGTATGTAAAGTCCTGAATCTCAAAAGTCGATTTTTGAGGGACAAGGCAGATATCTTCCATCTTCGTCATAAGGCGGATTTTACCTGTTACACCGTGTTTAAGAAGTCCTTCCGGATTAGGGAAACGAACACGGAAAGCGATAGAACCTGTACCACGTTCGAAATCACCTTCAACTGTTTCGATAACACCCTTATGCTGATAAACTGTTCCATCGGCAAGAATTAGTTCCACATTATTAGCCTGTTGTACATCAGCACCCTGAAGCTGTGCACGACGGATACGGAGGTATTCACTTTCATTAACTTTATAGTATGCGAAAATCTCTGAAATGTCACTCACAGTAGTAAGCAAGCTTTCTGGGCTAACAAGGCTACCTACCTTATAAGGAATACGGTCAGCATATCCTGTGAAAGGCGATGTAATGGTGGTATACTTCAAATCCATCTGTGCACGCTGCATCTGCGCACGAGCCTGTTCCACCTTCATACGAGCCACCTCACGTTCCCTCTTTGCCTGCTCAAGACGGATTGGCGAATAAATCTGTTTGTTTACAAGACGTTCGATGCGTTCAGTCTCATAATTAGCCATTTCAAGTTCTGCCTCAGTCTGTTTGTAGTTTGCCTCAGCTTCTTTCACCGCCTCTGCATAGTTTTCTGAACTCAGACGGAACATCGGCTGTCCTTTTTTCACGAACTCACCTTCGTCAATCAATACTTCTTTGACGTATCCTTCCACCTTTGGTTTTATTTCTACAAACTGTATAGCCTGGATATCAGCCACATATGTACGCGGCAATTCTACCGTAGTAGGTTGAAGAACTGTTACAGGTATAGAGCCATCGCTTCTAACCTGATTTGTGCCGGTCTCATGGCACGCAGGAAGCACTCCTGCCAGCAATGACAGGAAAGCAACCTTCTGAATAGAAATTTTCATAAGATTACGTAATAGAATTTTAAAAAGAAACTATGTGTTTTGTTTGAATAAGATTAAACGCGAATCCACGACCCAACGGTCATGGCATGAAAAAGACTGACTATGCTAAATTAGCAAAGCCCTGAACATAATATATGGATGACAATCCGTTATATATAAAGGAAGTTTAGATACATAAGGTTGTATATATACACCGTATTGCTCAAAAGAATAATCGGGTATAACTAACAAAGAATCGACTGAGTCAGGAAAGAAGCGGACTGTAGATGTCCTATAAACCGGATCGGACCATTCTGAATACTGGTCCTGAGAATCATTTATGGAAGACTCGTCGTCCATAGAAAGAATTATCGGAGTATTGTTATCGCAAACTGCAGCATAGATCATATCATATCCATATACATCGAACTGTATGAGCACAAACATGATCATACAAACTATTCTGGATATATATTTTCCTACTACTTTATGTAAAAACATTACAATAACCTATCTTTAATCTCTTACAAAATTAATATCTGATAATAATGTATAAAAATATATGTTCAGGTTTTAGTCTGTTTTAACAAAAAAAGCATATAAAGTTAGTTCTTTTTACGGAATATCTTACAAAAAGACTATTCTTTCAGAATAAAAAACTAACTTTGCGTAGAAGAAAACAATATAAAAACAAAAATTATATGGAAGAACTGAACTTGAGCACTCCTGCACTGCTGTTCTCGGCAGTATCACTCATACTTTTGGCATATACGAACAGATTTCTGTCGTACGCACAGCTTGTAAGAACTCTTAAAGAACAATATGTACAGAAACACTCGGAAGTGACAGCAGCACAGATAGACAATCTGCGTCGCCGGCTTTACCTGACACGGAGCATGCAGGTACTCGGCATATCAAGTCTGTTCCTGTGCGTAATCACAATGTTTCTGATTTATATAGGATTTCATACAACAGCAGTGTATGTATTCGGCATAGCACTGCTGTTGCTTATAGCATCACTTGGTATTTCAATTTGGGAGATACATATATCAGTAAAGGCACTTGAGATACATCTGAGGGATATGGAGAAGTGAAAATTCATTCGCTCACCTCATTTACCACCTCACCGTCAAACAGATTGATTATTCTGTCGGCATAACTCGCATCATGACGTGAATGTGTAACCATGACAATGGTAGTGCCATCCTTATGCAACTCACTTAAAAGAGACATAACCTCTTTACCGTTTTTCGAATCAAGATTTCCGGTTGGCTCATCGGCAAGGATAAGCTGAGGGTTGGCTACAACTGCACGCGCTATGGCTACACGCTGCTGCTGACCACCGGAAAGCTGCTGCGGGAAATGCTTGGAACGGTGTGATATATCCATACGGTTCATAGCCTCTTCTACCCTCTTTTTTCTTTCCGACGACGGTACTCCCATATACAAAAGAGGCAATTCTATATTCTCGTATACGTTCAGTTCGTCAATAAGGTTAAAGCTCTGGAACACAAAACCTATAACTCCCTTCCTTATATCAGTACGTTGCGATTCCGTGAATTTTGACACTTCCACTCCATTAAGGTAATAAGTCCCGCCAGTAGGGTTATCAAGCAATCCGAGGATGTTAAGCAGTGTAGATTTACCACATCCGGAAGGTCCCATTATAGCCACAAACTCACCTTTCTTTACTTCAATACTTACATTATTCAATGCCCAGGTTTCCACTTCCTCTGTGCGGAATACCTTTTTCAAATTTTCTGTCTTAATCATATTAGTAGAATTTAAAATGTTATTTTCTGAATTTATTCACTCTTCATTACTTCGGCAGGATTGATATGTGCTGCCTTGTTTATCTGATAATATAAAGTCAACATAGATAAAATCAATACTATCAACAGTGGAATGACAAACAGTCCAAATGTAACAGGTGCCTTTTCTACGAAAGATGCCGTATAATAATAAATGACAATCCATGATACAGGCGCAGCAACAACAAATGCCAACACCAGATTCAGCATATAGTTCTTACCTAGTATAATATACAAATCTTTAGGCTTGGCACCATTTACCTTACGGATAGCAATCTCACGATACCTTCGACGAATATCAAACAGAGATATACCCAACAGTCCCAAACATGATATCACTATAGCGATATATGAGAAAACAGTATATATATGTGCAGTCTCTTTATCTTTCTGATACATTTCTGCCACTATATCGTCAGCCCATTTATAGGTAAAATCCTCAGAGTTATATATTTCTTTTTCAACTTTGCGAAGATAGTCTATAACTTCTTTTTCTCTGTCTTTCTTCACTTTTATCATAACATCCCCTTCTGCATCCTTAGCCCCCACAATAAAGATCATAGGTTTGATTCCTTCCGTAAGATGTCCCATATAATAATCCTCAACTACTGCTGAGACCGGGGTCATATCAACTCCGAATTCTATCAATTTATTATCTACAAAAGAAATACTCAAAGGCGACGTGCTCCTTACCAATGCTTCCTTAAGGTCAGTATATCCAAGTAATTTCATCGCAGACCGATTCAATACTATTACATTCTCACCGCCGTAATCTATTCTGTCCGGTAATCCTCCATCAACTATTTCAAGTCCCCAAAAATCAAAAAACTCTATAGAAACAAATTTAATCTGCAACTCAAATTTCTCATCTTTATCATTGACAATAGGTGTAGGACTTCCATCCCATACTGCTGTAGACGAGTTCATCCAACGCTCTATCATAGGACACTCATCAAGCTTTTTACCGACATTATTTATACGTTCAAAACGTTCTTTCAACTGTTTGGCCGTTGTACTTCTATAATCAATAATCCTATTGTGATTGTACAATTGTGCTACCAGTATATCTTCTGTTTCATATCCATGTGAGGAATTGATAAGGAAATCAAAGTGACGCTGGAAATATACTGACAATATCATGAGGAATAAAGTAACAGAATACTGCAGAAACAGGAACACATATCGTGAACTCATCTTTCCATTATCTTTAACATCAAGGTGCATACACGATACCGGCCGCCTGTATTCATACCTGAAATAAAAGAAAACTGAAGTAAACAAAGGCACGAGCAACAATAATCCCAATGACAAGTACCAGTCAAAACCAGTTATAGGTATTTCATCCGAGAACAGTCCCTGCCATAGCCCATGAGTGGTTTCTATAATACACCATGAAAGGAATACAGCACATGCAAACAAAAGGAAATTCTCCATCCACATTTCAGTAAAAAGGCCTTTACCTGACAGACCGAAAACTTTCTTTACGCCATAGACTTTTCTTCGTTTCTGCATTACTACAGAATAGAGATTGACAAAGTTCAATACACCGACAAGGAATAAAAGAACTACTACGCCAGACAACACGAATACATAGTTTCTGTTTCCAAACCTGAACATTTTTTTATATTTATCACATATTGAGGACTCAAAATAAAAATCTTCCCATGAAATGTATTTATACCTCATTTGTATATTACCACTTAGATTATTCTCATTCTGCAAACGATATATATTACTTCCATCATTCTGTTTCTGAATATCAAAAGCGGAATTCACACGTATAAGCTCAATGTTAAGCTTTCCCCAATAAGACCTTAACTTATGAGGCACAATGACATCAAAATTGAATGTGGTTTTACATACAGGTTTCTCTATTACTCCGGTTACAGTAAGAAGTTTCCCGTCATAATAAATATTCCTGCCAACCGAAGATTCATTGCCGAACAGTTTCTTTGCATAGGTTTCAGTCAGAAGAGCATTATTAGGCTGTTCCAATGAAAGACTTCCTTCCATAACACAATAATCGAAAAAATGGAAGAATGTTGTATCTGCAGCCATCAGGTTTGTTTTGTAGGAAACATCATCGCTGACTATAGTAGAATTTTCTTCTTCAATAAGTTTACATCTGTCTTCTATGTACTTTTCCTCTACCGAATAATCTTTATTGTTCGGATTCTCCGCCGGATAAATATTACCGTCTATATCCCTTAAAGGAACTATTATAGAACTTAAGTCAATGGCATGTGTATCCACTGTAAGCTCCCTGTGGATATATCGTAACAATACAATACAACAGGCAAGACTCAACGAAAGCCCTATCAAGTTGATAACAGTATATGATCTTGCACGAAGCAAAAAACGAATCGCATATTTAATCTTTACCAATAACATATATCAAAAAAATATTTCACCTGTAAATTATTATATCAATAATCGTACCAAAACATTAAGCCATTAACAATCAGCAATTTACCAAAATACAGCACATTCAGCATGTGTGCGTTATCGCACGTTTTTGTTACAAATACGCACACATAGCACAATGCAATATATATCACTTATTCAGTCTTAATAATCTCTGCCGGATTAATATGCATAACCTTACATATCTTATATGCTACAGTAACTAAAACCACAATCAACATTGAAACGAACAAGGCTAAAACCATTCCCCAATCCATATTAATCTGAAAAGTACTATCCATAAAGACAGTTGACGCAAAATAATATACAAAGGGAAATGCTGCAGTAAACGACAAAATATAAATCAACATATATGAACGTCCGAACATAAGAGCTATCTTAACCGGAGAAGCACCGTTTATTTTCCTTATGGCAACCTCCTTCTGTCGTCCGGCCGTATCAAGCGAAATGGCAGAATATATGCTTAGAACCACCAACAACAGACTGACAAAAGCCAATACATTGACAAGTGTTCCGACTAAACCCACCGTACCAAGCAAAGTCTGTTTCCTGTCGGTTATCGGTTTAATGTCCAAAGGTAATGTTTCCGGAACATATTCCCTGCAAATATCTTTCATCTTACCAATCACTTCGTCTGTATCCTTCCCTTCAGCAATCTTAAAATAAAAAGTTCCAAACGGTTTTACCGGGAAGAATGCCGAACCGATTGTACGTGGATCATCTTCATTCTCTCCATACAGGGCCTTATATGTACCAGCTACACGGTATGAAGCACCTTCTATGAAAACCGTTCCGGAAATACTGTCTTTCTCCAATTGTCTCATAAATCTCTCGCTTACATAAACAGCATCTTCCGAATCCGTCATTTCACCCTGATGAGGGATATTAAAAAACTGAAAGTAATTGGCATTACCCTTTGTAATTTTAATAAAAGAATGTGTACCATCAGCCTTAATATATCTCTGTTTTATACGAGAATCCAACACTCCCCACAAAGTTATCTCATCAACAATCTCCGGCATCTTTCTGAATGCATCAACTACATGCGATATATTCTGCCTCAAGCGATATGTACTTGGCTTGAACTCTATAATCCGGGCTTCCTCATCATCAGAAACCGGTCTGTAGACGGAATAGTAAACCTTATTAAAAGCAATGTTTATATACAAAACATTTCCAACAAAGAATATAGCTATACTCAATTGAAGCCACATCATGACAGAACGAAAGACATGCTTATTGTTGTTTATGCGAACATAATAGCCTATACAGGAACGTCGCAAACGCCATACCGGAACATAAACCACAAGTAAACATATAACAAAAAGGGAAACAAAACACCTTGTCTGTACCCAATATACTTCCGACAAATCAATGCATGGCAAATCGTCGGATGAAATATAAGTATGACATGTATCAACTACAATTTCCGTTATAACAAGTGACAGCAGAAATGACACTGTAAGCATACAGAATACCTCTGAAAACAGAAGCATAAACAATCCTCGGGCATCAGATCCCATACTTTTACGCAAAGCGACTTCCCTCTGTCGGTTATAAAACATCTGTATAGCAAACTTCAGGAAGTTAATCATTCCGGAAAGCAATATGAGCGATGCGACGAACAATACAATTGAAAAGATTATTGTCATCTGTTTTTTCTTGAAATCATCAGAAAAACTCAAAGCAGACACACTATAATCCTTTCCATTATTTACAAATTTAAGATTCTGCAGATTGTCATTAAGCGCAGACAGAGTTGTACCATCACCTAGGAGTGCATACACTTCCATGAATCCCTGAGGAAAAACCATATATGGAAAATAGCAATCTACTCTGGGAAACGCCCAGTTGTCTTCGGCCACATTTACAACCTTGTAATCACGAATCCCCTTGTCGAAATCGTAAACAGATTCCGTCAGATGTATCACAGCCCCAATCGGATTATCTTGACCAAAAGCCTTTTCTGCAAAAGAACGTGATATAACGACTTCATCCTTTTTCTCCGGAATACGGTTACCATACAATAAATCCAATCCATAGAATGAAAAAGTATTTCCGTTTACCACAGTATAGTTTACTAGAAAAGGCTTTTCTTTCTGGTCCTTATCTATTACATCTATCTCAGCCTGTCTTGACGGAAATTTAACTGTAATATCCGACAATCCATCAATATGAAGATTCTCTATCCGTTCAACATCAACCGGCGTAAACAGACTCCACCTGCCATCCTCATCTTCAAGCCTAAATGTTACTACTTCTTCATCATGCATATTTATCATGCTATTATAAGCATTTATCCAATATGCCACCAATGTATAACATACTATTCCCACGGCCAGGCACAATGCTGATATAAGACTGTGAACCTTATATTTCATCAGGTTCCGAACTGCCACTTTCAAATAATGTAGTATCATATTTTGAGTATTTTAATTTATATTTCATACTATTATTTACATAATTAAATAATCAAAAAACATGCCATTTACATACCACTCTGATTATAAAGAAATTACGTAAACCATCTGTATAAAGGAAGCGTGCGTATCCGCACATTATCATTGCGAATTCGCACGCTTCACACAGTAGATATATCGTTTTTCACTTTAATCTGCTACTATCCACTTTTCTATATTTCTTGTTTCAGCACTGAAATTAACCCCTATCTTATAAACCTTACGGCCATCAGACATGAAAGGAAGGACATAGTTGCGGGATTCTATTTGAGCTATGGCATCCTCGGCACTGCCTTCAAACTTGAATTCCATTACATATATATACTGCGGAGTTTTCACGACCATGTCTATCCTGCCTTGAGAAGTGTGATACTCGGCATGAGTAAAGAAACCCATAAGACGGAATACTATAAAAAGAACATTCTGATAATGAAGCTCTGTGTCGCGAATCAACTCGTATTGAGTGTCAGAAAAGAGACTTTGAAGACGCTCCATGAAACTATCAATCTTTCCTTT
>OGCN01002802.1_pt1 | contig 18087 bp, 19 predicted proteins | sample 1570181 | NCBI WGS metagenome assembly OGCN01 (sample SAMEA4370584, study PRJEB24528) | human gut metagenome | reverse complement strand
TAAAAACTGATATAAGATTTGTGAATAGTTACAAATGGGCAGAGCCGATTTTCCGAGACTATGAAGAAAAGTCTGTAAATAAGATTATTCTATGATAAGTAAGAGCGAATTGTTCATCTTGTGAGCTGTTCGCTCTTGCTTTATATATATCAGCTATAAATTTGCATGTCAAGAGCAGGCGAAAAATCCGCCTGTCTTAACATGCCGTTAAATTCCTTATTCGGGCAAGCGACCCTCATACATAATACTTAATTCTCCATATACCTGTGCCCGGTTCCGAATCGTTGTAGTCCATTTTTTCGTTGCTTCAAATGTAGCAAGGTATAAAGCCTTTAAAAGAGCTGTATCGCTGGGGAATACGCTTCTCTGACGGTTTAATTTACGGTAAGTAGAATTCAGTGATTCAATGGCATTGGTCGTGTAGATTACCTTTCTGACCGTCGCAGAGAACTTAAAAATTGGAGAAATTGCATCCCAGTTATCTTTCCAGCGTTTCATGGAATTCGGGTATTTCGGAGTCCATTTTTCGGTTACCCGATCCAGAGCAGCCAGGGCCTTTTTCTCGTCAGCAGCCTGATAGATTGTTTTCAGGTCTGTTGCAAAGGCTTTTGCATCATTATTTGAGGTATTTACGCTCTTTTGTATAAATCTGCAAGAATCTTCCTGTTTTACAATCCCTACAATTAATGGTAGAATAGATAGAAAATCAAAATCAGTCAAAGGAAAAGAAGCAGATATGAGTACAGATGCATGCCAAAATGTGGAATCAGCAGAAGAAAATGAAGTGCTACGTGCATGGAAGTTACACATGGAACAGGTGAAAAATCAACCGGAAAACCTGAATGCAGAATTGTTGTGGCAGATGTTATGCGAACTTCAGAAGATTCCTTTTTACACGGTAAAGGGCATCCAATTTACTTATAGCATCCGGGGATATGAGATGTTTGTCGACCGAAAGGAAAAATCGATCACACAGGCAACGGTTTTGCTGTCGGCACAGCGTGTATTGGAAAAGCAAAATCAGGGAATTGCGATCACAGGACCGAAAAAAATAGGTACTTTTGGAGCAAGTTATCTGTACCCGATTTTCCGGCAGATTGGTTTGATATCAGTCGAGTAATTTCTCATCTATTGTACGAAGAGCACAGTAATAAATTTACTTTAACAAAGTGATGTTAATTCGACTTGAAGATATATAAGGAATATGATTGGAAAAATTTGGAGGAAGATGATACGTGAATAAAATAGATCCACAATCCTGGAAGGCGGATATGCCGGATTTCAGGGAAAAAACAAAAGCGTTTTACAATGGAGAAATGAGCAAAGGTGACTATAAAGGTTATTCCGGTCGTTATGGAAGTTATGCACAGAAAGGCGGAAAAGCAAGTATGCTCCGTCTTCGTATGACAGCTGGTCGTGTGACAAAGGAAAAACTTGCATTTATTGCAGAATCCATTCGAAAATATAATGTGAAAAAAGCACATTTTACAACTTGCGAGACGATTCAGCTGCATGATCTGCAGCAGGAAGAACTGTGTCAGATCATGGAAGATGCGCTAGATGTTGGAATTGTTACGATGGGCGGCGGTGGAGATTTTCCACGAAATGTTATGTGTTCTCCCCTGTCCGGTGTGGAAGCAGATGAGTATTTTGATGTGCGCCCGTGGGCGGAGGCAGCGGGTGAGTATCTGATGACTTTTATCAATGCGGAGAAAATGCCGCGTAAGTTGAAAGTATGTTTTTCTAATTCGCCGAAAAATATTCCACATGCAACGTACCGTGATCTTGGATTTGTGGCAACAAAAGAAGGAAAATTTGACGTATACAGCGCTGGTGGACTTGGCAATAATGCCAGATTTGGGGTAAAAGTTGCAGAAGCAGTTGATCCGGAGATGATTTTATATTACATCAAGGCGATGTGGCTGACGTTCCGTGCGCATGGAAATTATGAGAACCGTGGAAAAGCCAGAACACGATACATGCAGGAAATCTGTGGTGGCGCAGAGAATTATGCGAAGGCATATCAGGAAAAACTGGCAGAGGTGTTGGCTTCCGGAGAAAATCTGAAAATTTCTGTAGATCCGCAGCCGGTGAACAAAAAAGAGGACGGAGTACGCATTTCCGGAGCACGTATTTTACCACAGAAACAGAACGGATTGTATATCGTGATTTGGCATCCAATCGGAGGACAGCCGAAGGTGGAAGAACTGTGTGCACTTTCCGATGCGATTCAGGAGATGGAAGATGTGGAAATCCGTCTTGCACCGGATGAGACAGCATATATCATTAATCTGACTGGCTCAGAAGTGGGAAAAGTGCTGGATGCAACACCAAGTAGTGCAAATACAGTATTTGAGACAAGCGTCAGCTGCATTGGAGCATCGATTTGTCAGGTAGGGCTGCGTGATTCTCAGGCACTTTTGCAGGCTTGTGTGGAAGCAGTTCGTGAAGCAGACATTCCAAACGGTGCGTTACCACAGATGCATATTTCCGGATGCCCGTCATCCTGTGGTACGCATCAGACTGGTGTAATTGGATTCCGCGGCGCGGTAAAACGTGTGGGTGATCAGCCGAAAAATGCATTTGTGCTGTTTGCAAATGGTGAGGAGCGTCAGGGTGAAGAACGTATGGGACGTGAGATTGGAACTATGGAAGAGTCAGTGATTCCACAGTTTTTGGTGGAACTTGGACAGACTGTGGCAGATTCTGGGATGGATTATCTGAACTGGGCGCGGAAAAATCCGGAAGGAATTGATAAAGTAGCAGAGAAATATCTGTAAGGAGGAAAACGCGATGGAGCGTCGGGATAAAATTAATTATTATCTGGATCTGGCTGAAATTGTGGGACAGCGCGGAACCTGTCTGCGCAGACATTATGGTGCCGTTATTGTAAAAAACGATGAAGTTATCTCCACCGGTTATGTGGGAGCACCAAGAGGCAGAAAGAACTGTTCTGATCTTGGTGTCTGTATCCGGCAGAAAATGAATGTGCCGAGAGGCGAGCGCTATGAGCTTTGCCGTAGTGTACATGCAGAGGCAAATGCGATCATCAGTGCATCCAGAGGAAAAATGATCGGAAGTACGTTGTATCTGGTTGGAAAAGAAGTGGATACCGGGGAATATGTAAAAAATTCCAACAGTTGTTCCATGTGCAAACGAATGATCATCAATGCCGGAATCGACCGGGTGTATATTCGAGATTCCAAGGATGAGTACCGTATGATTCAGGTGCAGCAGTGGATTGACGATGATGAATCTCTGGCAGGAATATTTGGATATTAGAGCAGATGATATACAAAAGTAAATAGATGAATAAAATCAGAGAAAATCACAGAAAAGCGCTATTTATACAGATAGAAAGTTAATGGCAACTAAGAAAAAACAATGCGAAGAAACTGAAATCAGGAGAAAAATAAGGCAGGTAAAAGAAACGTATGATACAGGATATTGCACCATTTCATTTTAATAACGAGTGGCATAAATTACAACCGGAGGAAAATGACTGGATCATCTGTATGCAGGAGCGGAAAATATTGCTGCGGGGAACAAAAGAAGATATATCTTTTCCACGTTATCATGAATTAAAGGAACAGGTGCAGAACGGAGACCGGTTTGTGTATCTGTTTGCAGTTGGTGAGGAACGATTTTTCCTGTATCAACAACATCAGTACAAAGAGCGGGAAGAACTCAATCTGATACATCTGGAACAGTCATATGTGAAAAAACAGTCAATGAAATTTGAGGAACAATTTTGTGCAAAAAAACAGCCAGAAAGTTCTGATAAGCAATCTGACACGGAAAAACAGCAGAAAGATTCTTCTGAACAGTTGGAGAAACAACCAGAATTTCACTACGAAACAACCAGATATTTACGTGGAGCAGCACCACAACATCTGTGTTATGCAGGATTAGTCGGCGCACAGTTAGCAGGATGGTATGCAGCACATCGTTTTTGCGGTGGATGCGGAACCCGCATGATTCCGGATGAGCGGGAGCGGATGATGCGCTGTCCGGTTTGTGGCCAGATGGAATATCCAAAAATCTGTCCGTGCGTGATTGTTGGAGTGATGCACAAAGGAAAAATTCTGGTCAGCTGGTACAAAAATGGTTTCCGTGATCATTATGCGCTGATTGCCGGTTTTGCGGAGGTAGGTGAGACCATCGAAGAAACCGTTGCAAGAGAAGTGTATGAGGAGACGCATTTGCATGTGAAAAATCTGCGTTATTACAAAAGTCAGCCATGGCCTTATTCAGAAAGTCTTTTATTTGGATTTTTCTGTGAACTGGATGGAGAAGATCATATCATCATTCAGGAGGACGAACTTGCCATGGCAAAATGGGTGACACCGGAGGAAATTTTTGAGTCATCGGATAATTTTTCCCTGACAAATGAGATGATCTGTAAATTTAAAGAGGATATGACGGAGCACAAACAGCTTTGTTTTTAGAGTAGGAGTATAGAAAACAATATGATAAAACAGGAAAATCTGGCAATTGTAACATTGAAAAAAGGAGAAGGACGTACCATCAAAGCGGGAGGCGCATGGGTATTCAATAATGAAATTGAGACCATTACCGGACGTTTTCATAACGGAGATATCGTGCTGGTGCATGATTTTGACGGTTATCCGATGGGAAAAGGCTACATCAATCAGAATTCAAAAATCCGTGTGCGTCTTCTGACGAGACATGTGGATCAGGAGATTGATGAGGCATTTTTCGAGATGCGTCTGCAGAATGCATGGAATTACCGAAAAGATACAGTGGACACTTCATCCTGTCGTCTGGTGTTTGGTGAGGCAGATTTCCTGCCGGGAATCGTAATCGATAAATATGAAGATGTGCTGGTAATGGAGTGCCTGACTCTTGGTATGGAGCGGTATAAAGAACTTCTGGCAGATCTGATGAAACAGATTCTTGCAAAGGACGGCATTCAGATTCGTGGTGTTTATGAGCGAAGCGATGCGAAAGAGCGGGAAAAAGAAGGATTAAGCCGTGTAAAAGGTTTTATTGGAGAAGAATTTGATACCAATGTGGAAATCGTAGAAAACGGTGTGCGTTACATGGTGGATGTGGTGAATGGTCAGAAAACTGGATTTTTCTTAGACCAGAAATACAACCGTCTGGCAATTCAGAAATTGTGTAAAGGAAAACGTGTGCTGGATTGCTTTACACACATGGGAACCTTTGCACTGAATGCAGGAATAGCAGGAGCAAGCGAAGTAACCGGATTGGATATTTCTGAATTTGCGGTAGAACAGGCAACAGAAAATGCAAAACGCAATGGATTGAGTGACACAGTAAAATTCCGTGCGGCGAACGTACTAGATGAACTTCCGAAACTGGCAGCAGCCGGAGAAAAATACGACGTGGTAATTTTGGATCCGCCGGCATTTACCAAATCCCGTCAGGCAACAAAAAATGCCATCAAAGGTTACCGTGAGATTAATATGAAAGGTCTGAAACTGGTCAAAGATGGCGGTTATCTGGCAACCTGTTCCTGTTCTCATTTCATGACACAGGAGCTTCTGGCAAAGACCATCCGTGAGGCAGCACGTTCCACTCATAAGAGACTGCGTCAGGTGGAATTTCGGACACAGTCTGCGGATCATCCGATTTTATGGGCAGCAGATGAGTCCTATTACTTAAAGTTTTTCATTTTTCAGGTTGTGGATGAAAAATAGGAAGATAAAAAAGTTCGCAAAGCCTTGTATTTTTAAAGGGCACTGAAAAAGTCTAATTCTTCGAAAAAAGAATTAGACTTTTTCAGTGCCCTTTCAATATAGTGGTTCAGTGTGTTGTGGTCAAGTTTTTTTGTTTGATTTTTTCATCACTGGTTACTTTCCTTTTCCGTATACAAAGAAGTGATTTTGTATCTGCGTTTTAGAAAGATTTTATGGTTTTTTCATGGAAAAGACAAGGGTATATGTTACAATTATTATAAATATGGGGATTTCGAAGGTAAGGAGAATTATTCAAAAATGGATGAGAAAGTGAAAGTAACAGATACAGAACAAACAGATAAAAAAGTAAATGAAGATACAACTCTAAAAGAAAAATTGGTTGAGGCAGAGTACATGGAAGCAGATATGCCGGAACAATCAGAGGAACAGGATGGGACAGGAGCGGAAGAAACCACAAGTTACCTGCCATTAGCAGCAGATCAGCTGGATCTGGCGAAACAATACAAACAGATGATGCTGTTTTATGAGGCCGGAATCCGTCAGCTGACGACAAAATTACAGATTTTGAACCGGGAATTTGAACAGAGCAATGACCGTAATCCGATTGAAAATATAAAAAGCCGTATTAAGTCAGCAGAAAGTATTGCAAAGAAGATGGAACGGAAAGGCTTACCGATGACGTTAAGCTGTCTGACGAACAATATTTATGATATTGCCGGAATCCGTGTGATCTGTCCGTTTATTACGGATGTATATGAGGTGGCGCGGATGTTGCTGAGTCAGACCGATGTGGAACTGGTACAGGTAAAGGACTATATTCGGGAGCCGAAGGAAAACGGTTACCGCAGTCTGCACCTGATCGTCAAGATTAATGTGTTCTTTTCCGATGGGATGCGGCAGGTACCGGTGGAAGTACAGATGCGAACCATTGCGATGAATTTCTGGGCAAGTACGGAGCATCAGCTTCGTTATAAAAAGGACAAAGTCATTACATCAGAAATGCATGCACGTTTGAAAAAATGTGCCGATATTATGGCAGATGCAGATTATCAGATGCAGAAACTGGCGGAGGAAATTCATTTTTAGGAAAAATTTCCATAAGAAAACAATACGAGGATGAATGTATACAGATAGAAACTTGCAGAAGAAATCTATTTCTGATATGATGTGCGTCGGTATATGAAAAGTATTTATAAGTGCAGTAAGTAAAAGAACAGCAGTTAAAGAAAAAACTACTGCATATTTACTGTAAACTGGGAGAATTTGAGATAGATTTATGAGTGAAAAAAACAAAGAAAAAAAAATGTCAGGCGGAAATCATACTGTGCAAAAGCGTGGCAATGACAATAAGAAAAAAGAAGGTACAGCCTGCAAGGTTGCAAAAAAATGTGGTGGATGCCAGTATCAGGGCGTTCCCTACGAAAAGCAGTTAAGTGAGAAACAGAAAGCAGTCCGTCAGTTAATGCAGCCGTTTTGTAAGACTGCGGAGATTACAGGAATGCAAGATCCGTATCATTATAGAAATAAAGTGCATGCCGTGTTTGCACGGAAAAAAGATGGTACGATCATTTCCGGCGTTTACGAGGAGGGCACACATCGGGTCGTTCCGGTGGAAGCCTGTCAGATTGAGGATGAAAAAGCAGATGCCATTATCAATGACATCCGTGGACTCTTAAAATCTTTTAAGATAAAAACCTATAATGAAGATACCGGTTACGGTTTGCTGCGTCATGTGCTGATCCGCCGCGGATTTACCACAGGTGAGATCATGGTCGTTCTGGTGCTTGGCTCTCCAGTGATGCCGTCCAAAAATAATTTTGTCAAGGCATTGCGGAAACTGCATCCGGAAATTACAACGGTTGTGCTGAATGTGAATGACAAACGTACGAGCATGGTGCTTGGTGACCGTGAGACAACGATTTACGGAAAAGGCTATATTGAGGACGTGTTGTGTGGACTGACCTTCCGTATTTCTTCAAAGTCTTTTTATCAGATCAATCCGGTTCAGACGGAGAAACTGTATGGAAAAGCAATGGAGCTTGCCGGACTGACAGGTAAAGAACGTGTCATTGATGCGTATTGCGGTATTGGAACCATTGGTATGGTCGCTGCAAAATCTGCAAAAGAAGTGATCGGTGTAGAACTGAATCCGGATGCAGTGCGAGATGCCATCAAAAATGCAAAACGTAACCAGATGAAAAATATCCGTTTTTATCAGGATGATGCCGGACGGTTTATGGAGAAAATGGCGGCAAAGGGCGAAAAGGCAGATGTCGTGTTTATGGACCCGCCAAGAAGCGGCAGTACGGAGCAGTTTATGAAATCAGCTGTAACGCTGGCACCGCAGAAAATTGTGTATATTTCCTGTGATCCGCAGACGCAGGCGCGGGATCTGAAATATTTGACAAAACATGGTTATAAAGCAATGGGGGCGTATCCGTATGATATGTTTCCGTTTACAAAGCATGCAGAAAATATCGTGTTGTTAGTGAAACAGAATTAAATTTGAGTAAAAGAGATATCCGGAAGAACAGATGATGCGTGTATTTTGCAGTAAGGATTGCGAGATTATTTACAGATTGTAGCAAAGAAAAACCTGTAATATATGCATGTTATGAGATAAAAATGGGAGATTTGAGTCTTGGCAAAAGAGAATTATATGATTAACAGGAAAAAAAGAATTCTGTTTTACATATTGATGGCAGCTGTTTTATGCTGGTTTGTCGTGTTGCAGATTTTTGGAACAAATGAGCGGGATAAAAAGACGATTGAGCAAAATATTCTTTATCAGGGCACGTTTGTCTGGGAAAAATCAGACGGAAGCCGGGAGCAGATCGAAGTTCCGGGCAGATATGAACTGTCGGCGAAAGAGACGATGGTTCTGGTAACGCAATTGCCAGAAGATTATGACGAAAAAGCATTGGCGATCCGTTCTTCACTGCAGGAAGTCCGATTTTACGTTGATGGCGTATTGCGGGCTGAATATGACACGTCAGATACGAGATTAGCAGGCAAGAATTCTGCCAGTCGTTATGTGTTCTGCCCGACCACGGAAGCTGACGTAGGAAAAGAAGTCCGGATTGAGTTAAAGACAAATACAGCAAAATATTCCGGTGTGGTAAATGAGGTTTACTGTGGAGATAAGGCAGAAATATGGGAATATATTTTTGCTGAACACGGACTGGAGACGGTGATCGCGTTTTTCATCCTGTTTGCAGGCATTGTTACTGTCATTTTCAGTATTGCGCTGGGGGTGGTATATCGTACGAAGTTTGATATGGAATATCTTGGCTGGTGTATGATCATGGCAGCAGGCTGGATGGTTGGAGAATCAAAACTTCGTCAGGTTCTGGTACCAAATGCAACGGTGTTAGCAACGCTGTGTTTTGTTATGATCATGCTTGGACCGTTGCCGATTATTTATTACATAGACAGTATGCAAAGTGGTCGTCACCAGAAACTGTTCTGGATTGCAGAGGCGGCTGCCATAGTTAATTTTGCAGTATGTACGATTTTGCATCTGAGCGGTGCGAAGGATTATATAGAGACACTTCCGATTGCACATGTGATTCTGGCAGTTACGTTAGTATTGATTCTTGGTACAGTATTTTATGATATGTACCACGGCTATATTACACAAAACAGATTTATGGTGGTGGGCTTGCTGATTGCGGTCGTTTCGGTTGTGGTGGAATCCATATCTGCGTATTTTGTAATTTCTATTTCCGGTATTTTTATGGGAATCGGTATGATCGTGCTGCTGTTTTTCAGTTTGGTCAGAACAATCCGAAATTTACAGAAGATGGAAAGTCGCCGACAGCGGCAGGAAATGAGAAAGCGCAGAAAGCAGATGGAAACCATGTCTCTGCAAATGATGCAGACCTTGTCTACCACGATCGAGGCGAAGGACGAATATACCAGAGGGCATTCTCACCGGGTGGCTGAGTATGCGGTTCTGATCGCAAAGGAACTTGGCTGGAGTCAAAAGGATATTTCAAATTTGCGGAATGCGGCACATCTGCATGATATTGGTAAAATTGGTATTCCGGATACGATTTTGAATAAGCCAACGAAGCTGACAGAAGAAGAATATGCGGTTATCAAAGAGCATACTGTGATCGGGGCGGAAATTCTGAAAAATATCAGATTGATCGATCATGTGACAGAGGTGGCACGAAGCCATCATGAACGGTATGATGGCACCGGGTATCCGGATGGATTAAAAGGGGAGGAAATCCCAATCCATGCAAGGATCATTGCGGTGGCAGATAGTTATGATGCGATGCAGTCCCGTAGAATTTATCGAAATCCGCTGGGAACAGCGGTTATTTATAATGAGATTTTGAATAACCGTGGAACACAGTTTGATCCGGAGATTGCAGATGTGTTTTTGAAACTTCTGGATGAAAACCGGCTGGTGATTAATGCGGATTATAAAGGAATCGAGGATGAATATGCCCTGCCGGCAGTGGAGAGTGAAATTGAAAAATTTATTTCCAATGTTATGACTACCATGCGGACGCAGGAGGACAGTGAGGGCTTTGACTTCTTAACGGGTCTTCCAATGCGGAATCGTGGAGAAAAACTGGCAGCGCAGTTTATGCAGCAGGACGATGGATATCTTGTTTTCCTGGATATGGATAATCTGAAAAAAATCAATGATATCTATGGACACAAAGCCGGTGACCGAGCACTGAAATTGCTTGGTTCGCTGTTGTTAGAATTTGCACAGCATTCTGTGGTCTGCCGTCTGGGTGGGGATGAATTTCTGATGTTTGTTCCGAATGTTTCGAAGGAAAAGATTTCGGAAATTGTCCGTAGTATTCTGCAAAAATTTGAGGAACAGAAAGAGGAAGATATGGAGATCCGCCACGCGTCAATTTCTGCTGGAATCTGTGAAACGACAAAGGGAGCATCTTTTGAGGAGTGCTACACCAAGGCGGATAAGGCATTGTATTATGTAAAACAGAATGGCAAAGGTGATTTCTTCTTCTATCAGCAGATGGAGCAGGAGCAGAAGACGGATCAGGGAACCGGAAGAGATCTGGCAATGATTACAAAAGCATTGCGGGAGAGCGGCAATTATACCGGTGCACTGGATCTGGATTACCGTGAATTTGCGAAAATTTATGAATATATGAATCATTTAGGTGAGCGTTACAAATATCACTGCTATCTGGTGATGGTTACGATGGATACGACACCGGATTATGTGATGTATATCGAAAATATTGAGCGGGCGCTTGAGAGTATGGAACAAGCGATTCGGCAGACAATCCGAAAAGTGGATATTTGTACCCGCTACAGTTCCATGCAGTATCTGATCATTTTGTTTGAGGCAGATGAGACAAAGATTCCAAAAGTTATGGATCGAATCTTTACACAGTATTATAAACAGTACGATAAGAGTAATTTTATTCCGAAGTATGAGTACATTCTGATAATGGAAGAAAAAGAGGAGCAGTGATCATACCACTGCCCCTTTTTTGTGTGTTACGGGAAAATCAAAATGGAAAAATACTGTGAAGGTAAACTGCAATACCATCGTGGTCGTTGTCTTTTGTGAGAGCGAAGCCTTTTTCTTTTATGTCTTCCGGGGCATTTCCCATGAGGATTCCACGACCGGCGGTATGTAACATTTCCACATCGTTGTAATTATCACCGAATGCCAGAGTGTGTTCTGTTGCAATCTGTTTTGTGATTTTCATTCATAATCAGTGCGCCGTTACATCCGATGATATTGCAGGAGAGATGAATCCGGTCGAGAATCGGCTGAAGGCAGAGCGAATTTCGGGCGGAAATCAGGGAAAATTGGATGCCGTGTTGTATCGCTGAACGGATGACTTCCTGTGTTTTTGGGGAAACATGATGTTCGGAGGTTAAAAAGGTTCCGTCAATGTCACTGAAAATGGCTTCACAGGTAAATGGGGTGTTCATTCTGGGATTTCCAATTTGGTTTGCACCGGAAAGTCTGTGGTGGGTGATGCCGGTGGTAGAAGTGCTGGTGCTGGCATTGAGTATTTTCTGGGTGAGAGAAAAGGCTACACCGAAGAAAAAATCATGAAATTGATGATAGAATAGATTTTTGGGATGTAGAAAATAAGAATGTGCCAGATGATTTCACAAAGAAATATGGTTGCAAAAAGTTGACTTTTTTACTATATTATAACTATTCGATAAGACGATGCAAAAGATATGCTACTGAATGAAGTGCAGAAATAGGAAGTAGTTTTTTTTCGATAAAGTATAGAAAACGATTAGTAAAAGTAGATAAGGTTGGTAGAAAAATGCAGATTTCAAGCAGATTTACGCTGGCGATTCATATTTTTGCCTGTGTGGATACATTCAAAGATGATTATAAAGTAACCAGTGATTTTATTGCAGGAAGTACAAATGTGAATCCTGTCATTATTCGGAAAATATTAGGTCAGCTCAAGGCGGCAGGACTCATTGAGGTGGCGAGGGGAACTGGTGGAACCACGATTGCGAAACCGTTGTCAGAGATTACATTTCTGGATATTTATCGTGCAGTGGAGTGTGTAGAAGAAAATCAACTCTTTCATTTTCATGAAAATCCGAATACTGCCTGTCCGGTTGGAAGAAATATTCATCATGTATTGGATGAAAAACTGGATCGGGTGCAGAAAGCGATGGAGCGGGAATTGCAATCTATTACGCTGGAAGATGTCAGGGAAGATTTGAAAAAATATCTGGAGCAGGAAAATAATAAATAAAATGATAAGTAAAAAACGGGATTTCACAGTTGTGAGATCCCGCTTTTTTGTATTAATAACAATTTTTACATGGTCTTGATTTTCCACTTTCAGAGATGGAACCGCTGAGTATAGTTTTGGAGCGTCCAAGACTAGGACAGTCCTTGGTGGAGTGATAAACTTCTCCATTTGGAGTCCAGTATACCGTTCCACCGGTGTTTTGCTGTGAATCAGAAGTGTCGGAAGAATAAGTGGTAGTATTTTGTTGTGTCTGAGCAGCTGCAGCTTCTTCCTGAGCTTGCTGCTGAGCTTCCAGTTCTGCCTGCTTTTGAGCTTCCTCCTGGGCTTTTGGCTGAGCTTCCAATTCCGCCTGTTTTTGGGCTTCTTCCTGAGCTTTTTGTTGGGCTTCCAGTTCCGCCTGTTTTTGAGTTTCTAATTCTGCCTGTTCCTGCGCAGCTTTTCTGGCTGCGACATCTACAACTGTAATTGATAATTTATTACTTTCGATATCGCCGCATTTGACGTATATTTCATAAGAGCCTTCGGCTGTTCCTGTTTCGATTTTGTTATCCGTAAATGTAAAGGTATCTGATTTACCAGCAGATGAAATGTAGGTCAAATCTGAAATATCGGCATCCGATGGTTCAACAGAAATTGATACAGGAATTGTCTGGTTGATATCATATTCTGTCTCCTGATTTTCAAGCGATATTTGAATCGTCTTTATGGCTACTTTTGTAGAAGAAGGCATCAGGCTTGCGCCGATAATAAACAAGATGAAACATATAAGTGGTGGAAGCAGTAATTTTTTTCGAAACTTCTTTTTTACTGCTTGTATAATCATGTAGATGTTTGTGATAAAGAAACCCAAGAACCCAATAAGGGCTAATGCATAACTCATAGTGTGACTCTCCTTTGTATGTGATCTACCTATTATTATAATAAAGAGAAAAATAATTTCAATATATCAACAGGAATTGTATTCTTTTACAAATGTATAAAAAATGAAGATGTAACTATTGACATTACAACATAACCATGATAATATGCAAATATCAGATGTAACCAATAAGATTACAACGAAAAACAATAAAAAATTAAATCAAAAATCAGGAGGATATCATCATGAACAAAGTAGTAGAATTTTTACAGGCAAACCCGGTACAGTATCTTGCAACAGTAGGTCGCGATGGAAAAGCAAAATGCCGTCCATTCATGTTCTGTTTTGAAAAAGATGGAAAATTATGGTTCTGCACAAACAACACAAAAGACGTATACAAAGACATGCAGGAAAATCCGGAAATTGAGATTTCTGTTTCTTCTCCGGAGTATGCATGGATTCGTTTACATGGTAAAGCAGTATTTGAAAACAACATGGAAGTAAAAGAAGGATGTATGGCAAATCCAATCGTAAAAGGACAGTATCAGACAGCAGACAATCCAATTTTTGAAGTATTCTATCTGGAGAACGCACACGGACTGATCGCTGACTTCTCAGGAAATGCACCATATGAGTTTTAAGAATTTATATCAGATGGGAGATGACTCCCACCTCTATAGGTGGTGAGAAACAAGCTAGTATCAGTGGTGGGAGCCAATCCCCCATCTGATATAGCCTCCGGCAGGATTACAGAGGTGCGCAGTTGAAGTATGTCATGCAATTGCATGACGCGCACCTCGCAACAAGAATGCCGGAGCATTCTTGAATAGTTTGAACGCAGGTTGGAAAGCGACTATGTTCATGAGAAAGTAGCAAAATTGGATTGCGAATGTCCGCTTTACTGGCGGATTCTGTACGAAAACAGTTAATAGTGATTCATAAATGAAATTGTTGCGATAAGACAAAATGCCCTGTAGATTGTTCTATTCTATAGGGCATTTTAGTGATAAAATCAGAGCAGGAGAAAGGTGTCGGGGTTATGGAATATTTGAAAATGCTGGTTGAGGAATTTCATTCAACGACAGTGGCAACATTGGGTGAAGATGGACATCCGCAGACGCGTGTCATCGACATGATGCATTATGAGGATGATGGTGTTTATTTTTTAACCGCCCGCGGAAAAGCATTTTATCAACAGCTGATGGAACAAAAGTATATTGCGGTGTCTGCAACAAAGGATAAAAAAGCAATCTCATTGCGTGGTAAAGTGAAAAATATCGATTCGGAGAAATTAGATATTTTATTTGAAAAGAATCCATATATGAAACAGATTTATCCGGGAGAAACAAGATTTTAGATAGTGTCAAATGAACTATGAGAAACAGGATCAATGAACTTTGAAAATTGTAGTGTGGTAGTATTTTATAACGAATGTGAAGTATGAAAGAGGTGAATCAGGGTGAGAACATTTATGAGTGGTGTCCCGGCGCGGGATTATATTTTTCAAACAGAACCATATGAGGAGCAGATCAAAAAAGCAGCAAAGCTGATCCGGGAAGCAGATTATATTTTATTTGGACTTGGTGCTGGAATATCCACGGCGGCAGGTGCGCAGTATGGTGGCGATTTTTTCAAAGGAAATTTTGGTGAATTTATTGAAAAATATGGTGCAGGACCTTACATGCAGGACATGTACAGTGCCGGTTTTTATCCTTATCCGGATGAGGAATCTTACTGGGGATACTGGTCACGACAGGCGATGGTTGGCGGTATTGAGTTGGATGTGACAGGATTGTATCGGCAGCTGATCGCACTGGCACAGGGGAAAAAATCGTTTTGCCTGAGTACAAATGCGGATGGCCAGATGGAAAAAGCAGGCTACTCGACGGAACAGATTTTCTGTACACAGGGCGATTATTTTCATATTCAGTGTGCAAAAGGATGCCATGCCAAAACGTATGATGCGGTTGCGCGTTTTCGGCAGATGGATCAGGCAAGGCGGGATTGCAAAGTGCCGTTTTATATGGTGCCGAAGTGTCCGGTGTGTGGCGGAAAAATGAATATGAATCTGCGGATCGATCAGTATTTTGTGGAAGACGAAGCGTGGTATGATGCAGATGAACGGTTTCAGAAATTTTTGAGAGAGGCTTTGAAATCTGGTAAAAATTTCTGCCTGATTGACTGTGGAACGGGATTTAATACACCGATGATCATACGTTTTCCGTTTGAAAAAATGGTGCGTGAACATGGTCAATGTGCTATGGTGAGATTGAATCTGAATGAAGCGGTTGTGCAGGAAAGCTGTGAGGAGCGGGAAGTTGGAATCAATGCAGATATGGCAAAAAGTATTCCGGATATTTTGGAAACTATGAATCTGTAAAGATATGTAGAAGAAGTTTGCTATGTGTTTTATGATGTGTATTTCACAGTTAGAATGTAAAGTTATTCTTGAAATACAATGAAAGTGTCATATGGTCATACAAATATAGAAAAGAATGATGTGAAAGCAGCAGAGTTTTTTCAGGAGCAGAAAGGAGCAGGCATATGGAACAGAGAAATAAATTGCAGTCGGAACGGTTAGACTTTTTACTGGATGCTTTAAAAGAGGATTCTATCCAGTATAAAAATTTGCAGGTAGGTAATTCAGAAACGGAAAAAAGAAACGCAGTGAGATCTCTGATGAATGTCCGTATGCCGCGGAGTATTTCGGATGATTTTCTGGAAGTTCAGGATATATTTTTACAGGAAGAAGCAAAGGAAAAAGGAATTGTGACGCTGGCGGAAATTCCAACGGTAAAGGATGCATATGAAAGTCAGCGGTCATTTGCAGACAGAATGTCCATCTGGCAGGGAGATATCACCCGTCTGCAGGTTGGTGCAATTGTAAATGCTGCCAATTCCCAGATGATTGGCTGTTTTGTGCCATGTCATCGCTGCATTGATAATGCGATTCACAGTGCGGCAGGGGTGCAACTTCGAAATGAGTGTAATCATATTATGAACCAGCGGAGAATCCGGTTTGGCAGACAGTATGAGGAACCAACGGGAACGGCTACGCTGACGTCAGCATATAATTTACCTTGTAAATATGTGATTCATACAGTGGGACCGATCGTGTACGGAAGATTGACGGAAGCTTTAAAAGAAGATTTGCGGAATTGTTACCGTAATGTACTGCAATGCTGCATGGAACATGAAATCAACAGTGTGGCATTTTGCTGTATCTCCACGGGAGAGTTTCATTTCCCAAACGACATTGCGGCACAGATTGCGGTGGAAACCACAGAGCAGTTCTTTGCACAGAATGAAAACTGCGGCATTGAACGTGTGATTTTTAATGTGTTTAAAGATATTGATCTGGAACTATATAAGAAATATGTTTGCATGGAAAATTTATATAGTTAGCAGATATTTAGGAGACCTTTGTTTTTAGTTGTAGCTATATAGATTAACTTTTTATATTGACTAATAGTGTTAGCTTTTCAAAAAGTTTTATCTCAGTCGAGAAGACTCCCACTTCTGCAAGTGGTGAGTAATAATAAGTCTTTCTCAGTGGGAGTACAATCTCCGACTGAGATAAACGCTCCGCGGGGATGTGCAGTGATTCTGAGAAGAATATGTCAGCTTTCGCTGACCAGAATCACGCACCAAGTCTCACGTGCGTTCGACTTGAAAGTAAAAATATAAAAACTACCAGTATTAGCTTTCTAAGAATTTTTATTGGAATACATAAAAACTATCGGTGTTAGCTTTCAAGAGTCTTGTAGTAAAAATATAAAAACTATCAGTATTAGTTTTTGCAGAACTTCTATAGAAAAGTATAAAAGCTAACAATGTTAGTCTTCCCAAAATTTTTTTGAGGAAAAAATATCCATAGCATCCATATGCGCACTGCATATAAGTGTCACATGATACTTGCGGGCAAGTGCAACGGCGCGGTCGGTAGGAGCACCATTGCTGACTAAAACCGGTATTCTGGAACGGATCACTTTTTCCATCATATCGTCTGGAATACGTCCGCTGGAGAAAAGGAGGCATTTTGTCAGGTCAAGTCCGTCAATCAGTGCTTTTCCGATGGCTTTGTCCAAGGCATTATGACGCCCGATGTCTTCACACAGATAGCGGACTTCGCCTTCATACATCAGAAAACAGCTGTGAATGCCGTGAGTTTTCTGATGGAGTGGGGCACCTTTACGAAATGCCTGAATCAGATCAAGAGCCTGGCGGTAGTCAAAATCAAAGTCAGGAAGAACAGAGACGGGTTCAGCGTCATCCTGTTCGGAAAGCAGGTCGCGTCCAAGCATACCTTCTTCGCCGCAGTCACAGGCGCGGACTTCAATTGGCTTTTTGATTTCCCCGAGTGGTCGGGTGGTCATTACTCTGGCGCGGACACCATCACGGCAGATGTAAATACTGTGAATGTCTTCGACACCGTTAATCCGACCTTCGGTGTACAGATGACCAAGTACCAGTGCCGGCAGATCCTGAATGGTACAGACCAGTTTCAGCGCCAGATCTTCATTAATATAAACAGATAACAGATTTTCATGAAGAATGATTTTTTCTTTTTTTTCAAATGTGTTGCTTTCCGGGCGGTAGCAGATCATATCCTGTGTTTCCACTGCCGGCTGAGCGGTGCATAAATCTTGTATTTCCATAATGATATTCTTTTTAATCCCCTTATTAAATTCAATTTGTGTTTTTTAACACGAGCAATTTTTATCGTTATTTTATCACTTAGAAAACTCTCTTTTTAAATATTCAAGTCGAACGCACGTGAGACTTGGTGCGTGATTCTGGTCAGCGAAAG
>OGCN01002789.1_pt1 | contig 18158 bp, 11 predicted proteins | sample 1570181 | NCBI WGS metagenome assembly OGCN01 (sample SAMEA4370584, study PRJEB24528) | human gut metagenome | reverse complement strand
GGAGAATTTAATAGTATTAACACCAGCTTGGTCGAGTATGAAAGAACCACAAAAAGGGTCCCGACAATGAAGCCCATTAACGATTGATGAGTCGGAAAATGGTGGAAAATCAAGGGCTTTGAGATAGTGGAAAATTCGGGAATGACTGATTTACCACCAACTTACCACCAATTTCACAGATGAAATCCGAAGCACCTGCATGATAAATGCAGGTGCTTTTTGGGTTGGCGCATTTATGCGTGGAGATAAACGCACCGATACAAAAGGGAATCGATTCAATTCTTTTTAATTGTTTCAGGATGCAGTGAAGTCTGGTGGGCTTTCGGGTATTTTATTATCTTCATGTTTTCTTATTGGGACACACCTGACGGGAGAAGTTTTTCATACGGTGATGGTTGAATTACTACTTTTTTTTCGTTATACTCTGGATAGTTCCATTCTGTGCAAAGGGGGTAAAAATATGAATAGACAAGTAGATTTTTTAATATATCGTTCCGCTGAAGAAGACCTTTCTGTGAATGCGCTCGTAAAAGATGAAAGCATCTGGCTGACACAGAAAGCAATGGCAGAATTATTTGCAGTTGAAGTTCCTGCAATTTCAAAGCATCTTGCCAACATTTATGCAGATGGCGAATTAAGTCAAGCTGCAACTGTTTCCAAAATGGAAACAGTTCAAACTGAGGGCAATAGACAAGTCAAACGTAAGATGGATTTTTATAATCTGGATGCCATCATTTCTGTTGGTTACAGAGTAAATTCCCGCAGAGCAACACAGTTCCGTATCTGGGCAACCAGTGTTTTAAAGGAGTATATGATCAAAGGCTTTGCTATGGACGATGAGCGTTTGAAGCAGGGCAGGACAGCCTTTGGTAAGGATTATTTTAAAGAACTGCTGGAGCGTGTTCGCTCGATTCGTGCGAGTGAAAGACGCATCTGGCAGCAAATCACAGATATTTTTGCAGAATGCAGCATTGACTATGACAGACAATCTCCCACAACAAAGGACTTTTATGCGATGGTGCAGAACAAGTTCCATTATGCTATCGTGGGGCAGACGGCAGCAGAGATTGTATATACCAAAGCAGATCATGAAAAGGAACATATGGGGCTGACAACATGGAAACATGCACCGGAAGGCAGAATTCTGAAGTCCGATGCACGCATTGCAAAAAACTATCTGGATGAGAAGCAGATTCGCCAGTTAGAAAGGGTGGTCAGTGGTTATTTCGATTATATCGAAGATCTGATTGAGAGAGAAAATACATTCACTATGGAAGAGTTTGCTGCCAGTGTTAATGAGTTTCTGGCATTTCGCCGCTATAAAATTCTGAAGGATAGAGGCGGTGTTTCGAGTAAAATGGCAAAGGAAAAAGCAGACATCGAGTATGATATTTTTAATAAAACACAGAAACTGCGTTCTGACTTCGATAAAGAGGTGCAAAAGATGCTGGATGCAAATAGAGAATAAAAGGCAAAGCCTGTAGGTGAAAAGACCTACAGGCTTTTTTGTGTGCTTTTTGCCATTTCCGCATTATTTTTCTAAAATCATGGGGATATTATCTTTAAAATCAGGGAGGCGAAAAGGATGGAGCATATTTTGACATGGGAAATGATGAGGGAATACGAAAAGCACTTGCGGCTGGCAGAGAAGAGTAGCAGTACGATACAGAAATATCTGCACGACATCTGGCGGTTTTATGAACATTTGCCGAGGGGGAAAGTGTTTACAAAGGAAAGAGTGATTGCGTATAAGGAAAGCCTTGCGGAGCAGTATGCCATAAGCACGGCAAATGCGATACTGGTGGCGTTGAATGGGCTATTTTCGTTTTTAGGGTGGTGCGATTGCAGAGTAAAGCCGTTCAAACAGCAACGATGCATTTTTCGGGATAAGGAGCGGGAGCTGTCGGAAAAGGAATATCTTTCTCTATTAAAGGCGGCAAAGCAAAAGGGGAATCAGAGATTATTTTATATCATGGAAACCTTATGCAATACGGGAATTCGCATTTCCGAATTGCAGTTTATTACTGCGGAAGCGGTGCGGACGGGGACAGCGATTGTGAATTGCAAGGGAAAACAGAGAAAGGTACTTTTGCCGCAAAGGCTGCGGAAGGAATTGCAGAGGTATTGCAAAAGGAACAAAATTGCTTCGGGAGCGGTGTTTATCACGAAAACGGGAAAGCCGATTAGCCGTACAAATGTCTGGGGCGAAATGAAGCGGCTGTGCAAGGCGGCGTGTGTGGAGGCGAAGAAGGTTTTTCCGCATAACTTCCGGCACCTGTTTGCGGTCAGCTTTTACCACTTGGAAAAGGATATAGCAAAGCTGGCGGATCTTTTGGGACACGCCAGCATCGAAACTACCCGTATTTATGTGATGGAATCGGCGGAAAGCCATATCCGCCAGATTGAGCGAATGCGGTTGTATATTTAGGACAAACTACACATTCTGTTTCGTATATGGAAAATTCAACACTGATTTTTCGGAAAAAAGCATGAATTCGCCATGTATTTTTTTCAGTATATCACCAAAAGAAACATTATTCAAGGAAGTCCTACATAATTTTACAAAATTCAGCACACGAAAAAAGCCGGTAAAAGGATTCTTTTTTGCCAGCTTCTTTTGTGTGCCTTTTTTATGCAGAAATTCCTTTTTTCTGCCATCTCGCGTCTGAGAGAATCAATAGTGGCAGTCGCATTTTGAAAAATTTTCTCTTTTTCACAATGAAAAGACGGCGGATAAAGGACAGAATGTGTAGTCCGTATTATGTGAGAGAAAATCGGGGGTGTTTTACAAAAATTAGGGGCAACAAATGCAAATGAAAACGATGGCAAAGCAGGCGAAAGCCTGTGACGCAAAGCTAAAGGGCCTTTCAAATGGCAGCCAGCTGCAACAAGTGCGCTGCCGAGAGGGGAGTGCCTTTTTGTTTTTTACAAAAACATGGGGCTTTATTTGGCAATGAAAAAGGAGGAAGATGGTTATGAAAAAGAATTATTACGCGAAGGCGCTTGCGCTGACCGTAGCGGCAAGCATGGTTTCCGTGCCGGCGTTTGCGGCGGAAGAAAATGACGCGGCAACATTGCAGGCAGATGCGGAGAAGGGCATTGCGACACTGCCGCTGTTAGATGAGGAAAAACCTGTGGTTGTGGCAGAGCCTGAGGAAGAAGAACCTACAGAAACGCCGAAAACACATGGCACAACAGGGGACGAAGCGGCAGCCGTTGCACTGCAGAGTGAAGACAGCGTAATTAGTGAAGATACAGAATGGACAGATGCAACCACACTTTCTGAGGATTTAACGATTGCAGAAGGAAAAACTTTGACACTGAAAGGTCAGGTGACCATTTCCGGTGATGTAACCATTTCCGGCGGCACAATCAAGCGTGGTGAAGCGTTTAAAGATTATATGATAGTTGTTCCTGAAGGAAGTTCTCTTACGCTGAAAGACGTTAAGATTGATGGTGGCGCTGTATGGGAAGGCTCTGAAGATACAACGCTTGGTCGAGGAACAGAAAACGGCGGCGTAGAAGCTACCAGTGCAATGATTTATAATTTTGGTACACTTACAGTTAAGAGTGGCACAATTCTGGAAAACAACGATAACACAACAACCAGTGGTGCTATTGCAATGAAAGATGAAGAAACAGGAGAATATACATTCCCATCTGTTACGGATAAAGTTCGGTTTGGCGGTGCTGTGTTAAATGGCGGTTTGATGAAAATTTCCGGTGGTACAATTCGCAATAACAATGTTGGCTGGCGTGGTGCAGGTATTGCAAGCTATGGCAAGATTGAAATGACCGGTGGTACGATAAGCGGCAACTATGCAAGAAATGGCTGGGGTGATGGCGGAGCAATTTATCTGTCCGGCGTTAAAAATGATACAGGAGAAGATTATACTGCTTCGGATGCTTCTTATTGTACAATTTCCGATGGTAATTTTACAAATAATAAGTCTGATGGTGCAGGTGGCGCTGTATGTGCAGATGGTTACTCAATACTTTATGTTAAGGGTGGTACATTTGAAAACAACGCAGCAGCAACAACAGGTGGTGGGATCAATGTATATAGTTCCTGTTTGAGAATGTCCGGCGGAACAATATCGGAAAATACGGCAGTAAGTACAAATGATTCTACAGGTAATGGCGGCGGTTTAAATTTAACAGTAGGAAGTGTAGCTGATATAACCGGCGGTACGATAGAAAATAACCAGTCCAATAGCGGTGGCGGTATTTATGCAAATGGAAAATCTTCTTTTACTGCTTCAAATTTAAAAATTACAGGTAATACAGCAGCAACAAATGGTGGCGGTATCTGTATCCCGGGAACAAAGGATTACGAATATAATGTTTCGCTCGAAAATGTTTTGATTCAAGGAAACAAAAGTGAGTCCGGAAGTGGTGCAGGTATCTGTGCTGCACGAGCTTGGAAGGAGGAAACTTCTACCGGAGTTTTAACTTTAAAGAACTGTCAGATTAAAGAGAATTATGGCACAGTTGCTGGCGGTGGTATTTATTTGGATAAAGGTGTTACTGCTACGATGGACGGCGGTGAAATCTCTGGCAACCATGTTATCAATCCGACAAGCCAAACAAATGGCGGCGGTATTGCTGTCGGAGGGACGTTCACACTTAATTCCGGTAAGATTTCCGATAATATAAAAGATGGTTCGTGGAATGGTGGCGCAGCAGCATCTGTAAGTGGGACATTTACAATGAATGGTGGCGAAGTTTCCGGAAATATTGATACATGTACAGCAGAAAATGCAGAGAATCGTACAATCGGCGGCGGTGCATTTTATGTTTTAGGAGGCACGTTAAATATCAATGGAGGTACAATAACGAATAATACCTCCCATAGAGGCGGTGCAATAGCATTCCATTATGGTCCTTATAATCGTGGGACAGTTCATATTACAGGTGGCAAAATTGTTGGAAACTATGTAACAGGCGGAGAAGGCGGAGCAATAAATATGACATCTGCAAGAAAAAAGGGAGATTCTGTCTATGACCAGACTGTTACCATAAGTGGTTCTCCTGTTATTGCCAATAATAAAAAAGGTGCTAAAGTGAATGTAACTGGTGATGTATACACTGTTGATACCTCAGCTGCTACAGCGGAAAATAATATCTATTTATCTCTTAATAATAGAAATGAATTAGGAGATGCGTATGCAGAGCGTCAGACAATTCATCTGGGGCAACTGAAAGACGGTGCTTCCATAGGGGTAACAACAGAAACGCAACTCCAGAAAGGACGTACCGTTCAGATAACTACAGCGGAAACGGATACAAAATATTATAAAGATTCGGCAAAATATTTTGTTCCTGATACAGAGAACACGATTGTAGCGGCTGATGAAACAGGAAACTATTTGAATTGGCTTACAGCGATGAGAACTATTATAAGGTCACATTGAATCTGTCCCATGCAAAAGTAGAAGGTGCAACTGTAACGCAAATTAAGCAAGGTGAAGATTATACTGCTACAATTATAGCAGACACAGGCTATACGCTTCCTGAAACAGCGCCTGATAGGACAACTTATTCTTCTTTCAGCGAAGATAAAAAATCTGCAAGTATTGAGATTAAAAATGTAGACGAAAATAAAACAGTATCTCTTGCGGCTATACCTAATAAATATACCGTAACATTTGATGGCAATGGCAGCACAGACGGCGCTATGAAAGTGCAGACAATGACCTATGATACATCTGATGCACTTTCTGAAAATAAATATACAAGGACAGGATATAATTTTGCCGGATGGTCTACGACAAAAGGGGAAACTTCTGAATATCCTGATAAGGTTTCTGTTAAGAACTTAACTGCGGAAAATAACGGCAATGTCACATTATATGCTGTATGGACAAAGAAGGAAACAATCCCTGCATTTGATTCCGGTGAAAATGCTGTTCAGAGCAGTAAATATGACGGAACAGGAAAAGCATATACTTTAACCAGCGAGCTTGAAGGATTTACAATCAGCTATAAGAAAGGCGAAGAAACAGTAGCAGCTCCTACGGCAGTCGGCACCTATGATGTAATTATTACGCGTGCCGAAGATGATACCTATGAGGCTTTCAGCCAGACAATTACAGGTGGTCTTGTAATTACGGCGGCAGATTACCCGGTATCTGTTGTTGCCGATAAAGAAACAATGAGAGGTGCAGGCACAGTTAAACTTACTGCAGACAGTACAGTTGATGAAATTAAAGTAACAGGTATTGTATGCAGTGATGACAGTATCAAACCTACAAAGAATGAAGATGGTACATATTCTGTATCTTTGCCTAATGCAACCAAAACATATATCTTTACGGCACAGATTGATGGGGATTTAAGCAACTACGGTGAAGGCACTGCTTCCTGCACAGTAAGCGTTTCTCGCAAGAAATCATCTTCCTCCTCTTCTGATACCTCCGCACCGACCTACGGCGTTAACACAGGCAAGACAGAGAACGGCAAGATTTCCGTTACTCCTGCAAAGGCAGAAGCAGGCGAGAAGGTAACAATCAAAGCAACACCTGACAGCGGCTATCAGCTGGATAAGGTAACTGTGAAGGATAAAGACAACAGCAACGTGAAGCTGACGAAGGTAAACGATAATGAATACACCTTCACAATGCCGAAGGGTAAGGTTTCCGTTGATGCGACATTCGTACAGAAGGATGCGGCAGATGCTAACCAGAACAGCGCGGCTGAAAAGAGCAAGGTAATCAAGCTGCAAATCGGCAGTCGCATTGTCAACGTGGATAATGAAGCAGTGATTTACGATGCTGCACCCGTTATTCGCAATGACAGAACTCTGGTTCCTATCAGAATCGTTACAGAAACTCTGGGCGGCAAGGTTGATTGGAACGGCGCAACAAAAGAGGTTACACTGCACATCGACGGCAAGGAAATCAAGATGACAGTTGGCAAAACACTGGAGAAATACGGTGTTGCACCTGTGATTATTGATGGACGCACCTTCGTACCTGTTCGCTTTGTGGCAGACGAGCTTGGCGCAACCGTCGCTTGGGACGATGCAACAAAGACAGTGACAATCACGAAAATTGAAAAATAAATCGGAAAAAGAATAACCGAGGGCGTTCATCGGAAACGGTGAGCGCCTTTCGTGTCATGGAATACGGGGAGGAGGATGCGCGTGAAAGAAATGGGAAAGCGGCTCAAGGGGCTAAGAGAGAGCATGGGGCTGTCACAGATGAAAATGGCGGAGATTTTGGGATTGAAACAGCCCAGTATTAACCGTTATGAGCAGGGAACAGCAACACCAACGGTTGAAAATCTGAGAAAATATGCGGACTATTTTGACGTGTCTATGGATTACATCTTTGCTCGCACGGATAACCCCGAAGGAAAATTGTATGCACATCAGCCGAAATCTTTGGCGGATAATAAGGAACTACAGCAGTTTATCGAACTGTGCTTTGACCCCAGTTCACCGTATAACGAAAGACTGAAGGAGACGATGATTCGGATGCTGGGGGAAATGCAGGGGGAAATTACAGGATGAAATAAGTTATATAGAGCAGAGGTGTCAGATTTTTGGCACCTTTCTTCATTTTGGTAGCATTTGGAAGGAAGAAGAGTGTTTCATGGAATATTTATCATACTTTGGTATGATTTACATTTCGGGTGTGGTTTGATATAATTTATGTAGAATTTTGTCGTAGTGGCATTTTCGGGAGAACGTTACTTATTCCTGCGAGAAGAACGTATTTTTACAGGAATGACAAAAGATACAAAAGGAGGAAGGTCTATGAAAAAGGTGACAGGCGCGAAAGTGACAGGTGCGGTCGTTGCGCTGACGATGTGTCTGAATTCTGTGCCGTCAACGGCACTGGCGGAAAGCGAAAGTCCTCGGGGGGGGGGACATTAAGGCGGTATCTGAAGCCGAAGAACGGACAGAGGAAAGTGCTTCCGAGGAAAGTACGCCGACAGAGGAAGTCAAAGCCGAGGAAACCGAAAGGGTCGATGCGGAAGAACAGGAGGAAGGCACTTCAGAAGGCGATACACAGGAAGAAGAAAGCAAGCCTGAGGAAAAGCAGGAGGAAACTAAGGACGAAACAAAAGACTCCGAAACACCTTCTGCTGACGAAAGCAACAAGCAGGAAGAAGAAAAACAGCCTGCACAGGAAGCAGTTACCTTGACAGCGGAAAACGAAACAGCCGTATATGCAACAGAAGAAGCTGTGGCTAAAATCGGTGATACGGAATATGACATATTAGATGATGCTATTTCTGATGTTTCCGGAGAAGAAAGTGTAACTACAATTACATTGTTAAAGGACGCAACTCTTGATGATGATGAAAATACATATTCTCCTTTAATAATTGAAATGAACGGTCATTCAATTAAAAGTGATATTACCGCAGGTTATGACCTTACATTAAATAACGGTACAGTTGAAGGCAATGTAAGAGTAGAAACTACCAATGAAAACGGGAAATTTGTTATGACTGCACCTTCCGAGGCAGATGCGGCAATTACAGGTGATTTGGAGATTATAAAAGGTTCTGCGGATATCAGCGGTGCGAAAGTCGGTGTAAAGGGTACATTATATATTTCTACCGAAGATGATAACATAACAATTTCGGGAACGGACAAGGCTGTAGAGCTGACAAAAGAACCGACATTAAGTCCGTCTTCAATTATTATCTACGGTTCAACGGAAGTTGACGGTGATGTATCACAGGCAGTATTTTCTGACGGAACTTACAAAGTAGGCGAAGAAGTTGCCAAAAAGATTACCAATGCAGCTGGCGGACAGGTAACACCGCCTGTAAAAAGTACCATTTCTTTTGCCGCTGACAGCGAAAACAAAAACGTTGTTGCGGGAAACTCCGTTACATTTACCGTAAACTATGACGGAACAGATGATTTGACAGCTTATGTTCAAAATGATGCAACTGTAAATATTACTGCAACAATAGAAAACAGCGGCGAAAATACATATACTGTTACGATTACAACAGACGAAGGAGTAAAGGCGGGAGAATATAAGGTATACGTACACGAAATAAATAATACTATGGTCAATGCCGAAGCAAAACTCAATATTACCGAGGCAGGGGCAAAGCTGACAATCGGAGATACAACAACATATTACGCTACACTTGCAGAGATATTTACAGATACTCCGCTTGCAGGCGGAAGTGTTGTTACTGTATTAAAGGATGAAAGCGACGCTTACGTTTCACATTATATATATACAGAAGAAACAGGAATTACTCTTGATTTAAACGGAAAAAGATTAGGTAGTAATTTATACGTGGGAAAGGTTGCAAACAGCAACGGAAACAGAGGAAAAGTAACTATTATTGATAGTGTAGGAAACGGCAGTTGTACTATTTATGTAGGTACAAACGGTACATTGATTTTTGCACCGGAGTCATCAGGAACCATTGGATATATTTTCAGCAGCGGTGGTGATATTACACTTTCGGGCGGTCAGGTAGTTATAAGTAATATTGATAATACAAATAAACCAATTACTGATTTCTTGGCAGACGGATATGCTTATAAAGATAAAAAAGGCAACTGGATTGAGTATGCAACTGCAAAGAAGCTGTATATGTCAAACAGCCAATATCCTGTATTTTATGTAGTACAATGCGACCATAACGAGATTGACATAGATACAAAAGTATGTAAATACTGCAACGAAACTTTAGATGTATCCGTAGAATGGAAATCGATAGACGGTACAACAAAATATTTCAAGGATTTAAAAACGGCATTAACCGATTCTGCCGTTACATCAGGAACAAGCGGTACACTGAAACTTCTTGAAGATGATAACGGCAACAGCTTAACAATAAATTCCGGAAATTTCGATTTGGATTTGAACGGAAAGAAAATAAACAGTGTTGGAATTATCGGCGGTACTGTAAATATTACAAATACTGCCGAAACAACGGGAGAAGTTTTAAATCTTACGATTTTTAATGGACAGGCGAAAGTAACTCTCGGTATAGGTACAAAATACAGCAAGATTGATGCTACTCAGCCTATAGGTTCAATGCTTGTTTTCGGTGCGGCAATGAAAGTTGACAGAACATATGCAACAGAAGCACAGCTTAACAGTTCGGTAATAGGTTCTGCTGTGGAAATAGTGGAAATACCGCTTTATATTACGAGCGAACCGACACAGAATGATCTTGACAGTATTGTATACGGCACAGCAGAAAGCGGATTATTAACATTTGCTTTTTCGAAAAGCGGTGTTACCTTAAAATATAAAATTGATAACTATGATGAAGTTACAGAAGAAGTAACAAGTAACGGTATTGACCTTTCTACGGAAACAGCACTGTGGAATCTTCCGGCAGGCGAGCATACCCTTACTGTATCCGCTACATATGACGGATACACAATAAACAGGACATATACATTTACTGTTTCACAGTCAGAATCGAATATTAGTATAGATTCATATTCTTCGGCAGTTACATATTTCGACCAAATTTATGTTGACGGCAGGGTTGAAACTACAGGAACAGCGGCAACCAGTACAAATACAAACAATATAAGCACTTACAGCGGAGATGATACACTTACATCTAATTATGTGGAACTTTATGCCGGAGAAACCACTTACGGAAAATTTGCCGTAAACGACAATGGAAATTTCCGTATATCCTTACCGGCTTCGGATTTGGGTATAGGCGAACTTGAATTTGGAGTAAAATACACAGGCAATGAAAATATGGCTGACACACAGACAGCAGACAATGTTATACAAGTTAAAATTGTGAAGCTGGTACCGAATGTCACAAGCTCCGGATGGAGAGGTTATCCTTACGGAAAAACTTATGACGGTACGGCAATAAAAAGTCCGAGTGAAGGAAACGGATTGACAATAGAGTACAGCAATGAAGTAAACGATACCGTTAAGACGGATTACAGCAATACATACTATAAACTTGAGGATATTAAGTTTAATTACTATCCTGCCGAAAAACAGTCTGACGGAAGTTATAAGAAAACAAGTGCAACAGCTTTGGCAGGCAATCCTGTAAATGCGGGAGATTATATTGTAGAGGCTGTATTTGATGAAACAGACGGAATACAAGAAGCAACAAGCCAGTTTGGCTTTACAATCAATCCGGCAGAAGGTTATAACGACACTGCTCCGACATTCGATAAAACTGTTTTTATAACAGGTGTGGAAAGAACATACGAGATTGATTTAAGAGATCTTCTTAAAGATGTTAAAGGTATAACGGAAAATGATAAAATTGAAGCATATGTTGGTTATTTTGACGCTATAACTTTAAACACAGGCTGTTTTAAAGAAGCAAAAATTGAAAACGGAAAGCTGATACTTACCGCTATACCGATGAAGAATTATAAAGATTCGACATCAATAGGAAATATTAAATTAAATCTTAAGACTACAAACTATAAAATACTGTCTACGGATATTTATTTTAAAACAGAAAGTAAGCCTGAAAAAACTATAAACAGTAACTATATAACTATGGACAGCTGGACTTATGGCGAAAAACCGAAAGAACCTCTGCTTTCTGTGGCATCAGAAGATTGGATACCAAGTACATATGCTGTTTCGTATGCGAAGAAGGACGGTACTGCTCTTAACGGTGTTCCTACAGATGCAGGAGAGTATACCGTAACTATAAGTTATGAAACAAAGGATTATCTCTATAAGGGAACAAAAGCATTTACAATATATCCTAAGAGTATTGAAGGTGCAGAAGTAAAACTTAACCATGACAGCTTTGTATATAACGGTGAAGAACAGCTGCCGGAAGTAATAAGCGTAGTTCTCGACGGAGTAACACTGACACAGGGAATTAATGATGATTACGGATATGCCGTCAATACGGAAATGAATGTAGGAGCGTATACATTGACAGTATTGGCAAATGACCATAACTATACAGGTACTGTTGAAGTCCCTTGGAGCATTACAGCAAAGGATATGACAAACGCCGACGCAACGGTTGCAGGCGGAAACGTATATACAGGTGAAAACATAGAACCTGAAATAACAATAAAAGACGGCAGTAAAAAATTGGTAAAAGGTACAGATTATGATGTTGCATATTCAAACAACACGAATGCAGGTACTGCCAATGCGGATATAACATTCAAAGGCAATTACAGCGGAAGTATCCAAAAGACATTTGAAATTGCAAGAAAGAATGTTTCGGCAAATATTGAATTTACAAAAACATTTACTTACACAGGCGTTGCAATAGAACCGACAGTTGTTTTAAAAGACGGTGAAACGGTTATTCCTGAAAGTGAATATAATGTTTCCTACGAAAGCAATACAAACGCAGGTACGGGGAAAATTATCGTTACCGATAATAATGGTGGAAACTATGAAGTAAATCGAATTGAAGAAACATTCACAATAGAAAAAGCAGAAGGCAAAGCAACCGCACCTACAGCAATAGAAAATATTGTTTATAACGGTAATGAACAGGTACTTGTTAATGCAGGATTAAGCAGTACAGGCGAGATGCAGTATAAAATCGGTGAAAACGGAACATATGCGGCAGAACTTCCAAAGGCTGCAAATGCAGGAGAATACACAGTATTCTATAAATCCGTAGGCGACAACAACCACAATGATACGGAAGAAGGCAGTATTACCGTAAGTATTGCACGTAAGGATATTTCAGGTGCAACGATAAATCTTGACCATGACAGTTTTGTATACAACGGTAAAAATCAATATCCTGAGATAAAGAGTGTTGTTCTTGATGGAAGAACATTGGTACTTGGACCGGACTACGGCTCTGAGATTACATATGGATCTGATGCAGGAACATATACGGTAACAGTATCGGCAAACGGCAATAACTATACAGGTGAGGTTACTGTAAATTGGAGCATTACGCCAAAGCCTGTGACAGCTACTTTGAAGGTTACGGGTACCTATACCTATACAGGCAGTGCAATCGTGCCCACAGTAGTTGTAAAAGAGAATATTCCTGAAAATGAGTATACCTTATCCTACAAAGATAATATAAATGCAGGCACAGGCAGAGTGATTGTGGTTGATGGCGAAGGCGGAAACTACACTGTAAGCGGCGAAACAACCTTTACAATCAATAAAGCGAAGGTTACCATTAAGGCTCTGGATAAGAGCATACGGAAAGGCAATGCTGCCCCTGATTTATCAAACCCTGTTGAAGGAACGGATTATGAAGTGACAGGTCTGATTGGCGATGATGTGCTTGGCGGCAAAATTACATTAAGCTACAGCAGTGACCTTGACACAGGCAAGGTTGGCACAGCGGAAATTATTCCTAGCGTGGTAGACATCAATGCAAACTATGAGGCTGTTTACGAGAATGGTACGTTGCAGATTCGGAAGCGTCCTTCTTCCTCCGATGATAGTGATAGCACTGTTTTAGAAACACCTTCTACCGATAATGGTAAGGCAGACGCTTCTGATGACGGCACAAAGCAGGAAGATGGAACAAAACAGGAGGATGGCATAAAGCAGACGATTGTAAAAATGCAGATTGACAGCAAAAATCTTTCTGTGAACGGCGTGGTTTATGAAAAAGATGCGGCTCCTGTGATCAGAAATGACAGAACTCTGGTACCCATCAGATTCATTACAGAATCTCTGGGTGGTAAGGTTGACTGGAACGGCATCACAAAAACGGTTACGCTGACGATTGACGGCAGGGAAATCAAAATGACAATCGGCAAGACGCTTGAAAAATACGGCGTTGCACCTGTCATTATTGATGGACGTACCTTCGTACCCGTTCGCTTTGTGGCGGATGAGCTTGGTGCGGCTGTCGCCTGGGACGATGCAACAAAAACAGTGACGATTACAAAATAAACGCAGTCTGTAAATATTTAAACGGATTGGATAAGAAAGCCCTCTCGATTGAAATCGAGAGGGCTATTCTTTGTGCTTATGGTTAGAAATCGCAGTATTCGCGCAGAAAAGTGTGAAATTGTCGGAAATATTCGTGTAGTTTAGTGCGAAAATCAGATAAAATTTCGCAGATTTTTACGCGAATATCTGTTATAACAGTTTTACCGTTAGTATCTGGCGGTCGGCGAGATGCCAGAGCGTGTGTGGTGCTGAAATTGATTTTATCATTCAGCGTGATGGACAGTTGATTCCGATTGAGGTCAAATCCGCAAGTCCACTATTTATTTAAACACAGATTTTCAATCCAATCCCTTTTCTGAATTGCATCCAGCCATTCTGCCGGCATGGCTTCATAGTGATAGTACAGCCCTGCAAGCCCTCCTGCGATTGCGGCTATGGTATCGGTATCATCGCCGAGATTGACTGCGCGGAGCAGGCAGTCCCGAAAGCGATTGGTATGAAGCAGACACCAGATTGCCGCCTCCAAAGCATGCAGAACATAGCCGTCACTTTGGATTTCATCTTCGGGCAGGGAGAAAAATTCATTTAAGTTGCGCAATCTATGGAAGTGCATCAGTTCCGCAAGGTTTTCCGGAGCATGATAAAACGCAAAGCCCTGTTCCAGGCCGCATTGGATACAGGTTTTCAACTCAGCTTTTTCAGGTGCCATTGCGACGATAGCCTTTGCCATAAAATAATACAATCCGCTTGCGATATGGCACCGCAGATGATTATGCGTAAGCCCTGTTGCCAGGTGGATTTGCCGAAGGGCATCCGCATCCGAAATACCTTCCTTCTGAATGAAATACAGGCAGACAGGGAGAATCCGCATCAAGGCACCGTTGCCGTTGGAATATTCGCCCGTTTCGCCGCAGGTTGCGAGGTCGTGGCTGTCTCGATACTTATAGATGGCGTTGCTGCAGGTATTCCCTTCATCGAACGCCTCGCCGAAGGGGGTATACGCGCCATGAAATTCCCAATCGAGAAAGCGTTCCATGATATCCCGCAGATCGATACGGTTCTGTTCGTTGATGCTCGCAAGGGTCGCAAGTGCCATACTGCTGTCATCCGTCCATGTACCGGGGGGCATGTTATAGGTGCCGTAGCCCTCCATTTTGGTGACGGCTCCACGCTCCCGAAGCTCCTCTCTGTCGAGAAACTGAACGGGACACCCCAGTGCGTCCCCGACAACCAGTCCCATCATGCCGTCTAAGACCATTTTTCTGTCATTCATGTGCATACTCCCTTTCTGCATACCGTTCTTACCAATCCTCCCAGTAATCCTCTGCATCACTGCCATCCGGCATATAGCCATCCCAGTCATCCATGAAATCCTCATAGCTTTCATAATCGCCGCAATCGGGCAGTTCGGGCTTCTTCTGTGATTTGGGGGAGGTATATACGGGGGTGGGAGTTGTTTCAGCAGGCTTACTCTGCTCGGAAGGTTTACTCTGCGCAGCAGGCTGATTCTGTCCGGAAACAGGCTTGTGCTTCGCACTTCTGTCGGAGGAGGCAAGTTGTTCTTCCCGACGAAAGACATGCTTATGCTGATCAAACAGAGAGCCATTAAGCGAAACAAACAGCGTTTCCTTTTGTGCCGTGGTGTCCAGTGTAAGCGTCAGCGCACCGCGCTGCGGATGCCATTTCGTAATGGTATATGAAAATACTGTGCCGTTTTCATAGGTTTGTATTGCGGTATCCCCATGGATGCTCCATGCCTGTCGTTCCCCTCTCGCGGTGTAATACACAAAGGTATCCTGCAGGGCGGACTGCATTTCCTCCTGTGAGGAATAAAGCGTTCTTTCTGCAAGATTGTTGCGGTCGGTAATCAAGCATGTGACAATGAGAATAAAAATGACCGCGGCCCAGATAAGAAGGGTACTCCTTTTTTGCGACATTATCTGATCCCCCTTTAAGCGTTCTGTTTACTTTCCGAGCCTCTGCTTGGCGAGCATTTTTCTCTGATAAGCAGGGAAGTCCCTCTGTGCCAGCTCATATTCTGCCAGCTTTTCATCATATCTCTTTTTTGCATTTGAGGTTGCCATGATGATAAAGGAAACACCGACAACAAGCCCGACAAGAAAATAAAAAGCGTCCATCAGAAAGAGACCGAAAGTGGCATCAAACAGACCGATGATGCCGATACCCATAAAAACCTTTTCGCCGGATCCCATTTTGTTTACCGGCTTTTCGGGCATCCGGATGCGGCTGAGAAGAAGCGCTTCTGTAGCAGGGTCGGGCTTTTTTCTGATAGTAGGGATGGTATCCTGCCATTCCGTAGCTTCGACAGAGCAATCCCGTTCCGCTTCCTTTTTCGCTTCCATAAAGGCAACGAATGACATAAATTTCAAGAAATCCTTATCCATAGAAGGTTCCTCCTTTGCGAGAAAATAGCTAATTTAAGCTTATCATAGAGGATTTTTGCAAGAAAAGCAAGTTGGTTGCAGTCAGTCCGCGGTTTTATGGATTTCTGACGGAATCGGGGGGAGAAGATGCAGATTTCCGCATCGGAGCATCTTAGAAAATTCTGCCGACAGCATGCAGATGCGATTGATGACGAAAATCTTGAATTTATGCGGATGTTCGCATATACTGGAGATAGTATTTCAGACAGAGGACATCCTTTTGCGGCGCAATGCCTTTCTGTGCTGAGAGGATGCGATGGAAAGGAAGTGAACGGCATGGCGATGGATGAAGAGCTTTACAGGCAATATCTTTGCGGCGATGAAGCGGGGCTTGTGGCATTGATGAAAAAATACGGCAATCCGCTGACCTTATATATCAACGGCTATCTGCATGACGTTCACGAAGCGGAGGATTTGATGATCGAAGTCTTTTCCTATTTATTTACGAAAAAGCCACGCATTCGAGACGGCGGCTTAAAGGCCTATCTGTATAAAGCGGCACGGCACATGGCTTTACGCGGCAAAAGCAGACGGCGGCTGTTCTTCAGCCTGGATAACCTGACCGAGGAGCCGGACGGACAGACACTGGTGGAGGAGGTTGTCCGCACAAAGGAGCGGGATCGGATTCTGCATTTCTGCATGGCTGCGTTAAATCCGGATTACCGAGAGGCGCTTTATCTGGTCTATTTTGAGGGCATGAGCTATTTGCAGGCTGCTGAGGTTATGGGGAAAAGCGAGAAGCAGATTACCAATATGGTGTATCGGGGCAAGGGCCGTCTGCGCGGATTACTGGAACGGGAGGGAATCACAAATGCGGAGTCATGAGGAACGAATTGCAGAGGTAAAACGGCGGATTGCGGAAAAGGAGCGTCGGAGAAAGCAGCGGCAGGAACGAATCGCTGCCGTTTTCGGCGTGGCGGCGTGCCTTGCGGTAATCGTTGGGGTTTCCCTTTTTATGCCCGATATGGTCAATCGAATGGAGCCGGGCATGTCCTCCGGCTTTGGAACAGCGGCAACAATGCTGGGCGGCAGTGCTGCGCTTGGATATATCGTGACCGGACTGCTCGCCTTTGTCCTTGGTGTGTGTGTGACAATTGCGTGCTTCCGTATCTGCCTGCTGCATAAGGACGAACAGTCGGAGGAGCAAAAGGGGGACAATGCGAATGGAACTTGCCGATAACTTTGTGCAATTCTCTGTTACCCTTCTGGGCTTTTGTCTGAGCGGGATGCGATATCTGAAGGGCAGAAAGCAGGCGTATTTTCTGCTGACCTGCTTTTATGGCTGCTTTGCGCTCGGCTCCCTGTACTGGACGCTGCATCTGTTTCTGTTCTCAAAAACGCCGCAGGTTTTTTATGTATCGGAGTTTGGCTGGGTGGCAAGCGTTATTTTTCTTTCTATTTTGCAATACTCCCTTTCCTCCGCGGAGGAAAGAGGCTTTGTGTGCCGAAGGGCGCGGATTGCCTTCCTGATAGGCGTTCCCTTATGTATATTTTACTGCACCTTTGGGGATATTCTCTCGAATCTGCTTTGGTGCGGCATGATGATTGCTGTTTCCTATTATGCGATACGGGGGCTTGCTTATGCGCGGACGCAGACGGGAGCGGCGCGGCAGCTGCGATATTTCCATATCGGGGTGCTGTGCTATGTGGCGGCGGAATATATCCTTTGGACTTCCGGCTGCTTCCGACAGGGGGATTTGGCTTCCTTCCTCTATTACGGGTTTGATGTTCTGCTGACGGGCTGCGTATTCGCTCTGCTGCCTGCCACAGGAAGGGCGGTGCAGGCATGACATATATGGAAAATATTTTTATCTGCATGGCATCGCCTCTGCTGATTGCCGCCCTGTGCATGGGAAAACGGCATACAAGGGCTTTTCTGTTC